>FRDC01001828.1_pt1 | contig 10264 bp, 10 predicted proteins | sample 1106171 | NCBI WGS metagenome assembly FRDC01 (sample SAMEA3930566, study PRJEB13176) | freshwater metagenome | biome: Drinking water system; feature: drinking water; material: water | place: Singapore | collected 2014-12-20
CGGCCCCGTCATTAATGGAAGAAGCATTTCCGGCCGTAATGGTGCCGTTTTCTTTTTGAAAAGCCGCTCTCAGACTGGGTAATTTCTCGATATTGTCTTTATAGGGCTGCTCATCCTGGCTTATCTCAATGGGCGGTTTTTTCCCTTGAGGTACACTCACAGGGGCTATTTCTGCCTTAAAAGCCCCGGATTCTATCGCCGTAATTGCCCTACGGTAACTGGCCGTAGCGTATTCATCTTGTGCTTCGCGACTAAAATGATACTTACTAGCGCATAATTCACCAGCAGAGCCCATATGGAAGTTGTTATAAGGATCCCAGAGTCCGTCATGAATCATGCCGTCTATCAATTGCTGGTGCCCCATACGAAAACCTGCTCTGGCCCGCTGAACATAGTAAGGGACTTGGCTCATTGATTCCATCCCACCTGCAATCAGCGTGTTAGCCAGGCCAGCTTGAATCGCTGTGGCTGCAAGCGTGATGGCCTTTAGACCGGAACCACAGACTTTATTGATAGTGGTAGCACCCACAGAAACGGGGATACCTGCCTTAATCATTGCTTGACGGGCAGGAGCCTGGCCTTGCCCAGCTGAAATCACATTACCCATCAGCACTTCGTCCAGCTTTTCAGCAGGAAAGCCTGCTCTTTCAAGGGCAGCCTGGATGGCTACAGCACCGAGTTCTGCCGCAGACAGATCACTGAAGGCACCTAGAAATGCCGCAATAGGGGTTCGGGTTGCACTGACAATATACACAGGGGTTGTCACAATAGGGTCTCTTTCATTAAAACAAACGATTAGCCTACTTTTAATTCTCTGCTCTTAATTCTCAAGGTCAGCAATTCCGCTAGTGCGGGTATCTTCAAACAGAATACAGACAAAGGCATATGCTGCCATCGGCCTTTCATGCTGATGGCAAAAGCCGACCGAATCACCGACAGGACCGTCGGCAAAGTCAGCATCCATCTCAAAAAATCGGCAATGGACACAACGGTTCTTGCGCCGGTCGTATTTCCCTTGGCGCTCTTTGGTTCGACGGTCCACTTCCTGCTGGCGGCGCTCGTCTCGATCCGTGTCTGGGTTCATGCCCTTTTGGTCCTAAATGCTACTTTGTCGTTGAAACCTATTATTATGCCATGGTTCTCCTGGGGGTAGGAGTTCTGTTCAGGCGGGTTTCCAATTGGGATTTTTGTTGAGTATAAAAATCTTGAAAGGTGCCTGCTAAAATATGCTGTCGAGCGGTTTTTGCCAACTGCACCAGATAAAAAATATTATGAATCGTCAGCAGGGTCGCCCCGGTGGCCTCTTTTTGCCGAACCAAATGACGAATATAAGCCCGGTGGTGATTACGGCACGTATAACAAAGGCATCCTGGCACCAAGGGGGTAAAATCATCGGCGAAAACCTGATTTTTAATAATCTGACGGCCTTCGGGAGAGAAATACGAGCCATGACGGGCAATTCGGGTTGGCATCACACAGTCAAACATATCAATTCCCCGGGCAATACCGTCTAAAATATCTTCTGGCGTACCGACCCCCATCAAATAGCGGGGCTTGTGCTCTGGTAACTGAGGGGTCGTCTCAGCAACCACCCGTTGAATCCACTCTCTACTTTCTCCCACACTCACCCCGCCTATCGCATAGCCGACCGCATCAATCTGAGAACAGAATTGCGCACTCGCCTCCCGCAGATCTGGGTAGACCGAGCCTTGCACAATCGGGAATAAAGCTTGTTCACGGGGTCGCTGATGGGCCTTAAAACAGCGTTCAAGCCATCGATGTGTTCTTTCCATCGATTGCTTGGCATAATCGTACTCACACGGGTATGGCGGGCACTCATCAAAGGCCATAATCACATCAGCACCCAGTGCATTTTCAATTTCCATCGCCTTTTCAGGACCTATAAAATGCTGATCCCCGCGAACCGGGTCTTTAAAAGCCACGCCCTCCTCCGAAATTTTTCGCAGGTGCGCCAAACTGAACACCTGGAACCCCCCGGAATCTGTCAGAATGGGTTGAGACCAGTTCATCCAAGTGTGCAAACCTCCTGCTCGGGCCACACGCTCGTGCCCCGGCTGAAGGTACAAATGGTAAGCGTTAGACAAAATCATACTGGCCCCTGTGGCAGCCACCTGATCCATCGTCAGCATCTTGACTGCTGATTGGGTGCCTACAGGCATAAAAACCGGCGTTTCCACCAGCCCATGGGGCGTCAAAAAATCTCCCGCCCGAGCCTCCCCAAAATCGGTACTGACTTTTTTCAGCAAACTGAATGAAAAGGCAGGTAACGTAAATGCATCTTGTGACATGCACTGTATTGTAGGGGAGAAGTTAACATCTCTATAAATTATAAAAACAGTTAAATATAGATTTACTTACAAACTAGCACCAACTCCCTCATAAAATCCGTTGATCCATTTAAATAAATGACATTAGGAGTGAGCAATTAGTGAGCAATTCCCAAGACTCTCATTTATATGAGCATCCCAGCACGTTTTCACGTCGTTACCGCGGGTCTAGCTATTTTTTACAGGATCAGCTCCGCTGTTCAGAAGCAGTTCAAGAATTCCGGAGTATCCGTCATTTTATCAAACAGCTTGCTGTACCAGAACTCAAAGAGGCTTTTCGCTTTCAGACCCCTCAAGCTGTGCCCATTCGGGTCAGCGATTAAGTCTTAATTAGCGAAATTCAACAGCCAGTTTCGTCTTTAAGGCCTCTCGAAGCCGCTGCATACAGGCGTCAATCTCCGGTTCTGTCAGTGTTTGCTCAAAAGACTGCAGCAAAACCCGGTAAGCCAAGCTTCGTCGGCTTTCTGAATCTGCATGGGCATGAAATTCATCAAATAGCTCAATATGCTGAATGAGTGGGTCATTCAACTGCGAAATGACCTGAAGGATTTCTTGATGAGTACAGCCTTGTTTTACCCAAAAGGCCATATCCCGCTTAACAGAGGGGTAACCTGACAGTCTAACGGCACGTGTCTTGGCCTGATTCTGTTTGGCGTATTTTAGAAAAAACTCCATGTCTAACTCAAAGAGATAGGGACGGTGACGCAGTTTAAGTGCTTCCACCAATCGTGGATGGAGTTCACCAAAGACGCCCCAAGATTTTTGATTGAGCAGGCATTGAGCCACCCGACCGGGGTGGAAGACCCCCGAATGAGAGGCAACAGCTACCGGTGAGGATTGTTCGGTCAAATTTTGAAATGAAACTTCTGAGACAGATATGCCTAAAGACGCTAACAGTGTTTCAATCACCCCTTTAAGCTCATAAAAATCGGCAGGCGCGTCAGGGGGAATAGGAGCTTTTCTCTCGGTTTGCCATTCTGCAGAGCGGGTTGAGCCCAGTAGTAATCCCGATAGCATCAATTTTTCGGAGACACCTGTTTGCTTGGTGCTAGATTTTCCCAATTTAAAATAGGTCTTGCCTAATTCAAAAATCCAACAATCATCCATTCCTTGGCCTTGATTGTATTTGGCCACCTCGATCAAAGTGGGCAATAGACTCTGACGCATAAACGTATGATCCACCGAATGAGAGTTACTCACCGAAACCAGCTGATCCCGGTTCAGGGAGAAGCCGGTTCTCTCCAGAAGTGCATCTCCTATCAAAGAATTGGTCCAAACTTCATTCAGGCCTTGTGCGGTTAAAGATTGCCGCACAGTGGACAGCACAGATTGCCGCAAGGTTTTTACAGCAAAACTGGCCTGACTGGGGAGTTGATAAGGGATACGGTCAAAACCCAGAACTCGGATCACTTCCTCAATCAGATCAATCTCACGGGTCACATCATTTTGCCGGTGAACAGGCACTTGTACTTGAATTACATCCGTATCAGATTGTAAGCTGGCACAAGCAAACCCAAGCGGGGTGAGGACTCGAATGATCTCATCCGCATCTATCGATACCCCCAGCGACACTCCCAGAATTCTCTCCAGACGAGAGAGTCGCAGAGTGAGTAGTCTTTCAGCCGGTTGCTTTAATTCCGAAATCACCTCAGGCAAAGGGCGACTTGATATCAGGGCTTCTACTTTAGCCCCAGCGTACTCTTCTAATAACTGCTTTGCCAAAACCAGCGACCGTAAGCATACAGCGGGATAGAGCCCACGCTCAAAACGTGCAGAGGCCTCTGTCCGAATACCCACACTCTTGGCACTACGCCGAGTCGAGGCAGCAGGGAAGTACGCGGACTCTAAAAACAGGTCGGTTGTCGTATTCTCCACCTCAGAGGTTTCTCCGCCCATCACCCCGGCCAATGCCACCGGCGTGTCCCCAGCTGTAATCAATATACTCAAGGGAGAAAGGGATCGCTCCACCCCGTCCAGCGTGGTCATCTTCTCCCCGTCTTTGGCTCGGCGAACACCAATCCGTGAACCGAACTTCAACAGGCTATTGGCATCAAAGCCATGAAGCGGTTGACCCGTGGTTAACATCACATAGTTGGTAATATCCACCACATTGTTAATGGAACGCACATTGGCCGCTTCAAGTCGTTGCTGAAGCCAGGCAGGAGAATCCTGAATCTTGATTTGACTGACTGACATCCCCAAATACACAGGGCAAACGCTCTCATCTTCCAGATGAATTTCAAAGGGAGCTGATGATACGGTGCGGTTGGGCAAGCTGAGCAGAGAGGAGAAATCATCATCAGCGATGCACAGTTCTCGCTGAGTGAGAGCGGCTACTTCGCGAGCGATCCCTTCCATGCACATTAAATCCCCACGGTTGGCCGTCGGCATGGTTTCTAATATCACATCCCCGTCGAGCCCTAAGACTTCTTTGAGAGAATGTCCTAGTACAGAGGGATTAATTCCCTCGATCTCATCCAAAATCCAGATCCCGTCTTCCGTTTTTGGGTAGCGTGTTTCTAGGCCCAGTTCGTCTAAAGAGCAAATCATCCCTTGTGAGGTCACCCCCCGGATCACTGCAGGTTCTAAGGTAAAAAGCTCACCTGTTTTACGACTGAGAACTTGGGCACCGACGGGGGCAAAGGCAATCCAGGTATTAATACGAACATTGGGAGCACCGCAGACCACTTGTATTTCAGAATTTTCAGCCAGTTTGACGGTAACCAGACGAAGTTTATCCGCATTGGGGTGGGGATCCACTGCCTGAACACGCGCCAAAACCACCCCTTGAAAACGAGGGCCTTGATGTGTAATGGATTCAACTTCCAAGCCAGAATCCGTCAGCTTTTCAGAGAGAGATTCTGGTGATATTCCCTCTAAATTAACAAATTGTTGAAGCCATTGCCATGAAACTCTCATATTTTATAGTTCTTTCTAGCTACGAAAGGCCACGAAACTGAGTTAAAAAGCGCTGATCATTGGTATAAAAAGCACGAATATTATCAATACCGTACTTCAGCATCGCCATTCGCTCAATGCCAACGCCAAAAGCGAATCCCACGTATTTTTCGGGGTCGATCTTTACTCCTTGCAACACGTTAGGGTCAACCATACCAGCGCCCAATATTTCTAACCAACCGTGATGTCCACAAGTTCGACACCCCGCCCCTGTACAGAGGATACACTGAACGTCCATTTCTGCACTGGGCTCAGTAAAAGGAAAATAACTGGAACGAAACCGTGTGGGTCGCTCTTCTCCGAAAAACAAAGCCACAAATCGGTGCAAAACTCCTTTTAGATCGGCCATAGAAACATTTTCATCTACCCAGAGACCTTCTAACTGATGAAAAAGTACGTTTTTCCGGCTACTGACTTCTTCATTTCGGTAAACACGTCCGGACACAACCACCTGAACTGGTGGTTGGTGCGCCTCCATATGCCGAATTTGCGCATTGGAGGTCTGGCTTCTGAGCAAAACTTCCGGGCCTACATGGGTGTAAAACGTGTCCTGCATATCTCGGGCCGGGTGATCCGCCGGAAAGTTCAGTGCCTCAAAGTTGTAGTAATCCGTCTCCACCTCTGGGCACAGTGCATCATCAATCACATGAAACCCCATCAGGCGGAAGATATCACAGATTTCTTCTGTCACGAGGGTCAGTGGATGAAGCACACCCGGGGTGCGAACCCGGCCTGGCATCGTGACATCCAAGGCTTCGGTGGTGATTTGTGCCTGCCATTTGGAGGCCTGTAAACTCTGTTTTTTCAGGTCAATCGCCTGATTCAGCCCTTCTTGAATACGATTGGCGATACTGCCCATTGCAGATCGCTCTTCGGCAGGGACATCTTTCAGGCTTCTGAGAATTTGAGTAAGTGAGCCCTTGCGTCCCAGGACAGATACTCTCAACTCTTGAAGAGTTGAGACCTCAGAGAGTTCTGATAAAGCAGTTAAAGTCTCATTTTCAAGCTGCCGTAAGGCCTCTTGCATGGTTTGGGTCGAAGAGTTCGAGGTCATAGATACTTATCCCTTAAGCAAATGCTTGGCAATCACCGTTCTTTGGATCTGGCTGGTTCCTTCAAATAAGGACATCACCCGGGCATCACGAAAATACCGTTCTACAGGAAAGTCTTTGGTATAACCGTAGCCACCAAAAATCTGGACCGCTTCTCGGGCACAAGCATTGCACATTTCTGATGCGTAACATTTGGCCATAGAGGCTTCTTTTGAAAAAGGCAGTCCGGCCTCTTTAAGCCGCGCAGCACTATAAACCAAGCTTCGTGCGGCCTCAATTTGCATTGCCATATCGGCCAACTTCATTTGTATTGCCTGGAACTCACTTATGGGTTTACCAAACTGGTATCGTTGTTTTGCATACTCCAACGAAGCTTCTAAACAGGCTTCGGCGACCCCCAAAGAAATGGCGCCAATACTAATACGGCCAATATCGAGACTTTTCATAAAGATTTTAAAGCCCACCCCTTCCTCAGAAAGACGCTGTGCCTCAGAGACTTTGCAGTCTTCAAAAGTCAGTTCTCCCCAATCAGAGCCTTTCAGGCCCATTTTCTCATCCCCCTCGTGAATAACCAGGCCTGTCGTATCTTTGTCAACCAAAAAGGCAGTAAGTCCTTTAGCACCAGCAATCTCTCGATTGGTTCGTGCCGTAGAGACAAAGAAACTAGCAATAAAGGCATTGGTAATAAAGAGCTTACTGCCGTTTAAAACGTAGCCCGATCCGTTTTTTTCAGCCTTGGTGAGGCCACTCCCTGCATCGCTCCCGGCATTGGGTTCTGTTAAGGCGAACGCGCCAATTTTTTTGGCCTGTACAACATCTGGCAAATAGCGCGCTTTCTGATCCTCAGTGCCGTAATACAGAACTGGCAGCCCCCCCAGAGACACATGGACAGACAGTGAGGTCGCCAGTGCTGAAGAGGCCTTGGCAATTTCTTCTAACACCAAAAAGTAAGAGAGACTATCCACCGCAGAGCCACCGTATTCTTCAGGAAACGGAAGACCTGTCAGGCCAATGTCTGCCATTCGCTGCCACATTGCCTTCAGCGTGTCTAAATCCCCTGATTCTAAGACAGAAAGAACCGGGTTTAAGTCTTTTTGGACAAATTCTCTTGCCAGAGCCTGCACACCCAGCTGTGTTTCGGTTAAAAACATAAATAGCCTTCTGCAAAACCTTTCGTAAAACCACTCGCAAGCGGCTATCATATCTTAAAAGTGTCCGAGCGTTAAAGTCCCAGCCCGAGATAAAGGCCTGTTGTATGCACCGTATTATCGCGATTTCCGGCAAGCAGTTTTCTGGCAAAGATCTCTTGGCAGACACACTCTGCCAGATGTTTCCGGGGTACCAAAAAAAACCAATCGCCAGTGCAATTAAACGACGCTACGCCGCTGAGCATGGTCTCAGCCTGGAAGACCTAGAGGCGAATAAGGCCGCGCACCGTACTGGCCTGATTGCGATGGGAGACTGGGGAAGAGCACAAGATCCCAATTATTGGCTGAGTGCCCTGCTAGAGGACGGTGCGCCCACGGTTGTATCTGACATGAGACTTCGACACGAATACCATTTTTTTAGAGAACGCGGGGCTTTTTGTATCCGGCTCAACGCAGCACGAAGCATTAGAGAGACTCGCGGCGTTCTTGTTGCTGAAAATGACCCGACTGAATGTGATTTAGACGATATCAAAGACAGTGAGTGGGATTGTGTTCTAGAGAATAACGCTAGCAGGTCTGCATTTGAGCAGCACATCCAGGCTTGCTTTTCAGGCTTGCTTTCAAGACTTTTTAAGCAGTAACAAACTGCCGGCTTAATTTGTATTCTTTCAATAACGACGCTATGCTGGAGCCTGTGTCCCGTTTTAATTAGGATTCAATTTTGATGAAAGTCCTTTTAATTGGCAGCGGTGGCCGCGAGCATGCACTGGCCCTGGCCTTGGCGAAAAGTCCCAAACTCACCGAACTCTATATTGCTCCTGGCAATGCCGGTATGGCGGGGCTTGGACAACGGCTCGATATTGCGGTGGATGATATTGAGGGTCTCCTGCTCTTTGCCAAACGAGAGCAGATAGCACTGACCGTGGTGGGACCGGAGTTACCCTTGTCACTCGGGATTGTAGACCAATTCCAGAAAGCGAACCTCCCTATTTTTGGCCCCACTCAAGCAGCAGCCCGACTTGAAAGCAGTAAAGCCTTTGCCAAAGAGGTGATGCTGAAGCACGGCATTCCTACGGCACCCTATTTTCAGTGCCAAAATCAAGCAGAGATTGTCAATGCTCTGGAAAAACTGGGTTCTCCATATGTGATTAAGGCTGACGGGCTGGCTGCCGGCAAAGGGGTCACCGTCACACTGGATTACCAGACCGCCCTAGAGGCTGCCCTGTCAGTGCTTGATTCACAGAAACAAGTCGTGATCGAAGGCTTCTTAGCGGGTCAGGAACTCTCTGTCCTCGCCCTCTGTGATGGCGACAAAGCCATCCCCCTGGTGGCTGCACAAGATTTTAAAAGGGCTTATGACAACAATGAAGGACCTAACACGGGAGGCATGGGGGCCTATGCACCTGTGGACTGGGCCAGCGAAGAACTGTATCAAGACATTGAGAACAAAATATTCAAACCCATCATGGCGGCGATGAAGGCACAAGGAAACCCTTATCGGGGGGTTTTATATGCTGGTCTTATGATTGAGTCCAGAAACGGCACTCTGACACCCTGGGTGATTGAATTTAATGCTCGTTTTGGAGACCCAGAAACCCAAGTCCTAATTCCCCTGTTGCGTGTTGATTTATTGCCGCTATTATACGCCTGCGCTGAAGGCACCCTCCCCGAGCAAACCGGGCGAAAAGAATGGTTTACACCCAACACTTACGCCGTAACCGTGACACTCGCCGCACCCGGCTACCCAGGGACTTTAGATGCAGAGGCACAAGGTAGTCCGCTGATACTCGATAACATATTGCCAGAGGATTTGTTTCTGTTTCATGCGGGTAGCAAGTTGAATTCCCTCAGACAGGTGGGTGTTTCCGGGGGACGCATTCTCAATATTACCGCTCTGGGCAACAGCCAAAGTGACGCTCGAAATCAGGCTTACCGTTTGGTCAGAGAGGTTCAGGCAAAAAACCCGCTGCTCTGGTGCCGGCAAGATATTGCCGGGCCGCAAACCACCGCATCTGCGAGTGCGCTCATCAACAGTGCCTGATGCACGGGGTCATGAATCAAAATGGAGTCTTCAGGGTGGGTCATAAAGCCCAATTCTACCAACACGGCTTGTGCGGTGGTGATTCGGGTCATCGCCAAACTATCGAATAAAACCCCGTAACCAGGCATGGGGCTGGATACTTCTTGATTGGCCGCCTGTGTCAGGGCGTGATACAACCTTAACGCCAATGGTCGTGAAAAGGGATGGTAATAGTACGTACTGATTCCTCGATACTGTTGAGGATCTCGTCCATCGGGCAAGGCATTATGGTGCAGACTAACTAGCACATGGGCCCTCGTCTCTTTGGCAATCCTCGCTCTATCAGACAAAGTGACCGTAGCATCTAGATGGGGGCTGCGCGTGAATTGAATCTGCTCATCATTGAGGCCCAGGGTTTTAAAAGCATCACACAAATACCCCGCACAGAGCGCATTGAGGGTTTTCTCCGGTACCCCCGTCATCGAAATCCCCCCTAATTCCTCTCCACCATGCCCGGGATCGATTAAAATTCGCAAGTCTTGAATAGATTCTGGCCAAAATTGAAGAAAGATACACAATGCCCCTGCTTCATAGGCCCAATCATAACCTGCCAAATTTGGTAATGTCAGTGTTAGCACAAACTGATCATGATTTTTATAGTCTATGTATGCGTTTAGGACAGCCTCTAAAACAGCATCATCTTGAAAATGAATAAAATCACAGGCGTGCTGGACCCCA
>FRDC01003997.1_pt1 | contig 10264 bp, 8 predicted proteins | sample 1106171 | NCBI WGS metagenome assembly FRDC01 (sample SAMEA3930566, study PRJEB13176) | freshwater metagenome | biome: Drinking water system; feature: drinking water; material: water | place: Singapore | collected 2014-12-20
GGCGAACGCGAAGCTCACCGAGAATCTCCAGCCCAAGACGGCTTCCGACATGGCTTACTTGATCGCCGACTACGGCGTTCGCGCCGAGCGCTTCAAGACCGCCCTGACCTGGTCGCAAAAAGTTCCGCAGGATCACCCGCGCTATCCGATGGCGCAGTTCCTCCAGGCGCTTTCCGAGTATCAGGCGGGCTCGAAGGCCACGGCTCAGGCCATCCAAACGAAGCTCATCAATGACGGCAAGACCGAAGGCACGAAAACGGAGTTCCAGGCGCTCGTCGCCCTCAACGCCGCCCGCATGAACTTCCAAGACGCGAACTTCAAGGCCGCGCACGAGAACTTCCTCAAGGTCTACAAGGATCACCCCTTGTGGCTGCAGAGCCTGACCGAGCTCGGCTGGGCCCAGCTGCAGTCGGGCGATTACGAGGGCGCGATCGGCAACATGTACTCGGTGCAGTCGCCGTTCTTCGCGGCCGTCTATAAGCCCGAGTCCTACGTCATTCGGACGATCGGCTACCTGAATCTCTGTCAGTACGGCGACGCCTACCGGACGCTGAGCCTACTTGAGCGCGACTACCGCCCGTACCTCGAGCGCATGGACAAATACATGACGCCCGTGAAAGGCGAAACGAAGCGCACGTACTTCGAGACCGCGAAGAGCTTCTTCGCCGCGCCCAAGGGCACGAAAGAAGTCGACGGTTTGCCGATGCCGGTCGTTCGCGAGATGGTCCGCCACCGCGACTTCACGAACCTGCAGAAGGCGCTCAATCGCCAGATCGACGAGCGCCCGCTCTACTCGAAGGTCGACAACGACACCGAGAAGACCTTGAAAGCGACGCAAGACAAGGTGAACGCGACCCGCGCGCGCATCGAAGACCTGCGTAAAAAGCTGGGAGCTCTCCCCAGGCGCGCGGATCTCGGAGAGACGAAGGTGGCCGAGCAAGTCCGCCTGAAGAAAGAGCTAGAGAGCGAATCGCGCCTTCTGAACGGCCTGTTCTTCCGCATCGACCTCTACGGCGACGCGAAAGAGACGTTCGCCGAGTTCCGCACCGACGTGACCGGCGGCGCCGACAAGCGCCTGACCGCGATGCGCTTCAAGCTTGAAAAGCTTCTCTCGTCGCGCCTGACCCGCATGAAAGTGGACCTGGCCCGCATGCTCGACAACAACGAGCTGCTTCGCTACGAGGTTTTCGCCGGAAGCGGCGAGAACATACGTTACCAGGTCGCCGGCGGCGAAGTCGCCCACCGCGTTCCCGCGTCCGTCATTCCCAAGTCGAAGTCGCTGCAGTGGGACTTCGACGGCGAGTTCTGGGAAGACGAGATCGGTCACTACCGTTCGAGCCTGAAAAATAACTGTCCCGACAACAAGGTCAAGATCGAGCACGCAAGTCTGGAAGGAGCTCCCGAATGAAAACGCTCAACCTCGTCGCCATAACCGCCCTCGCCGCGCTTTCGCTCTCCGCGCAAGCGAAGACGGACGTCAACCAGAAGATCGAGCAGCTCCGCGAGAACACGGAGAACGGCAAAGCCAACCTCAAGCAGTATGAGGACAACCTCAAAACCGTCGAGTGGAACCTAAAGGAGAGCGATAAAGCCACGAAGCTCTTTACGCAGCAGCGCCAGTCGCTCGCGAAGCAGAATGCCGAAGCGCAAAAGGGCAAGTCCGGCGTCGACGCACAGAGAAAGCAGCTCGACGGCTTCATTCAAGCCGAGAAGCAGAAGCTCGACGTCGACAAGAAGCAGATCGACGAGCTCAAGGCCGCGCTCGCGCAGGCCGAGGCCAACGCGAAAAAACGGACCGAGAACATCAACAAGTACGAGGAAAAACGCAAGAAGGCCGAGCAAGAGCTCGCTTCCTGGTCGGGCCGCGGCGACGCGCTCTCGGAGCTCGACCGCACGCTTGCGGAAAAGCAGACGCAAGCCAAAGCCGACAACAAGCGCCTTACCGAGAAGAAGGCCCAGTACGAAGGCGAGATCTCAAAGTGGAAGAAGCAGGTGCGCGTTTCCGAGCGCTCCTACGAGAACTTCTCGCAGCTGAAAGAGTAGTCGCCTAAGCGCCGGCCTCGGCGCTTGCAACCGAACCCGCCTCGCGGAACTGCGCGAGGCAGAGAGCCCGATAGACACCGTCGGGCTTTTCCATTAGCGCGGCGTGCGCGCCGATCTCAACGATCTTTCCATGATCCATCACCACGATCCGGTCGCAGTCCATGATCGTCGAAATGCGGTGCGCGATGATGAAGCTCGTGCGCACGGCGCGCGCTCGCGCCGTGGCTTCCTGGATCAGGCGCTCGGTCTTGGAGTCGATGTTGGCGGTCGCCTCGTCGAGAATCAGGATGTCGGGATCGAAAGCGAGGATGCGCGCGAAGGCGATCAGCTGTTTTTCGCCGTGGCTGAGATTGGCGCCGCGCTCTTCGACCTTCGCTTCGAGCCCGCCCGAGCGCGCCAGTAGCTCGCCCAGGCCCGCCATCGAGGCCGCGCGCTCGATGCGCTCGCGGGTAATCGAAGGGTCGCACATGCCGACGTTCTCCGCGATCGTGCCGCGGAACATGAAGGCATCCTGTTGAACGACGCCGATGCGCGAGCGCAGCTCGCGGCGCGCGTAGCTGAAAACAGGTTTGCCGTCGACGAGGATCTCGCCTTCGGTTGGATCGTAGAACCGCTGCAAAAGAGCGATCAGCGTGGACTTGCCGCTGCCGGTTTTGCCGACCAGCGCGATGGACTCTCCTGGAGTCACGCTCAAGCTCACGCTGTCGAGCGCCTTGGGCAGATCGGGTCCGTAGCGGAAGCCGACGTTCTTGATGTCGACCCAACCCTGCAGGCGGCCGTGCTCGCGCGAAAGCGGCGAGCCGAGGCTCGTTTCGATCGGCTCCTCGAGCAAGGTGAAGACGCGCTCGGCGCCCGAAATGCTATTCTGAAGGATGTGGTACTTCTCGAGAATCGAGGTCAGCGGATCGATGAAGGCGCGTACGTGAAGAACGAAAGCCACCAGCGCGCCCGTCGAAACGGAACCCTCCAGCGAAAGCATGCCGCCCACGAGGAGCGCGGTGGCGACCGAGGAAGCGTTGAAGAAGCTCACCGTCGGCCACAAAAGCGCGTACATCTTCACGGTCTTCAGCTGCTGCTCGCGGTAAGCGCCGGAAAGCTCCTCGAAGCGGCGCAGGTTACGCGCGAGGCGCCCGTAGAGGATCAGAACGCGCATGCCGCTGATGTTCTCGGCGACGAAGGAGTTCACGGCCGCGAGCCGCTTCTTCGATTCGCGCAAGACTTCCATCATGCGCCGATTAATGACGATCACCGCGTAAATCAGCGGAGGAGCCGCCGCGAGCGTGAGCAGCGTCATTTTCACGGAGATCAAGAGCATCGCCACGACGATCGCGCCGAGAGCCACGAAGCCGGCGAAGATCGCGATCAATCCTTGGGTGAACACCTCGCCGAAGCTCACGACGTCGCTCGTGAGACGCGTGACGATGCGGCCGGTGGGGTTTTTTTCGAAGAACGGCACCGGCAGGCTCTGCACGTGGCCTACGAGCTGGTCGCGGATGTCGAACAGAATGCTGTTGCCGACTTTCGCGAACAGATAGCTGTGCAGGAACGTCATGAAACAGCGGCCGAGCTCGAGCAGAAAGTACGCCACGGCCGCGGCTACGACGACGTCGCGCCTGTCCTTGACGAGGCCATCGTCGATCGCGATCCCGAAGAGCGACACGGCCGCGCGTCCCGCGGCGGCGACGGCGAAGACGGCGACGAGAGTGGTGAAGAAGAGCGTCTTCCGGCGCATGAAATGGGGCCAGAGTCGGACAATGAGCTCGGCGACGGTGGTGCTGGGCCTGACGTCGTCTTCGCGCATTTGGCTCATACGGCGGCCTCCGTCTGCAGCTCGTGGAGATGGCGGTAGGTCGCACTCGACTGCAAAAGAGCCGCGTGCGTGCCGACCGCTTCGATGCAACCGTCGTTTAGAACAACGATGCGATCGGCGTGCGCGAGACTCGCCAGGCGGTGAGAGACGACGAGCACGGTCTGCGACGGATTTTTCTCGCGTGCTTCTTTCAGCTCGGCGACGATCGCCCGTTCGGTGCGGCCGTCGACCGCGCTCAAGGAATCATCGAGCATGAGCACGGGCGTTTCGCGGATCCAGGCCCGCGCGATCGTCATGCGCTGCTTCTGGCCGCCGGAAAGATTCACGCCGCGCTCGCCGAGCATGGCGCGATAGTCCTCAGGGAGAGCGCGGATCTCGGCGTCGATGTTGGTGGAGAGTGCCGCGGCCACAACCGGCTCTCGGCCCGGAAACTGATCGAAGCCGAAGCCGATGTTTTCTTCCACGGAGTCGCTGAACAGAAACGCGTCCTGGGGAACCAGCGAAACCAAGCGGCTCAGAGATGCGCGCCTTAAGTCGGCGGTGTCCACGCCGTTAATGAAGATCGTCCCGCGAGGCGCGGCGAACATCCTGCAAATCAAATGAAGGAGCGTGGATTTTCCCGCGCCCACGGGTCCCACGATACCGATGGTTTCGCCGGCCTCGATCCTGAAGCTCACGCCCTTGAGCGCCGCGTGCGTGGCCCCGGGATAGCTGAAGCTGAGCGAGCGAACTTCGATGCTCTCGAACTTCTCGCACTCGGCATGGCCGTCGGGGATGTCGGTCTTCTCGGCAAGAAGGTCGTGGATCCGCGAAAAGCTCGCGCGCCCTTGCTCGATCATGCTGACGCTCAAGCCAATCGCGGTCATCGGCCAGATCATGCGGCGGATGTACTCGTGAAACGCTACCAAAGTTCCCAGCGAGATCGCGCCGCGTGTGACTTCAGGAGTGCAAAACCACAGGAGCACGACGCTGCCCATGGCGACCGCGCCGTCCATGACGGGGTGGAAAACGGCATCCGCCTTGGCGACGCGGTTGCAGGCTTGTTCGAAGTCGCGCGAGCGAACATTGAACAGTGCGCGGTGATTGTCTTCCTGCGCGAAGCTTTTCAAGACGCGCACGCCGGAGACGATCTCCTGGGCGCTGGCGGAAACCTCGGCGAGACGATCCTGCTCCACGCGGAAGCGCTCGTGGATGACGGTTTCCATCTTGCGCATGAAGAATGGCAAGAGCGGCAGGAAGATCAGCGTCTTCCACGTCCAATCCCACGAGAGACTGATCATGATCGGGAGGATAAAGGCGGTGTAGAAGACGGCATCGAGCAAAAGCAAGACGCCGGGACCGATACCCATGCGGAACGAGTTCACGTCGTTGATCATCAGGCTCATCAGATCGCCGATCGGCCGGCGCTGGAAAAACGAAGGCCCCAGCGTCGTGAGCTTGGTGAAGATCCTGACTCGCAGCTCGTTGGCGACCGTGTGGTGGAACCTTCCGAACGCGATTCGCCATGAGAACCGGAAAATCGAAACGCCGATCATCAGCGCGATGTACGTGCCGACCGCGCCGTAAAGACCGGAGCTGTTTTTGGCTTCCAGCGCGTCGATGCCGGCCTTCAAGGCGAGCGGCGTGAGCACCTCGAGGAAGTTGGTCACGAACAAAGCACCGATACCGGCCGCGAAGGCCCCCCGGTGCTTTTTCATGAAATAGCTCATCGGGCGCTGAAGGAGCGCCTCGCTGGAGCCTTGATCGGTTTCGGATTTCATAGGAGTGGGATCAATCTGCCCGAGCCGGCCGGCCCGGGCAAGTCCCGAAGAGAAAAGTAAGGCTTAAAAGTAAGGCTTAGAAGTGCATCGCGTAGTTCACGAGGAACTGGAGGCCGCCCATTTTGGTCTGCAGATCGTCGCCATCGAGCTCGACCTCTTGGTTCAGAGCCGCCTGGGAAAGCGAGGGGTTGGTGCCGGTAGTAACGAAAGTACCGGTGGCGCTGGAAGCGATGTTGCGAGTGTTGTTCAGATAGCGATAGTTGGCTTCGAGAGCGATGCAATGAGCGCCCGAGAAACAGAACTCCGCGCCCATGCCGGCCTGCGTGCCGAACGCGTCGCCGACGAAGTCAACCTGCGCGCCGTTTTCCTCAATCGTACCATTGGCGCGACCGTAGCCGAGTCCGATCTGCAAGAAGAACTTCATGAATTCGTTCTCGAGTGGGATCACCCGGAGCATGGGGAAAAACGTGAAGCCGGTCAGCTTGTAGTTGTAGTTGCCACCGCCGCCCGAACCCGTCGACACCTGATAGAAGTACGTCGGCCGGAAGAGCAGCGCGAACATCGTGCCGCTGAAACGGTACCCGAAATGCGTCGAAATCTCATAGGCGGAATTCATCGCCGGCGTCGAAATGCCACCCGCGCGTGAGTTCGCGCGCGTGATCAGCGTGCTCATCTGCGCCTGATTGGAGCTGATGATGCCGCCGCCGATGCCGATCTCCATGCCGCCGCCACCGCCGCCGAAACCGCGCGCAGCGTTCGCTTGAGAAACAAAACCAATTGATGCCACGATGAAAGCGACCACGGTCGCGAATATGCCTAGCTGGTACATTTGGAATCCTCCCACCAGAACAGTCTCAAGTAAGAGACTCGCGAGCGGCAATCGCTTGCGGCGCAACTGGACCTAAGGCCCGAACGGCTCCAAACAAATTTCATCACCTCTTCAAGCGACGTGCTGGAAAAGTACGCGTGACCAGACTAGGCTTTCATACGAGGCATAACTGAATAGGCCTGGGGGGACTCTATGGAACGGAGTATTCGGGCGCTCGGGGCGATGGCGGCCATCGTTCTCGTCGGCGCGTTTTCGCAAGCGGAGGCGAGCCGCGCGCTCGCCAATCTCGGGTCGATGAACAAGTATTCGGAGCAAGGCTACTCGGCTTGCTGGGGCTACACGGCGCCCGACGGCCGCGAGTATGCGCTGCTCGGCGTGCGCAACGGCACCTCGATCGTCGACATCACCGATGCGCCCACGCTCAAGGAAGTCGCCTTCGTGCCGCTCAACCACACCTCGAGCTGGACGGAGATGAAGACATTCAAGCACTACGCTTACGTGGTCAAAGACGGCGTCAACTCCGGCATCCAGATCATCGACCTTTCGGGCCTCCCGAATTCGGTCAAGGTCGTCAACACGTTGATGGACTTCCCGATGAACCATACGGTTTGGGTCGATGACGCGACTTCGCGTCTCTACGCCGTCGGCGGCTCCAATAGCGGCGTGACCGTCTACGATCTCGCCAATCCCGAGAAGCCGAAGAAAATCTCCGAGTTCAACAAATCGGTCTACGTGCATGACATGTACGTGAAGGGCAACCGCGCCTACCTCGCCGAGATTTTCTCCAAGAGCTTCTCCATCTACGACATCTCCGACATCACCAAACCCGTGTTGGTGAAGCGCGTGCGCGACGCGAGAGCGCCCAGCGTGTCTTTCCACAACGCATGGACGAGCGACGACGGCCGCTATCTGCTGACCACCGAAGAAACCACCGGTCGGCCCGTGCGCATTTGGGATCTCGCCGACGAACAGAATCCCAAGGAGCTCGGCAAGTACATGGGTCCCGGCGATACGCCTCACAACGTGCACGTCAAAGGCCGTTACGCCCACATCGCCCATTATGGCGGCGGCTACCGCGTGATCGACATCGCCGACCCGATGAACCCAGTCGAGGTCGCGAACTACAACAACAAGGCGACCAACCCCCGCGGCTTCGTCGGTATCTGGGAAGTCTATCCATTCTTTCCGTCGGGCAAGGTCGTCATGTCGAGCATCGAAGACGGCTTGTTCGTCACCAAGTTCGAGCCGTAAGGAGGACTGCCATGATGCGGATCGCCCTCGGTCTCTCCCTCGCGCTTTTACTGCCCGCCACCGCGAACGCGGGCAATCTGCTCAGCCGCCTGCTCGTCGACGGCACCCCGGGCGCCTCGATGCTGGCCGGAAAGAAAACGCGTTGGGAGTTCGAGTTCGTCGACTCGGCGACGGGCCATCCGCCGCATCACTTTCACGAGATGCACGGGAAAATGATGCATTTGATCGTCGTGAGCGAGGATCTTTCGACCTTCGCGCATCTGCATCCGACCAACCGCCCGCACTCGAAGAAGGCGTTCTTCATCGACGTGAACTCGTCGTCGAAGGATCCCGACAACTTCCAGCTGCCTGAGGCCGTCAAGAAAAGCGGCCGTTATCACGTCTACGCCGACGTCATGCCGATGGGTTACGGCATGCTCCTGATTCCCTACGACGTCGAGGTGACGGGCCCGAAGAGCCCGCGCGTGCCGCTCGTCGCCGACAAGCTCGAAGCCGACGGCGCGATCGCGAAGTACTTCGACGCCGAAGGAAAAGCGGCCGGCGAAACGGACGCAGTCTACAAGACCGTTCTCCGCGTCGAAGCGATGGATCACTGCAACACCGTTCTCCCGAAGCTCTACATAGACGTCTTCGCGCGTCCCCAGCAGGGCGCGGCGTTTGCGCCGGTGCAGGACCTGGAGCCTTGGCTGGAGAGCTATGGCCACGCGATCGTGATGGGCGCCAAAGGCGGCGCCGCGAAAGACAAGATCGCGCAGCATCTGCATTCGGTATGGCCGATCCCGACGGGCGATCTCGCCAAAGACGAACGCGGTCCTAGTATCGAGCTCGCCGCGCACTCGCACGGCCAGTCGACGCCGACGGATCGCTACCGTGCCTGGATCCAGTTCAAGCGTGCTTCGAAAATCCTCACCCTCGAGTTCACAATCGACTGGAACCTCGCGGCCGCCGAAAAGAACGCGGTGCCGGTGCGCGGTCTGAACTGCTTCAAGTAAGGCCGGCGTTTCCGCCGGCCAGAGGTGCGCACGCTCTTACTTCTTTTTCTTTTCGGCTTTGAGGGATTTATGGGCGTCTTTGCAGGCCTGGGCATCGGCTTGCGTGGCGGTGACTCCGGAGACCGTTTGGCCCTTGGCGATCGCGCCCACGCAGTCGACCCAAAGACCTTTGCCGGTCTTCTTATGGTCGCCGGGTTTGTAGCCGGCCGCTTCGCACGACTTGACGATGTTCGCGCAGGCGGGAAGGTCTTTCGCTTTTTCGGCGTGCGCCAGCTGGACCGAGAGTATCGAGAGAACGACGAGCATGACCTGAGACTTCATACTGATCCTCCATTTCGAAGAGTTGAACCCGTCTTCAGCCTGTCACCGAAGGGTGAATCCACTCTGAAACGGAGATGAAAGTTCGCTCATCTCCTTTTTTGTCTCGAAGTTCGGATAGATAGTTCGTCTCGTTCCGAGACTCGACATCGACGGCCCGAAAACAAAAACGGGCCGGCGTTACCGCCGACCCGTTTGGAGTTTCAAGAGCGTTCAGCTCGGAAACATTAGTTGCAGCGAACGTCGCCGTCGCTGATCGTGGCGACGGGCGAGAGGCGGTCGATCGGATAGATCTCGCCGACCTGCGCGCCGGGATAGATCGTGATCTGCACGAACTTCTCGCCATCAGCGCCGGTGATGTACTTGTACATCATCTCTTCTTTGCGGTTTTCGTTGATCTGGCGAATGAACTCGACGGCATCGACCGTGGACTTGATGTCCGATGGCTTACCGAAGCGAGCGCGATCGGAAGCGTAGTAGCCGGCTTTCATCAGGCCTTTCGCGAAGACGATCATTTTCTGCTTCACGGGAGTCGGGAGCGAAGCGACTTGCGCATTCGACTTGAGCGAAATGTCGCGCTTGTAGGTCACGGTCACTTGCGGCTTGTCGTCGTTGAGGGTTTCGATTTTCGCGGATTTGCAAGCCTTGTTGGCGGCGAGACCGGTCGAGGCGAAACCAAGCGTGAGGAGAGCGAGGAGAAGGGCTTTCATTGCATGTCCTTTTTGACTTTTGTTTTGGTTGTCGGTTGCGGGGGATTTTTAACATTCCCGGCGAACCCCTCGCAATGCGTGCCAATCCCCCTGGAAAATGTTTCCCTGCCCTAGGAGAAAAGTCCTCGGCGATTCGCAAACAAAACAAAAACAAACGGCGCCGACCTTTAGGGCCGGCGCCGTCACTCTGCATCCCGTACTAAATAAAATTTAGCGGGTCATGAGGCTGTCGACGTTCAGTTTGCCGCCCGTGACCGATTTGCCGCTCAAGGCGCTGATCGGCTTGGTCGACGAAAGAATCGCTTGCTTCACCTGGCGCCAGGTGGCGGTCGGGTGCTTCGACCAGTAAAGGGCCGCCGCGCCCGCCACGTGCGGGGTCGCCATCGAGGTTCCGTCCCAGGTCACCTTGAGGCCGAACATGTCGATCACGGTGTCGCTGTATTTGCTTCCCACCGTCGTCGAGAAGACGGCCACGCCGGGAGCGCCCAGGTCGACGCTGTTTCTACCCCAGTTGGAGAAGCTGCCGAGGGCGTCGGCGTTGTTCAGCGCCG
>FRDC01003533.1_pt1 | contig 10257 bp, 9 predicted proteins | sample 1106171 | NCBI WGS metagenome assembly FRDC01 (sample SAMEA3930566, study PRJEB13176) | freshwater metagenome | biome: Drinking water system; feature: drinking water; material: water | place: Singapore | collected 2014-12-20
ACCTGCACGAACTCCTGGTTCGGGTGCTTGCGCCCGCCCTGCGGCGGCACCGAGGCGATCGTGCCTTCGATCAGCTTGAGCAGCGCCTGCTGCACGCCCTCGCCCGACACGTCACGGGTGATCGACGGGTTGTCCGACTTGCGCGAGATCTTGTCGATCTCGTCGATGTAGACGATGCCGCGCTGGGCCTTGTCGACGTCGTAGTCGCACTTCTGCAGCAGCTTCTGGATGATGTTCTCGACGTCCTCGCCCACGTAGCCGGCTTCGGTGAGAGTGGTGGCATCCGCCATCACGAAGGGCACGTTGAGCAGGCGCGCGAGGGTCTGGGCGAGCAGCGTCTTGCCCGAACCGGTCGGCCCCACCAGCAGGATGTTGCTCTTGGCGAGCTCGACGTCGTCCTTCTTGGACAGCGTCTTCAGCCGCTTGTAGTGGTTGTAGACGGCCACGGACAGGATCTTCTTGGCCTGGTCCTGGCCGATCACGTACTGGTCGAGGATGCCGCGGATCTCGGTGGGCACCGGCAGGTCGGACTTCGCGCCCTTCGTGGCCGTGTCGCCGTGGGTTTCCTCGCGGATGATGTCGTTGCAGAGCTCGATGCACTCGTCGCAGATGAACACCGACGGGCCGGCGATCAGCTTGCGCACCTCGTGCTGGCTCTTGCCGCAGAAAGAGCAGTAGAGGAGTTTTTCTCCGGCAGACTTTTCCGACATCGTGGGCCTCTTGCTCCCGCGCTAGTTCACTGCAACCTTACGAACCGCGTTACCGCGACACTGCATCAGAACGCCGAACCGCCGCGCCGTTCCCGCCATTGCTCAAACATCCGCCCGGTTGGCAAGCACCTTGTCCACCAGGCCGTACTTGACCGAATCGTCCGCGCTCAGGAAGTTGTCGCGATCGGTGTCCTTCTCGATCGTTGCAATATCCTGGCCAGTATGCTTCGCCATCAGCGAATTCAGGCGCTCGCGCAGGTACAGGATCTCGCGCGCGTGGATCTCGATGTCCGAAGCCTGGCCCTGGAAGCCGCCCATGGGCTGGTGGATCATCACCCTGGAGTTGGGCAGCACGAAACGCTTGCCCTTGGCGCCGGCGGCGAGCAGGAAGGCTCCCATACTGGCGGCCTGGCCGATGCAGAGCGTGGAGACGTCCGGCTTCACGAACTGCATGGTGTCGTAGATCGCGAGGCCCGCCGACACCGAGCCGCCGGGGGAATTGATGTAGAAGAAAATGTCCTTGTCGGGATTCTCCGACTCGAGGAACAGCAGCTGCGCCACGATCAGGTTGGCAGTCACGTCGTTCACCGGCCCCACCAGGAACACCACGCGCTCCTTCAGCAGACGCGAGTAGATGTCGTAGGCGCGTTCGCCGCGGCCGCTCTGCTCGATCACCATCGGGATCAGGCCGAGCGCCTGCGGGTCCCACGGCGTCGCGCCGCCCTGCAGATCGGTATTCATCGACTTGCCCCAGTTCATTGTGCGTTCCCCATGAGTTCCTCGAACGCGGCAGGCTTGTCCACCACCTTCGCACGCTGCAGCACCCACTCGACCACGTTGTTCTCCAGCACGACGGCCTCCACTTCGCGGACGCGGTCACCGGACTGGTAGTACCAGCGCACCACCTCGTCCGGATGCTCGTAGCTCTCGGCGTAGTCCTCGATCATGGCCTTCACCTGATCGGGCTGCGCCTTGATGTCGTTCTGCTTGACCAGTTCGTTCAACACCAGACCGATGCTGACGCGGCGTTTCGCCTCGGGCTCGAATGCGTCGCGCGGCATGTTCATCTGCTCGGGCTTCATGCCGCGGCCGCGAAGGTTTTCCGCCATCTGCGCCATCAGCCGCTCGATCTCCATGTCGACCAGCGCCTTGGGTACTTCCAGGGTCGCAGAGTCCAGTAACGACTTCAGCGCCTGATCCTTGACTCTCGCCTGCACCCGGCGCTTCACCTCGCGCTCCAGGTTGGCCCGGACATCGGCCCGCATCCGCGCGAGATCGCCGTCCTCCACCCCCAGGCTCTTGGCGAATTCGGCATCGACGGGGGGCAGTTTCTGCTCCTGGACCTTGTGCAGGGTGACTTCGAAGACGGCCTTCTTTCCAGCGACTTCCGCCCCATGATAGTCCGCGGGAAAAGTGAGTTCAAACGACTTGGTGGCGCCCGCGCTCATGCCGATCAGCGCAGCCTCGAAATCGGCCAGCAGCCGGCCTTCACCCAGGACGATGCTCTGGGCCTCGGCCGCGCCACCGTCGAAAGGCTGGCCGTCGATGGTGCCCTTGTAGTCGATCACGACGACGTCGCCCGAGGCCGCGGCACGATCCACGTCGGCGTAGCTCACGCGCTGTTTGCGCAGCACCTCGATGGTCCGGTCCACCTCGGGTTCGTCGACGCTGACAGACGGACGCTCGATGGTCGTCGCGGCCAGGTCGCCGATCTTCACTTCGGGGAAGATCTCGAAGGTGGCGGTGAACTCGAAGTCAGCCGCGGCTTCGGCACCGGGCTGGGCTTCGATTCTGGGATAGCCGGCAACCCGCAGGTTCTTTTCGCGGACGGCCTCGCCGAAGGTGCGTTCGACCGTGTCGCCAAGGACCTCCTGTCGCACTTGCGGACCGAACTGCTGCACGACCACCTTCATCGGCACCTTGCCGGGACGGAAGCCATGCAGCTTGACGGTGCGCTGCAGGCGCTTCAAGCGATTCTCGACTTCGTTGTTGATCTGATTGACCGGAACCGCAACCTTCAGGCGGCGTTCCAGGGTGCTCAAGGTTTCCAGACTGGCTTGCATACGGCGGACTCTTTCGGATCGATGGGTTGCACGCACCAGAGACCCCGGCGGGCGTCTGCAGCCCGGGCGCAACGATCGGCTCGATTGGGGTTCGAGAGAGCGATGCTGGGAAGTTCAAGCAGCGGTTTGAAGCCGCCGGCCGGAGTCTCTGGTGCGAAAGGGGGGACTCGAACCCCCAAGCCTTGCGGCGCTGGAACCTAAATCCAGTGCGTCTGCCAATTCCGCCACTTTCGCGCTGACCGCATTCTAGTACACTCCACCCGCCCCCGCACCCGGCAGCCTCGCCCGGCGCTTTCAACCTTCTGAACCACAACACCTTTCCGGGTCGGGCGCCGTTCCCATGGGCGTCGGCCACTACGAGAACTTTCCGGTCGCTTCGATCATCCTGCCGGCCCGCCTGCGTGAACCGGTGACGTGGATCTACCGGTTCGCCCGAGAAGCCGACGACATCGCCGACGAAGGCGACAGTTCGCCGCAAGAGCGCTTGGCTGCCCTGGCCGAGCGCAACACCGACCTCGATCGGATCGAGCGGGGTGAAGCCCCCCGGCTCGGCCTGTATGCAGGCGTGGCCGCGACCATCCGGGCCCATCGCCTGCCGGTCCAGCTCTTCCGCGATCTGCTCGACGCCTTCACACAGGATGTCACGACCACGCGCTACGCAACCTTCGCCGATGTCATGGACTACTGCCGGCGCTCGGCGAATCCGGTCGGCCGCCTGCTGCTGCACCTCGAAGGCGAGTTGGCGCCGCGCAGTCTCGAACTCTCCGATCACATTTGCAGCAGCCTGCAACTCATCAACTTCCTGCAGGACATCGCCATCGACTACCGCAAGAACCGGATCTATCTGCCGCAGGACGATATGAAACGTCACGGCATCGACGAAGCCCGTATCGCCCGCGGCGACGTGAGCGGGCCGTGGCGTGAGTTCATCCACACCCAGATCGCCCGAGCCCGCGACATGCTGCTCGCCGGCGCGCCGCTCGGGCGTGTGCTGAAGGGCCGATTCGGGCTCGAGCTGCGCCTCATCGTCTCGGGCGGCGAGCGGATTCTCGACAAGCTTGCCCGCATCGACGGCGACGTTTTCCGCCACCGCCCGGTGCTGCGTGCACCCGACTGGCCACTCATGCTGATGCGCGCAATGAGCCGGTAACGATACTGTGACGCCCGACGAGTATTGCCAGCGCAAGGCCGCGCAGAGCGGCTCGAGCTTCTACTACAGCTTCCTGTTCCTGCCGCCCGATCGGCGGCGTGCGATCACCGCGCTGTATGCGTTCTGTCGCGAGGTGGACGACACGGTCGACGAAACCAGCGACCCGATCGTCGCGCGCCAGCGCCTCGACTGGTGGCGTACGGAAATCGCCGCGGTTTTCTCCGGCGATCCGCAGCATCCGGTCGCCCGGGCCCTGCAGCCGATCGTGCGCAGCATGAACCTGCCGCTGGAACGCTTCCTCGAGATCATCGACGGCATGCAGATGGATCTCGACTACAACCGCTACCCCGACTTCGCCACCCTCGAGGTGTATTGCTACCGCGTCGCCGGTGTGGTCGGCCTGCTGTCGGCGCAGATCTTCGGTTATCGCAATCCCGCGACACTCGACTACGCCCGCAACCTCGGGTTGGCGCTCCAGCTCACCAACATCGTGCGCGACGTCGGCGAGGACGCACGCCGCAACCGCATCTACCTGCCGCTGGACGAGATGGCACGCCACGGCGTCGCGGTGGACGACATCATCCTGTTCCGCGAAACCGATGCGCTCGAGAACCTGCTGGCACAGCAGATCGCGCGCGCCCGCGGCTACTACGCGAAAGCCTGGGCGCTGTTGCCGCAGGAAGACCGCAAGGCGCAACGTGCCGGCCTCGTGATGGGTGCCATCTACGAGCGGCTGCTCGACGAGATCGCCACCGAAGGCCGGCGCGTGATGAACGAGCGGGTGACCCTCACGCCGCTACGCAAGCTGTGGATCGCGTGGCGCACCTGGGTGACCGCGTGAAACAGGGCCACCTCCCTAACCCTTCCCCGGCAAAGCCGCGGCTGGGAATGTACGACGCGGACTTCTCCTCGTACGTCGACGCCGGGCACTCCTTCCCCCACCACAGCTGGGGGAAGGTTGGGATGGGGGCAGCCGTCGCCAAGTGCATGCGAGTTCGATGCTGGCTCGAACACCTTCGCTATGCGTGAAACACCCCCGGTGACCCATGCAGCCATCATCGGAGGCGGTTGGGCGGGCCTCGCCGCCGCGGTGACGCTGGCGGATGCCGACGTTCCCCACACGGTGTTCGAAGCCGCGAAGTCCCTCGGCGGCCGTGCCCGCCGTGTCGACGTCGACGGACGGGTACTCGATAACGGCCTGCACATCCTGATCGGTGCCTATCGCGAGACTCTCGCATTGGTCCGAAAGGTCGCGCCGGCCGCCGCACCCTATCGCCGGCTGCCGCTCACGCTCGAGATCGCCGACCGATTCCGGCTGGTATGCCCGCACCTGCCGGCGCCGTTCCACCTCCTCGCCGGATTGGCGCGCGCACATGGCCTCGACTGGGCAGACCGGTTCGCGGCTGCACGCTTCATGATCGGCCAGCGCGCGGACGGATTTCGCGCGCGCCCCGGCGAAACGGTGGCGGCGTTGCTCGAACGCACCCGACAGCCGCCCCGCAATCGCACGCTCCTGTGGGAACCGCTGTGCGTCGCCGCGCTCAACACGCCGCCCGCCGAGGCCGACGCACAGGTGTTCCTCCATGTGGTGCGCGACGGTCTGAACGGCGCCGCCGGCGCGAGCGATCTGGTGCTGCCCGCGACCGACTTCGGTGCCATGTTGCCCGATCCCGCGGCAGCGTATGTCACCGCACGCTCGGGGACCGTCCGCACCGGCTGCGCGGTGAAGTCGATCGCCCGGGCTGGCAGCGGTTTCGTCGTGCGCAACAGCGACGACGAACTCGCCTGTACCCACGTGATCTGCGCCACCGATCCGGCACGCGCCGCTTCGCTGTGGCGAGAATTGCCCGAACTCGCGACACTTGCCGCATCGCTCGAGACGCTGCGCTACCTGCCGATCGTGTCCATCTATCTTCAGTACGCCGCCGCAGTGCGCCTGTCGTCGCCGATGCTGGGCTTCGTGGACGGGCCGGCGCAATGGGCGTTCGATCGCGGTGCATTGTGCGGTCAACACGGTCTGATCGGCGCGGTCGCGAGTGCCGCCGTCGACATCGACCGCCTGTCGGGCGACGCGTTGGCGGCCGAGGTCGACGCGCAGCTACGGCGACACGTCCCCGACCTCCCCTCGCCGGAATGGCATCGTGTGATCACCGAGCGGCGGGCCACGTTCGCGTGCGTACCCGGCATGTCGCGCCCGCCGCAGCGGACCGCCTTGCCGCGGTTCCTTCTGGCCGGCGATTACACGGCGAGCGACTACCCTGCAACCCTCGAAGCAGCGGTGCGCAGCGGCATCCACTGCGCGCACGCCGTGCTGGAAGACCGATGATCGATCCTAGGACTTACTCGGCGACGCCGGATCTGCTGCGTGACCGCGTGGTCCTGGTCACCGGAGCCGGCCGCGGCATCGGGCGCGTGGCCGCGCTCGCGTTTGCGGCTCACGGCGCGACCGTGGTACTGCACGGCCGGGACACGGAACGCCTCGCCGCCGTCTACGACGAGATCGAGGCGAGCGGCGCGCCGACGCCGGCCGCGGTGCCGCTCGACTTCGAGACGGCGGGTCCGCGCGAATTCGATGCGCTCGCCGGCGCGATCGAGCAGGCTGTCGGCAGGCTCGACGGCATCCTGCACAGCGCGCTGCACCTCGAGCGATTGGCACTGGCGGAGAGCATCGACCCGGCCGCGTGGACGCGGCTCATGCGGGTGAACTTCATCGCGCCGCTCGCACTGACGCGCGCCTGCCTGTCGATGCTGCAGCGCGCACCCGACGCTTCCGTGATCTATACGTCGGACAGCCATGTGGCCACACCGACCGCGTACTGGTCCGGCGTCGCGGCACCGAAAGCAGCTCTCCTCGCTGCGATGGGCGCGCAGGCAGACGAGTGGTCGCGTCTGCCCCACATGCGCGTCAACGCCGTCGTGCCGGGCCCGGTGGCCTCGCCCGCTCGCGCTTTCACCCACCCGGGTGCCGCGCCCGCGACGTTGCCGTCACCCGAGGCGATCCTGCCGACCTATCTGTGGTTGATGGGGGCGGACAGCCGGGGCGTATCGGGACAGATCTTCGACTGCTCCGCGCGGGCGGAATAGTTCAGGAAGCTGCCCTGAACGCGGAGGACGCGGCGGAAACTTCCAGGCCCTTCATATCTGCGTTGCACGCCGTCCGCCCGGTCCGCCGCATCGATCGTTGCTCTACCGGGGTAGCTGCAGGATTTCGCGGATACGGGCCGGCAGCGGCTTCGATTTCCCCGAAGCGATGTCGATCCACACCAGCACAGCCTCGCCCATCGAGTACACCACCGACGGATCGCCCGCCGAGCGCATGGTGTGCGCCAGCACGAAGCTCGAGTTGCCGACCTTCCCGATCCGCAGTTCGATCACCACGTCTTCCGGATAGAGGGCGGGCTTGACGAAGCGCGTCTCGATGTTCGCGAGGATCGGCCCCTCGCCTTCGTCCCCGTAGTCGATGCCCAGGGTGGCGAACCAGTGGATGCGCGCCTCTTCGAAGTAGCGGAAGTAGGCCACGTTGTTGAGGTGCCGCAGGGCATCCATTTCGCCCCAGCGCAGGCGCATGGACTCGACGTGGATCGGGGGAGTGTCGGGCGATCGGTTTATCATTCGAGAAAGACCTTCCGAAAAGCAGCAATTGTAAGGAGTCGCCGTGGCGGAACGGGAATTCATGGAGTACGACGTCGTGATCGTGGGCGCCGGTCCCTCAGGGCTCGCCTGCGCGATCCGCCTGCGCCAGTTGTGCGCCGAGCACGGCCACGAGCTGTCGGTGTGCGTCATCGAGAAGGGCTCCGAGGTCGGTGCGCACATCCTGTCCGGCGCGGTGATCGAACCGCGCGCGCTGAACGAACTGCTGCCCGACTGGCAGGCGCTCGGCGCGCCGCTCAACACGCCGGCCACCGAGGATCGGTTCCTGTTCCTCACGGCCTCCGGTTCGTGGCGGCTGCCCACGCCGCCGCAGATGCACAACCACGGCAACTATATCGTCAGCCTGGGCAACCTCTGTCGCTGGCTCGGCGCCCAGGCCGAAGCGCTCGGCGTGGAGATCTATCCGGGCTTCGCCGCCGCGGAGGTGTTGTACGACGCTGACGGCAAGGTTGCAGGCGTGGCCACCGGCGATCTGGGCATCGGTCGCGACGGCCAACCGACCGATCGCCACCAGGCCGGCATGGAACTCCACGCGAAGCAGACCATCTTCGCCGAAGGCTGTCGCGGCTCGCTCACGCGCGAGTTGATGGACCGCTTCCATCTGCGCGACGGCGTCGATCCGCAGACCTACGGGATCGGCATCAAGGAGTTGTGGGAAGTGGACCCGGCGCAGCACAAGCCCGGGCTGATCGTGCACACGGTCGGTTGGCCGCTGGCTGCCGACACCTACGGCGGGTCATTCCTGTATCACCTCGAGGGCAATCAGGTGGCGGTGGGCTTCGTGATCGGGCTCGACTACTCGAATCCGTATCTGTCGCCGTTCGACGAGATGCAACGCTACAAGACCCATCCCGCGATCCGTCCGACGTTCGAGGGCGGACGCCGCATAGCGTATGGCGCCCGGGCATTGTCCGAGGGCGGTCTGCAGTCGATCCCGAAACTCACCTTCCCCGGTGGCTTGCTGATCGGCGACACGGCGGGCTTTCTCAACGTGCCCAAGATCAAGGGCACGCACACCGCGATGAAGAGCGGCATGACGGCTGCGGAGGCCTGTTTCGACGCGCTGCGCGCGGACGCCCCGCCGGCCGAGGTGACTTCCTATCCCGAGCGCCTCAAGGCCACCTGGCTCTGGGACGAGCTTGCCCGCGTACGCAACATCCGCCCGTCGTTCCGCTGGGGCCTCTTCGGCGGCATCGGCTACTCGGCGCTCGACACGTACGTCTTGCGCGGCAAGGCTCCGTGGACCTTCCGCAACCATGCGGACCACACGCAACTGAAGCCGGCCGCACAATCGACCCCGATCGAGTACCCGAAGCCGGACGGCAAGGTGAGCTTCGACAAGCTCTCGTCGGTCTTCATCTCCAACACGAATCACGAGGAAGACCAGCGCGTCCACCTGACGCTGAAGGACCCCACGGTGCCGATCGCGATCAACCTCGCCCGCTACGACGCGCCGGAACAGCGCTACTGCCCTGCCGGCGTCTACGAGATCGTGAAGGATGCCGACGGAGCCAATCCACGCCTGCAGATCAACGCGCAGAACTGCGTGCACTGCAAGACCTGCGATATCAAGGACCCTACACAGAACATCCGCTGGGTCGTGCCCGAAGGCGGCGGCGGACCCAACTACCCGAACATGTGACCGCGGCCCACGGCACGCCCCCATGACCGAACCGCGCTCCGCCAGCGGGCTCGAAGCGCTGCTGCGGGAAATCGTAGTGTCCGCCGGCAACGATCCGGCGCTGCTCGTCGAGGTGGTCGACCAGATTCGCCCGCAGGACCCGGGCAACGCGCCCCAGGCGCTCAAGAACCTGCAGGCGTTGCAGTTCCTGCTATCCGGCGACGAGGCGCTGCGTACCGGGTTCCGCGACTACCTGCTGCGGGTCTTCGCGAAGCATCAGCAGATCACGCTCTACGCCGACCTCGGCATCCTGCCTGCCGCCGGCTTCTTCAGCGAACTGTGGCGCCGGATCGCGCAGAAGATCCTCCCGGCGGCGATCGACCCCACGGCGCTCAAGGACGTGCTGGGTGCCGCGTTCCATCGCGTCACCGACCACCGCTGGGTCAACGGCATCGGCGACGACCAATGGCTGAAGTTGCTCGACACCCTGGGGATCGATTTCTTCGCCGTGGCGCAGACCAACCGCACCGTGGCACAACTGCTCGACGCCGTGCACATCCTTTCCGCGCGCATCGCAGCGATGGGCGTGGAACCGGAACTGGCCGACGTGTATCCGCCGCTGCGGGAGCACGAGTCCCCGTTCCTCATGCAGAACGTCGAGACGCAGCGGTGGGTGCAGGAATACCGCGCCGGCCTCGGCAGCGACGAGTTGCCGGCGGAGGACGAGAAGCAGATCCGCGTGCTGCTCGAACAATGCGGCGACGTCATCGGAAGGATCCGGCGCAACACCGGCAACACCGGCATCAGCGTCGATCTAACCTACCTGCTGCAGCGTCTCACCGAAACCATCGACCGCCTCGACCGGCTGCTCGACCTGCTCGATCGCACGCCGCAAGCCGATCGGATGCTGGCGATCGTGACTCTGTTCAAGACCTTCGTCGAGGCCGACAACAAGCGCAACAACCTGCGCGAGCACTTCGCCAAGAACACCGAGCTGCTGGCGCGCGAAGTCACCGAGCATTCCGGCCGCACCGGGGAGCACTACATCACCGCCTCCCGCGC
>FRDC01001241.1_pt1 | contig 10255 bp, 9 predicted proteins | sample 1106171 | NCBI WGS metagenome assembly FRDC01 (sample SAMEA3930566, study PRJEB13176) | freshwater metagenome | biome: Drinking water system; feature: drinking water; material: water | place: Singapore | collected 2014-12-20
CAGGGGGCGCCGCACATCGGCGTCGCGATTGGCGACCAGGTGCTCGACCTCGCCGCCGCGCTCGACGCGGGGTGCTTCACCGGCGCGGCGGCGCGTGCGGCGGCGCTCTGCCGCGGGCCGGTGCTGAATCCGTTCCTCGCGCTGGGCCAGCCGGCCTGGACCGCGCTCCGGCTCGCCCTCTCGCGCCTGCTGCGCACCGGCGCGGGGAGCACGCAGCCGTCCGCGGACGTGGCGGCGCGCATTCTCGTGCCCATGCGCGACGCCGAGCTGCTGATGCCGGTGGCGATCGGCGACTACACCGACTTCTACGCCTCGGTGCACCACGCCACCAACATCGGCAGCATGTTCCGCCCGGAAAACCCGCTCCTCCCCAACTACAAGTGGGTGCCGATCGGCTACCACGGCCGCGCGTCGAGCGTGGTGGTGAGCGGCGCGCCGATCCGGCGCCCGGTGGGCCAGGCCATGCCCGACGGCGCCGCCGCGCCCACGGTGGGGCCGAGCGCGCGCATGGACTACGAGCTCGAACTCGGCGCGATCGTCGGCCCGGGGAACACGCTCGGCACGCCGATCCCGATCGGCGAGGCTGCCGCGCACCTGTTCGGCTTCGTGCTCCTCAACGACTGGTCGGCCCGCGACATCCAGGCGTGGGAGTACCAGCCTCTCGGCCCCTTCCTCGCCAAGAACTTCGCCAGCACGATCTCGCCGTGGGTGGTCACCGCCGAGGCGCTGGCGCCCTATCGCACCGCGGCGTACGTGCGGCCGGCGGGCGACCCCGCGCCGCTCCCGTACCTCACCGACGCCACCGACCAGTCGCTCGGCGCCTTCGGCATCACGCTCGAGGTCGCGCTGCGGTCGGCGACGATGCGCGAGTCCGGTGCGTCGCCGCACGTGCTCAGTCGCTCGCAGGCGACCGACCTGTACTGGACCGTGGCACAGCTGCTCGCCCACCACGCCAGCGGCGGCTGCAACCTGCAGCCGGGCGACCTGCTCGGCAGCGGCACGATCAGCGGCGCGACGAAGGAGAGCCGCGGCTGCCTGCTGGAACTGGCGTGGCGCGGCACCGAGCCGGTGAAGCTCCCCACTGGCGAGGAGCGGCGGTTCCTGCAGGACGGCGACGAGGTGGTGATGCGCGCCTGGTGCGAGCGCGAGGGGGCCCGGCGGATCGGCTTTGGCGAGTGCCGCGGCACGATCGTGGCCGCGACGGCGTGATGTCGAAGGGCCGCGCCTCGGGCAACGCCACCGCCGCCTTCGTCGGCTTCGTGGTGGAGCAGGCGGTGACCCGGCTCGACGGCGCGGCGCCGCGCGACGAGGCGGCGACCGCCGACCTGGTGCACAGCATGCTGGCCGACATCGGCATCCGCTACGAGCCGCAGGGGGACGCCGAGCGCGAGGCGCGCGAGCGGGCGTCGCGCACGCTGGCGGCCGAGCCGGCGCTGCTGGCGGCGTTCTTCCAGAACGTGGACGTGCTGTTCGTGGATGGCGCCAACTGCGCTGACGCGGTGTCGGCGGTGACGCTGCGGGCGATGGAGATCAGCCGGGGCGGCAGTGCCGGATGAGTGCCGCGGGGGGGACTGTCAGACCCCTGGTTCAAATATCAGGGAGTGCGTACACGAATTGTCTGCTCAACAACTTGCGCGAACAGGGGGTCCAGGTGACCACAGCCATCGAATTGCTCTGGGCCAAGACGGCGCGAGATGGCTGCGGCGCGTGGCACCCCCTCATCCTCCACCTACTGGATGTTGCCGCGAGCGCCGACGCGATCCTCGCGCGTGAGCCGGAGTCGACCCGGAAGAGGATGGGGGAGATTCTCGGGTTGGAGTGGACGGACGCCCGCGCATCGATTCTGCTTCTTGTCGCCTGTCACGATTTGGGAAAGGCCTGTCCGAGTTTTCAGGCGAAATGGCCAGCCCGTCCACCTAATCCGGTACTTGGGCTCCCGCGACGTGTCGACAGGCAGGTGCGGCACGACTTCGTCAGCCAAATCGCTCTCACGGAACTATTGCTGAAGCTCAAGTGGCCCGCAGGCCTGGCCGAGTTGGCGGCTGACGCTGTGGGGTGCCACCACGGCAGTCGAGCCTCGGAGCGCGACAGAATCAGGGCCGAAGCTGAGATTCATGTCGGCCGGGGTGCGCGCCTTGAGGGAATCCGGAGCGACTGGGAACAGGTGCGCACGAGTCTCTTCGACGCACTGCGACTGCTGTTCGAGCCGGCGAGGGTTCCGGTGAAGCAAACGCTTTCCGGCCCCGATTTCATGTTGCTGGCTGGCCTGACCAGCTTCGCCGACTGGATCGGATCGAATGAGGCGTGGTTCCCATTCGGGAGCTCAGCCGATTGCAAGGATCTCTCCTCGTGGTTCGCGAGTCGGCGGGCGAGCGCTGAACGGGCGCTCGACGGCATCGGATGGGCGAAATCGACCCCCCTCTCGCCGACGGCGCAATCGTTCGAACAGGTCTTCAAGCACCCGCCTCGGCCTCTGCAGCAAGCTCTGGCGGACGTGCTCGCTGACGTGCCGGCGCCCGCGGTCCTCCTCATTGAAGCACCAATGGGAGAGGGCAAGACCGAGGCGGCCTTCTTTGCGCATCTGGAGCTGCAACGGCGTCGTGGGCACCGTGGCATGTACATCGCCCTGCCCACGATGGCGACCGGCAACGCGATGTACACGACGACGTTCGCTTTCCTGCGGTCCCAGGGGGCGAACCGATCTCTCGATCTGCAGCTGCTTCATGGACGGCAACTGCTCAATCGTCAGTTCCAGGCCGTGCGACTGTCCGGTATTCACGACCCGACCGATGGCGGCGAGGTGCGCGCCGCCGAGTGGTTCACTAGCAAGAAGCGGGCCCTGCTGTCGGAGTATGGCGTCGGCACCGTAGATCAGGCCCTGCTGCCCATTCTGCCGGTTCGACACAACTTCGTCCGACTCTGGGGCCTCGCCAACCGCGTGGTGGTGCTCGATGAGATTCATGCGTACGACGACTATACCGGCACACTGTTGGATTACCTGGTTCGCTGGCTTCTGGCGTTAGGTTCGTCCCTTGTGCTCCTCTCCGCGACGCTCTCGCCCTCGATTCGCCGCAGGCTGGCGCAAGGGGTGGGCGCGCAGCTGCCGCAGCAGGAGCAGCCGTACCCGCGCCTGTCGCTCTTCATTCCCGGCGAGCCCGTCTCGCAGCGGCACTTTGGTTGCGATGCCGAACGCCGTCTCACCATCCGGCTGCAAGGCATCCCCGCGGACTTGCCCTGCATGCATTCTGCACTGGCCGATTCTCTCCCTGACGAAGGGCTGGCACTGGCGCTCGTGAACACCGTTCAGCGGGCGCAGGAATTGTATCGGCTGTTTCCTGAAGGCGAGCCTTTGATCCATGACGGCCATCGTGTTGGCAAGCGCCTCCCGGGTGGAACCGAGATTCTGCTGTTCCACGCCCGTTTCCCGGCCGGCCAACGACAGACGCGCGAGGAACAGGTGCTGAAGACGTTCGGCAAGACGAGCCTGCGGGATGGGCGCAGAATCCTCATCGCGACCCAAGTAGCAGAGCAGAGCCTCGATCTGGATTTTGACCTGATCGTGACGGATCTCGCGCCAATCGATCTCCTGCTCCAGCGAGCTGGGCGGCTGTGGCGGCACCACCGTGGCAGCCGGCCGTTGGCCGTACCGACGCTGCTGGTCGGCGGGCTCGTCGGGGAGCAGCCACCGTCGTTCATGGGTCCACTCTGGTGGGGCAAGGTGTACCGCGAGGATCTGCTTTTGCGGACCTGGTGCCTGCTGCGGGGCAGGGCAGGCCTGACACTCCCTGATGACATTGACCCGCTGGTGCAGGCAGTGTACGAGAAGTTGGTACCGATACCGGTCCCGCTCCGGGAGCAGGTCGAGAAGGCTTCGGACGCTGGTGATGGAGGGGTCTTCGCCAAGCGCCAGCAGGCGAAGATGGCGATCATCGGCCTACCCGATGACGCGTCATGGAACGATCCGTCGCGTTTTGTTCTGTATGACGAGGACGCGCCGGACGTACATCGCACCCTCATGGCCCAGACGCGGCTCGGCCAGGACTCCGCGCTTGCGATCCCCCTGAAACCGGAGGACGGATTCTCTCCAAACGCCACGCCAAGTGAGCAGAAAGCGACCGCATTGTTCGTGCGTTCCATGAGTCTTTCGCGTCAGGACGTGGTGCGGCAGCTGCGGAGCCGGGGTGTGCCGGAGGGCTGGGCCAAGTCACCGTTGCTTCGCAACTGCTACCCGCTGGTGCTTGACGCCGCGGGACGCTGGACGGAGAATGAGACCGTGTACATGAACGACGATCTGGGTTTAGTCTACGAGCGAAGGGAATGGTGATGAGTCGATTCAATCTGCTGGACGAGAAGTGGATACCAATCCGATTCCCAGATGGGAGTCGTGAGGAGCTGGGCATACGCGAGGCTTTGTTGTGGTCCAGGGAGATTGCCGTCATCGAGGATCCATCACCGCTCGTGGTGGCCGCGCTGCACCGCCTGCTGCTCGCGATCCTGTACCGGGCGCTCGAAGGGCCGACGGATATCGAGCAGGCTGAGTCCCTGTTCCGCGATGGCTTGCCGAAGGGCCGGATCACGGCCTACCTGGAGAAATGGCGCGACCGATTCTGGCTCTTCGATGAACAGTACCCGTTTTATCAAGTTCCGGACTACGAGCCGAAGGAGGAGAAAGGGCAAAAGCGATGGAAACCGTGGACAGCCCTGGCCGCGGAGCACAACGCCGACAATGCCAAAGTGCTCTTCGACCACGTCGACAACACGGAGCCTGGGTCAGTGCCCTCGAGCCAGGCCGCGCGGTGGCTCGTCGCCTGCCAGACATTTGCGCTCGGCGGCGGCAAGAGCGACTTCCAGTACACCAGGAGCGGCCCATCCGCGACCGCGGTGATGGCCATGCCGCTCGGCCGCACTTTCCAGGACACGCTCCTTTTCTCACTCGTCCCGGAGTCGCGGGAGGTCCTCGCGTCCGATTGTGCGGTTTGGGAAAGAGAGCCCGACTCGCTTGTATCGTTGCGACGGGGCGACGAGAGGACGAGCACGGGTGTGGTGGACCTGTATACCTGGAGGACACGGTCCATCAAGCTGCGACTGGGAGGCGAAGGAAAGACGGTTGAGGGAGTGACCTTCGCATCGGGAGTGGGATGTCCGCCAAGCGACTTAGTGGACCCGATGCTCAGCTATCGGATCGACGCGAAGCGGGGCAAGCTGCCGATGCAGTTTCGCGATCGGGGCCTGTGGCGCGATTTCGACTCCCTCCTTCCCGACGAATCACGGCTCGCGCCTCGTGTCATTGAGCACGCGGCGACGTTGACCCGATCGCACCGTGAGCGCTCGCCGCAATCGGTCATGGTTCTGGGTCAAGCGAACAGCAAGGCAAAGATCGAGTATTGGCGGATGGAGCGGTTTGTCTTCCCCGAGGCCATAGCGGGAGAGCGCCCCATCCGCGGCGAGATCAGGCAGCTGTTGGCGGACGCGGAAGCTGCCGACCGGCAGCTCTGGGCGGCGTGCAGTACCTTCGCACGGCATCTCCTTGGCCGAGGAGATCGAAAGCCGGCTCCCAGCGACATCAAAGCGTTCGTGCGCCAGTTATCGGCAAGCCCTTGGTTGTGGTCAAGCCTCGAGTCCCGGTTTCACGACGTGTTGGCGGAGATCACTACCGAGCAAGATTCGGAGGAAGTCCGGCGGAGGTGGCTGCGGACCGTGCGAGACACCCTCGGTGACGCCTGGGAGCGACACCGTCAATCGGTCACTACCGGCGATGCGTGGACGATGCGGGCCCTCGTCAAGGCGGAACGGCCGGTGTTTCGGAAAGTGAAGGAACTCGATGAGGAGATTTGGAGACTTGCGCCACGGCTGGAGGATTCATGAGCGGGTTCATCGAGTACCTGGAAGCTAGAAACATGAAGGACACCAGGGTACGAGCGACGCTGCGGCGAAGTCTGTCGTTTGCGCCGGGCTCATTCGTCCCCGCCTATCCGTATGTCGAGCCCTTTGTGAAGGATGCCGGTCAGGCATGGCGCCGGGAGGCACACTATCTGGTGGCAGGGCTGTGGGCGGCGCACTGGCGGGAGGGCTCGAGGGGGCAAGCGACGTCGATCGGCGAGGCATGTGCCGTCCATCAGCGCGCGACTGGATCAACGAGTACCGAGCGCCGCTTCATCAATCTGCTGGATGCCGACACCGATCAGCTGCCCCAACGCATCCGCCAGGTGATTGCCCTGCTGAGGGAGCGAGCGATCGACTTCGAAGGCCTGCTCCGCGGGCTGTTGTATTGGAATGACGATGAGAAGCGTACCCAGAACTCCTGGGCCCGCGATTTCTACCGAACCCTTGATGCCGAGTCGCAAGACGAGCCCGTACCCCAGGAGGAAGGCGTCTCATGAAGACCCTGATCGAGTTGCATGCCCTGCAGAACTTTGCGCCGTCGAACCTCAATCGCGATGACACGGGTGCGCCGAAGGACGCGCTTTTCGGCGGGACGCGGCGCGCCCGGGTGTCCAGCCAGTGCCTCAAGCGGGCCGTGCGCCAGCATTTTGCGGGACTGGTGCACACGCAGGCTTGGGGACGGGAGGATCTTGGCCTGCGAACCAAGCGCGTCCTGCACGAGATCACGCGGGCGTTGATCGAACGAGGCCGACCCGAAGCCGAGGCTAGTGAGAACGCGCGCCTGGCACTTGCCGCGGTGGAACTGGGCGTGAAGGAAGATGGAAAGAGCGAGTACTTGCTTTTCCTGGGTCATCGGGAGATCGCGGAGATTGTCCGAATTGTCCACGAACGGTGGGAGACCATCAAACGTGCTGCGACGGCCCCCGCTGAAGGGACGAAAGCAGGCAAGGCCAAGAAGCAAGCTGCGAAGGGCGCGGATCCTGAGCTGAAGGCGGCCGTGGATGCGGTGTTCAATGGCGGCAAGGCATTGGATGTCGCGCTCTTCGGACGCATGCTCGCCGACATGCCGGGCAACAACCGTAATGCCGCCTGCCAGGTGGCCCACGCGATTTCGACTCACTCCGTAGAACGGGAATTTGATTTCTACACCGCGGTCGACGACCTGAAACCCGATGACACTGCCGGTGCCGACATGATGGGTACGGTGGAGTTCAACTCGGCCTGTTTCTATCGATACGCCGTGATCGACTGGGAGAAGCTGGTGGAGAATCTGCAGGATGACCGGGAGCTCGCGCTCAAGGGCCTGCGCGGTTTCGTCGAGGGATTCGTGGAGGCGGAACCTACGGGGAAGCAGAACACCTTCGCCGCCCACAATCCACCTGAGCTCGTGGCACTGTCGGTGCGTCGCAACACCGCCCCGCGAAGCTTGGCGAACGCATTTGAGACCGCGATCGTCGTGCGGACGGGTGAGTCGCTCACCAAGCGGTCGGCCGAGGAGCTGATGCGGAAGGGAACGGCGCTTCAGACGGCGTACGGAGGGGAGGGAAGGACCGTCGTGCTCAACCTGACGGGAGCGAGCCTGAGTGGATTCGGGTCGGAGGTGAGCTCGCTGAAGGATCTCCTGGACGAGGGCCTGTCGGGCCTGCAGGGGTAGCGCAGATGCCAACCCTCCTGCTTCGCCTCGTTGGCCCCATGCAATCGTGGGGAACCACAAGTCGCTTCGACCACCGCGATACCGGGAAGGAGCCGAGCAAGTCAGGGGTCGTAGGACTTCTCGCGGCTGCCCGTGGGATCGACCGGGAAAACTGGACGGACCTGCAGCCGCTCACTCGCCTTGCCATGGGTGCACGCCACGATCGGCCCGGAGAACCCAAGCGTGACTACCAGACGGCGAAAGACATCATCTCGGCGGACGGCACGAAGATCCATCCGACTGCGGTTACGATGAGGGACTATCTGGCCGACGCCGCCTTCCTGGTCGGACTCGAGTGTGACGATCGTGACTTACTGGAGCGGACGCACGCCGCGCTACGGAATCCGATCTGGCCCCTGGCCCTCGGCCGCAAGTCCCATGTGCCCTCCGAGCCAGTGTGGATCGAGGGTGCGCTGCAGGATGCCGCGTTGCGAGAGGCGCTGGCGAAATGGCCATGGATCGGGTCTCTGAGGAAACGGGAACAACCGCCCGGGAGGCTCCTGATTTCCTTCGAGTCCGAGGACGGCTCGGGCTTGCTCAAGATGGATCAGCCGCTCTCGTCATTCGCCGAGCGGCGATTCGGAGCCCGGTACGTCCGCTCGGAATGGATCGACTTTCCTGGAGCCACGCGCGATGCTGCTGCATAGGATTCATCTCAACCCCCGGTGCCGAGGGGCGCGGCGCGATCTGTCCGATCCGTACCAGATGCACGCGACGCTGTCGCGAGTGTTTGCGATGCCGGAGCAGAAGTGCCCAGCAGGGGAGTTTCTGTGGCGACTGGAGCCGGAGGTTGGCTCCGACAATCTTCCCCGGCTGCTCGTGCAAAGCAGGCCGCAGCCGGACTGGAGCCGCATCAGCCTGCCCGACTGGCTGGCGAGGGTGGATCCCTCCATCGATTTGCGGTTGCGGCTCCGGCTCGACTCGCTGCAAGCCGGTCAGCGATTTCGATTCCGGCTCCGCGCCAATCCATGCGTCACGCGCAACCACAAGCGCCTTGGCCTCCTGCGGCTCGTGGAGCAAGAAGCCTGGCTGGTGCGCAAGGGCGAGTTGCACGGATTCACGCTGCCGCAACTGACAAGCGCGGCGGCGACGGAGGCAGCCGAAGCCCGGATCGATGTGCGGGTGTCGCAGAAACAGATGCTTCGAGGTCGACAACACTCGGGAAACGGCATCCGCGTGTACGCGGTGCTGTTCGATGGGCTTCTCACCGTCATTGACCCGGAGAAGTTCCGGTTAGCGCTCGAGACCGGGATCGGCCATGGAAAGGCACTGGGACTCGGCCTCTTGTCGGTCGCGCCAACGGCATGACGGCGCCTTGCTGCAGCCTTTGGCCGGAGCATGAGCCGCCGCGGTTGAAGGCGCGCAGATGAGCGCGAGCCCCTACGTCGCCCTGCGACCGCTGCCCCTCAAGGAGCGAGCGGGGATCGTCTTCCTCGAGTACGGGCAGGTCGACGTCATCGACAGCGCCTTCGTCGTTGTGGATCAGAACGGCGTGCGGGTTCAGATTCCGGTCGGCGGGCTCGTCTGCCTGATGCTCGAGCCGGGCATCCGGATCACCCACGCGGCGGTGGCGCTTGCCGCACGCGTCGGCTGCCTGCTGGTCTGGGTGGGTGAGGCGGGAGTGCGCCTCTACGCCGCGGGACAGCCCGGCGGCGCGCGCGCGGACCGACTTCTCTTTCAGGCGAAGGTGGCGCTCGACGAGGCGGCGCGCCTTCGTGTGGTGCGCGCGATGTTTCGCATGCGCTTTGGCGAGGAGCCACCGGCGCGGCGCTCGGTGGATCAGCTTCGCGGTATCGAAGGTGTGCGAGTACGGGAGATGTACAGACAGCTCGCCGCGATTCACGGAATTCGCTGGCAGGGCCGGCGGTACGATCCAGCGCAGTGGGACAAGGCAGATTTCGCCAATCGCGCTCTGTCGTCGGCGACGGCCTGCCTCTACGGAGTCTGTGAGGCGGCCGTGCTTGCGGCGGGATACGCCCCGGCTATCGGGTTTCTGCACCGCGGGAAGCCTCTGAGCTTTGTCTACGACATCGCCGACATCGTCAAGTTCGACACCGTTGTACCCGCCGCCTTTGCGATTGCGGCCGCGTACGAGAACGGGCAGGCCCGCGGCCCGATCGAGCGCGCGATACGAGTCGGTTGCCGGGATGCATTTCGCAGGACTGGGCTACTCGAGCGCGTTATTCCGCTCATTGGTGAGCTGCTCGGCGAAAGCGGGTTGAGTCCGCCTGAGGATGCCCCCGAGGGTCAGGAGCCGGCCCTTCCCGAGCCGAGGTCCGGTGATGCTGGTCATCGTGGTTGAGAACGCCCCGCCGCGCCTGCGCGGCAGGCTCGCACTGTGGTTCGCGGAGGTCCGGGCCGGTGTATATGTCGGGGTGTACTCGGTGAAAGTGCGAGAACGGATATGGACTGAAATCCGTGAACTCCTTGGCGACGGCTCGGCCGTTATTGCTTGGTCCGCGGCGACGGATGCCGGATTTTCCTTCGAGACGGCGGGGAAGAGCCGTCGTGAGCCCAAGGATTTCGACGGTTTGACGCTGGTGCAGTTCGCGCCTCAGTTGCCGCTCCTGGACGATGGATAGTCTTCGAGTTCTGGGCCGGTGACTTCTTGATGGTTCATGTAAGCTGTTGGTAGCTCCGTGGTTGCCCGTAAGAGTGTTCCCCGCGCGCGCGGGGATG
>FRDC01003212.1_pt2 | contig 10249 bp, 6 predicted proteins | sample 1106171 | NCBI WGS metagenome assembly FRDC01 (sample SAMEA3930566, study PRJEB13176) | freshwater metagenome | biome: Drinking water system; feature: drinking water; material: water | place: Singapore | collected 2014-12-20
CAAAACTTTTTTGCAGTACTTTAAGACGAAGAATGATTTCACGCATCAGGTGGGTGAGTACAAAACCAAGACCCACCACTATCATTACCCTTTGCACAAATTCCGAGGTTACTTTGTCGCGGTAAGTCCATGCAAAAAAGATGGATACGGCAGCATCGGCGCCCCATCCTATAATCTGGCACCACCAGTATTTGGATACTCTTGCTAAAACTGACATAATCAACTGCAAATCTACTTTAATTAATACCCGCCCACAGCCCAAAATTATTAAAGGCAAAAAAATGGTGCAAATGGCGGCGAAAAATGGTGCAAACACAGGCAGCCGCACAATTTCAGCAAAGATTGGCAATTAGCCAAATGGTGATTAATACAAGGATTTTGATACCAGCGTTCGGTTCATTGAGCATCGCCTGTTGCGTCGCAATCCTTTCATCGTTCGGTAATTCTGTGCAGCTTTTTTAAGTCTTCAGTTGCCAGTGCGCAGTTTGCATCTCTATAAGTTTGTTGCTCCAACAATTCTAATGAATCTTTAATTTAAAGTTGCAAACTGCTAACTATGTACTGCCAATTGAGCTACCGGTTGCCAGTTGTCATCTCAATTAATTAGTTGCTACAATAATTCAAATCAATCTTCAAATTTTAGTTGCCAATTTATCCGCCGAAGCTTTAGCGTAGGTGGACTGCCAACTAAGGGCTGCCAACTGAACATTCCCCACCCAAAACTTGTTAACTTTTCCGTTAATGAATATTGCCCGCTAAAACGGGTATTTGTATTACTTTCGCAGCACTATTATAACATGGAAATAAAACCCGGCAAACTACTCAGCACTATCAATTCTCCCGCAGACATGAAAGCTCTGAAACCGGAGCAATTGCACCAATTGTGCGATGAGTTAAGGCAGTACATTATTGATGTGGTAAGTGTGCATGGCGGCCACTTTGGCGCCAGCCTTGGCGTGGTAGAGCTAACTGTGGCGTTGCACCATGTTTATAATACGCCGTACGACCAATTGGTATGGGATGTTGGCCACCAGGCTTATGGACATAAAATATTAACCGGCCGCCGTGATAATTTCCCAACGAACAGAAAATATAAAGGGCTCAGTGGGTTTCCCAAACGCAGCGAAAGTGAATACGATACATTTGGCGTGGGTCATTCTTCCACTTCTATTTCTGCTGCATTGGGTATGGCCATCGCAGCAAAATATAAAGGAGAGAAAGACAGAAAAAGTATTGCTGTAATTGGCGATGGCGCCATGACAGCAGGAATGGCTTTTGAAGCAATGAACCATGCAGGCGTTGCCGATAGCGATGTGCTGATTATTTTGAATGATAACTGCATGAGCATTGACCCCAATGTGGGTGCTTTAAAAGAATATTTAACTGACATCACCACATCGCCCACTTACAATAAAGTAAAAGATGATGTGTGGAATTTGCTGGGCAAATTGCCTGTTGGTAAAAACTTTTCCCGTGCCATGGCGCATAAGTTAACCGAAGGAATGAAGAGCATGGTTAGCAGCAGCAGTAATTTATTTGAAGCATTAAAGCTCCGTTACTTTGGCCCGATAGATGGTCATAATATCACTAAGCTGGTTGATACGTTAAAAGATTTAAAGAAAATGCCCGGTCCAAAAATCCTGCATATCGTTACAGTAAAAGGAAAAGGATATGCATTAGCCGAGCAGGACCAAACCAAATGGCATGCACCCGGTTTGTTTGATAAAATAACCGGCGAAATACAAAAGAAAAAATTTGATTTACCACAGCCACCCAAATACCAGGATGTATTTGGCCATACCATTTTAGAACTGGCGGAGAAGAATGAAAAAATTATGGGCATTACTCCTGCTATGCCCAGCGGTTCATCTTTAAAATACATGATGGAAAAAATGCCGCACCGGGCATTTGATGTGGGCATTTGCGAACAGCATGCGGTAACAGTAAGCGCCGGCATGGCCACACAGGGGTTAAAAGTGTACTGCAATATTTATTCTTCGTTTATGCAAAGGGCTTACGACCAAGTGGTGCATGATGTGGCTATACAAAAACTGCCGGTAATATTTTGTTTAGACCGTGCAGGATTGGTGGGCGATGATGGCCCAACACATCACGGTGCATACGATATACCATATATGCGCTGCATACCCAACATGATTGTAAGTGCACCAATGAATGAAAGTGAGCTGAGGAATTTGATGTACACTTCTCAATTAGATTCGATGGAGTTGCCAATAGTAATCCGTTATCCAAGAGGTGAAGGTGTGATGCCAGAGTGGAGAACAGAAATGAAAGAAATAAAAATTGGTACAGGAAGAAAGTTGAAAGATGGAAATGAAGTGGTAATTCTTTCATTTGGTCACCCCGGAAATTTTGCAGCCGCTGCCATTCGTGAATTAAAGAATGATGGATTAAACCCGGCGCATTATGATATGCGTTTCGTAAAACCATTAGATGAAGTAATGCTGCATGAAGTATTCAGCAAGTTTGATAAAGTAATTACGGTAGAAGATGGAACCATCGTTGGTGGTTTTGGAAGTGCTGTTGCTGAATTTATGGTTGCCAATAATTACAAAGCCGAAATAAAAATGCTTGGCATCCCCGATAAAATTATTGAACACGGAACGCCAAAAGAATTGCATCGTGAATGTGGGTTTGATGCAGTGGCGATTGCTGATGCAGTGAGGGAGATGATGAAAGAGAAAGTTTCCGTTGTGACTTCTGTATGAGGATAAGATAATTTATCAGTAAATTTAAGTATGCAAAGGACCATCATCTTTCTTGCATGCTTTTTTGTTTGCAGCGCCATCCATGCACAGCAAACCAATCTTTCTTTTCAGCATTATACCATGCAGGATGGGCTGAGTGATAATTATATCCGCGGACTTTTTCAGGACAACAGGGGGTTTCTCTGGATAAGCACTTATGAGGGATTAAACCGTTTTGATGGCCAGGATTTCAAAAAGTTTTATCACAATGAAGACGACTCCACTACTATCAGCTCTAATATAAGCGACGCTGTTATTCATTCCAAAAAAGATGAACTGATCATCAGGGGTAACTTTAAATTTTCTGTATTTAATACAACTAAGCAGAAATTTTCAGTTCTCCGCCGGAAGGAGTTTAATGGAATTTTATCTTGCATCAGCCGGGATAAAAATAACCACCTTTGGTTTGCATATTATGATCATCTTTTACGAACTGATTCTGCTTTTGTTGTTAAAAAAAAATATGAGATTGACCAGGACTATGTAAAAATGACAATAGGGGTTCATCGTCTGAATGACCAGCAGCTGGTGCTCGTTACTTTCAATAATATATTTTTTTTGAACGAAGCAGATGGAAGTTTACATTCACTAAAAGAAGTATTTCCCGAACTTAAGAAAATACTCTACCTGTCTTATTCATTTTATAACGGCCAAACAAATACTTTATATGCCGGCGGGTGGACATCAGGGCTTTTTAAAATTGATTTTAATTCATCCAGAGTGAGTGATCTGCAGCTAATAAATAAGAAAGGGAAATTTTATTTCACACCGGCCAATACTGTTTTCCGGGATTCAAAAAACAGGCTTTGGGTGGGAACAAACGACGGCTTATTGCTGCTGAACGAAACCACCGGCGGGGAAACCTGGTTTCATGAATCAAAAGACAACGATGGCCTTACCGGCAACTTCATCACCTGCCTGCTGGAAGATGATGAAAAAAATATCTGGATCGGCACTTCCAATGGCATGAATAAACTGAGCGACGCATCACAGATTATCCACCATTATAAAAAAGAATTTGAAAAGAAGGGTTCACAACGGGAATTATATGATGTAACCAGCACATCAAAAGGCGATATTATCATTGCAACCTATGGCAATGGATTATTTAAACTTGATGAAACAGCGAAAACTGCTAATCCGTTACCTCAGTCTTTCATGAATTATACATGGTTTGTCAATGAAATTGAGGGAATGCTTTATGTTGGTGGCCACGAGCAATTAATTTCGGCTTCTATACCGGCATATAAATTTTCTCCGACAAACTTTCTAAAACCATTTTACAAAAAAACCAATCTTGTTTTGCTGGCATATAAAGATAAAGCCGGCGATACCTGGTACAGCCTGAATGGTAATGGTGGACTGGTCAGATATATTTCTTCACAGAAAAGATATGTTCAGTATAATAACGAGCAGATACCTCAGCCATTTCGACACGATTATTTTAACGCTGTGACTGAAGATGAAGAAGGTAATCTTTGGTGGGGAGTCAATAAATTTCAAAATGTGATAAAATGGGACAGACAAAAACAAAATTTTAGAGAGATAAGTTTTCCGGCCATTTTAAAAAATACAGAAAGAACCCTGGCAGGCATTAATTGTCTTTATTATGAAAAAGGCGGTCACCTGTGGGTGGGAACTGACGGTACAGGACTTTTTGATTTGGATATAAAAACTCTAAACCTCAGAGAATATACGGTTAATAAAGGATTAATTGGTGAAAATATAGCCTTTATCATCAGCGATAAAAAAAAACGGCTTTGGCTCGGTACAAAAAAAGGGTTGAGTTGCCTGCTGCCAGACAGAAAAACATTTTTAAACTTTACTATATCCGACGGATTGCCCGAATTAATATTTAATGACGGCGTTTGCTGGTACGACAGCCTGGTCAATAAATTATACCTCGGCACCCAGCATTCATTGCTTGTGTTCAACCCGGATGAAGTGGTAAGCAGAACACTTGGCCCTGCAAGGATTTATCTTGACGAAATTTTTATAAACGGAATTAAAAATTATGACGCCGGGCAAAAATCCATCCGGCTGTAATATGACCAGAACAACCTGCAGTTTAATTTTTCTGCGATTGAATTCAACAACGCATCCTCGCTCCAACTGGAATTCAGGCTGGAAGGTCTTAATAAAGAATGGGTGGATGCCGGTAATCAACGCAGCATAACTTTTCTGAATCTTGATAATGGTAAATATGTTTTTAAATTAAGAGTAAAAAAAAGAGGAAGCGACAACTGGAATGAAACCTCTGCAACATTTCCCATCATCATTCTGCCCCCCTGGTGGCAAACCTGGTGGTTCCGGCTGGGGTTCGGAGTATTAATTACCGGATTATTAATTATTATTTTCAGCTCTTACTACAAACGCAGGCTGGAACATCAGCAAGCCCTGCTGGAAAAACAGCAAGCTGTCGAAAAGGAACGTAGTCGCATCGCCTCTGATATGCATGATGACCTCGGAGCCGGATTAACAAAAATCAAATTCATTACCGAAAATATCAGCGAAAAAATCCAATCAGGCGAATCAGTACTGCCAGAATTGCAAAATTTAAAATCATCGTCTTCGGAATTAATAGAAAGTATGGGGGAAATCATTTGGGCGATGAGCGAAAAAAATAATTTACTCAGCGATACTTTATATTACCTGCGTTCTTACGCAGTGAATTATTGTGAAGAAAACTACCTGGCCTGTCATTTTGAACTGCCGGAAAAATTCAATAATATAATTGTAAGCGGGAATATCCGTCGTAATATTTTCCTGCTGCTGAAAGAATGTCTGCATAATATTGTAAAGCATGCCGCTGCAAAAACGGTAAATATCAAAATATCCTTATCGCAAAACCTGGAGCTGAACATTAAAGATAATGGCAAAGGATTTTCAGAAACAAGGAACACTGCAAAAGGTAATGGGCTTATTAATATGAGAAAACGGGTGAATGAATTGGATGGCTCCATCAGCTTTGAAAACAGGAATGGAACGACGGTTATCATTAAGTTGCCGCTGTCCACTAACCAAAGTACTATTGAATAAACGCCACTGAACCCTTTTATTTACAACATGAACAAAATATCGGTAAGCATCGTTGAGGACATTGATGAAGTAAGAGAAGCCATAGAGCGGCTGATAAAGCAATCCAAACAGTTTGTATGGCTCAATGGCTATTGCAATGCCGAGCAGGCAGAAAAAGATATACCCCTTCACCCGCCGGATATTGCCATTATGGACATCAACCTGCCGGGTATGAGTGGTATCGAATGCATTAACAGGATAAAAGAAAAATGCCCTGTCACACAGTTTATGATGTTTACCATTTATGAAGACGATGAAAAAGTGTTTGAAGCATTGAAAGCCGGCGCCCATGGTTACCTGCTGAAAAAAACACCAAAAGAGAAACTGCTCGAAGCTTTGGAAGAATTATACAATGGCGGCAGCCCCATGAACACTACCATCGCCCGCATGGTGATTGAAGTGTTTGAAAAAAAACCCCAGCCTTCAGCAGAAATAAATTCGCTGACCAATAAAGAAAAACAGATATTGAATTTATTGACCAAGGGTTACCTGTATAAAGAGATTGCAGACCAGCTTCATCTCACCCGTAACACCATCAAGCAGCACATTCACCACATCTACGAAAAGCTGCATGTGCAGAACCGCACCGAAGCTATCAATAAAGCCTTTCCGAGAAGATAGACACTAACCTTTGGGGGATTGTTTTCCTTTTAGCCGCTAAATAAATTTGTTTATGGTACTCAAACTTGTTCGTTTGAGTTTTGTCGTGATGGGCATATCAGCAGTCATTAATCTTAAAATTTATTTTATCATTAAAATATCATTTTATGAAAAAGATTTTACTCAGCATCTTTTCACTGGCATATAGTCTGGTTGCAGTTTCGCAGGCGGCTTCCTTTGATAGTACTTTTGCAACAAATGGAATAGGAAAATATGCAATTACAAAAGCAGGAAGCGTTGTAGGTGAAAATGATATGGCTTTGCAGCCGGATGGGAAAATAGTGGTCGCCACTTTTTTTGATGCCGCTGACGCCAACTTTTGTGTATTGCGGTTTAATTCAGATGGCAGCCTCGATAATTCTTTCAGCGGCGATGGCATTGTAATTATTCCGCTGGAGCCGGGGTCGTATGACTATTCAAATTCCCTGGCCATACAGCCCGATGGCAAAATTGTAGTAGCCGGAATTATTTCATATTTAAGCACAAAAAAAGTAGCAATAGTAAGGTTAAATAGTGATGGCACATTAGACACAAGTTTTGATGGCGATGGAAAAATATATATTCAGGCAGGCGATTCTAATGACGAAAGCAGAGATGTATTAGTAGATATAAATGGTAAAATAGTGGTAGCAGGAACCACAATGAGTGGCGGTTTTTTCCGGATGTTTTGCTTACGATTAAATAATAATGGCACGTTAGATACCGGTTTTGATTCAGATGGCAAAGTGATTATTTCAATAGGCGCCAATGACTATGCAAACAGTGTAGCCATGTACTCAACCGACAACAGAATTGTATTAGGAGGATATTCCGATAACGGAACTAAATGGGATTTTGCCTGTGTCCGCCTTCTTTCGGATGGCACATTGGATAATAACTTTGATTCCGATGGAAAACTGGTTATACCGGTTACCGGCCAATTTAATGCAGCCAAGATAGTAGCTATACAACCAATAGACGGAAAAATATTATTGGCTGGTTACGGTTATAATGGGCAATATACAGATTTTGCCGTAGTTCGACTGAACCCGGAAGACGGCAGCCTGGATGCTAACTTTGATGGCGATGGAATAAAACTGTTTCCGGTAGGGCCAACTTTTGATGAAGTTAAATCTGTCATCAGCCAAATAAGTGATGGCTCCATCATATTAGGTGGTCGTGGGGTGCATCAGGAAATAATTGGGAACCAACTTGTAAGCCACTCTTATTTTACATTTGCCAAACTTCTTCGGGATGGCACACTGGATAACAGTTTTGATACCGATGGAAAAGTATTATATCCCATCCTTGGTTATAATGATGTTTTATCTTCGATTGCACAACGGAGTGATGGAAAAATAGTAGCTACCGGATTTACGTCATCCGGCAATGCTTCAGCAGTCGGGGTGATGCAATTAAACACAGACGGCTCGCTTGACATCAATTTTGACAACGATGGCAAGCTCAGCCAACCCATTGGTAATGATATTGACCTTGCCAACAGCATTGCTATTCAGCCATCAGACAACAAATTAATCCTTGCCGGAAGAAGCTACATGCCATATTCAAATGGGACTGGTTCGGACTTTTCAGCTATTCGGTTAAATACAGATGGCAGTCTGGATAATTCTTTCGATGGCGATGGTAAAATCAATATTTCAAATGCGGGTTTTGATGAAGCTCTTGCTGTTGCTGTTTCGCCGGCAGATGGCAAAGCAGTTATTGTGGGATACGGATACAATGGAACCAAAAACGACTTCTTCATTGTTCGGCTCAATACGGACGGTAGCCTGGATAACACTTTCGATGGCGATGGCAAAAAACTATTGCCAATAAGTATAGGGCAGGATAAAGCCCTTGGCGTAGCTATTCAATCGGATGGTAAAATAGTCATCGTTGGAGTATCCAGTATACCTGATTTTACAGTCGTTCGGCTCAATACGGACGGCAGCCTTGACAACAGTTTTGATGGCGATGGCATTGCTCAGGTTAATGCCGGAAGCATCACTTCCGGCGATGTGGCCAGCGCTTTAATCATTCAGCCAGATGGAAAAATTGTAGTGGTCGGGGGTACAAATAACGGTGTAAACAGTAGTTTGATTGCAGTAGTGAGGCTAAACAGCAATGGCAGCCTTGATAATACATTTGATGGTGATGGTAAGGTTCAATTTGCATTCCCACTGGCAACAAGTAGTATAGCCACATCATTGGCGCTTCAACCATCAGATAATAAAATAGTGATTGGAGGCCATGCATTTATGCAAGGAAGCTATCGGTTCGGTATTGCCAGGTTAAATACAAATGGCTCAATAGATGCCACTTTCAGTGGCGGTGTTATCACCCTTGATATTGGGTATGAAAGCAGGGTTACCGGAATCGCTGTACAGGGAAACGGAAGAATTGTAGCATCGGGCTATAGTATCCCCACCATGGGCGCCATCAATGGCGAAGATGTAACTTTTGCGAGAGTAAATGCCGATGGAACTGCCGACGGCACATTTAACGGAGGCTTTTATTATTATAAAATTATAAATGAAGTATGGAGTCAAAGTGCCAATGGAATGCTGATTCAGCCGGATGGAAAAATTGTATTGGCTGGCTATAGCCCCTCAGATGATTCACCAATAGATTTTTTGGCGATTCGCCTGAAGGGAGATCCGCCACCGGTAAACATTACCTGCCCTCCGAATAAAACTGCCTCAACCGGCGTAGGCGCCTGCTCAGCAGTAATAACCGGGCTTGAGCCAACCTTTACCCCAAATATTCCTGAAACACCGTATAGTTATACTTTATCCGGCGCTACAACAGGTAGCGGCAACGGCTCTGCCAGTGGATTGGCGTTTAACAGTGGTACCACTACTGTTACTTATACACTGACAAACGAACCTGCCAAAACCTGCAGCTTCACTGTTAATGTCACAGCAGTAACATCTATCACTCCTTCCGGCTCTGTGAACCTGTGCAAAGGTAGTGTACTGGTGCTTTCGGCTGAAGTTGGCGCAGGATTATCTTACCAATGGTACCGCAACAATAAAGTGCTTGCCGGAGCAACCAATGCTACGCTGAACGTAACAACAGCAGGGAGCTATAAAGCGTTTGTGAGCGGGCCCGGCTGTTCTGCCACATCCAATACAACGACTGTTACTCTTATATCCACGCCGAAAGCCGTCATAAGCCGCATCAGGGGCAATACAGATATATGCGCTACCGGTTCAGTGGAACTGATTGCCGCTAGTGTCAACGGCGCTACTTACCAATGGAACAAGGACGGCGCCCCTATAACCGGCGCCAATGGAAATTCCTACGTAGCTACCGAAGCGGGAAGTTATACTGTAACGGTAAGCAAAAGCGGCTGCGCTGCTACTTCGGCTCCTGTGGTTGTCACCAATTCATGCCCCTTAAGGACGAATAAATCAATAGTCATTAATAAAGCAACAGTCATTAATGAAGCAACTACAGAAGCAGAAGTGAAAATTTATCCGAATCCCTCACGTGGTACCTTCAATATTTATTACCGTTCCCGATACACGGATGAAAAAACAATCATGCTTCGTGTGCTCAACATGAAAGGTCAGCTTATCTGGCAGCAAACAGCCGCCGTTGCAGGTGGGTATATGTATAAACAAATAACATTACCGGGAAAACATCCGCCAGGGGCTTATCTTGTCCAAATCAATACTTCACGAAAACTCTATTCGGTGAAACTTGTGATACAGTAAATCATTCACCGATTATAAACATATCATCTTAACCAAAAAGGGCTT
>FRDC01003480.1_pt1 | contig 10239 bp, 12 predicted proteins | sample 1106171 | NCBI WGS metagenome assembly FRDC01 (sample SAMEA3930566, study PRJEB13176) | freshwater metagenome | biome: Drinking water system; feature: drinking water; material: water | place: Singapore | collected 2014-12-20
CATGGTATGGTCGCGATACTAGCATCGGCGTCTATCTGACTAAGCTTACGCAGTAGCGTTGGCTAGGGAGTGGCGTTCGCTTTATAGTCATTATGGTAACCGAGCCGGTCGGGGGGATGGGCTGAGGTCCGACCTTGACAGACGGAGGGGCGAAGACTATGGTAAGGTAGGAGTCCGAACGTCGTGACTCTAACACATAATGAACCGACGGAGGTTAGTCTAACATGCTTTCCGCCTCGCAGGTCGCCCAGAAATGGGGACAACGGTTACAGGGTGCGAGCGAGTCGATCAAGCAAGGGGTTAATAACGTCACCGTCTCACCGACGGAGAAGGCGGCCCAGGCGAAGGACAAATACTTGCAAGGGGTTCAGCAGGCCGCCGCCGAAGGTCGATACGAAGACGGTCTTCGTAAGGTCAGCCTGCAAGACTGGCAGCGGGCCATGACCGAGAAGGGCGTGGCCAACCTTCAAAACGGAGTCAGAGCGGGCGTGCAGAACATGGAAAAGTTCCTCCGAGAGTTCCTGCCTTACGCCCAGCAGGTCTCCGATCAGGTCAAGGCGATGCCCAACGTGACGGAGGCCGACGCCGAGAACCGCGTTCTGACCAACATGCGGCTGATGCGGCAGTTCCGCAACTCCCGCCGGTAGTTCGCCTCCCCGCCCCACCAACCCGCCGCTTCGGCGACGGCTCACCATACCCGGGGGCTTCGGCCCCCGCTCCCCTCGGAGGCACGGTCCATGCACCTTCTATCCGTCTTCTCGTCGAGCGTGGCCAACGGTGCCGTGAACGCCGCCCTCGCGGGCGTACTCGACCCCGCGGTCACGCTCACGGCGAACAACAGATACATCTACCCGAGCCCGCACAAGCTCTTCGCGTCCACGGTCATCGGACCGAACCTGACGCGGGCTCGGCTCAACGCCCCCTCGCTCCGCTCCCTGTTCCTCCCCGAGCTTTACCCGGGCGTTGTGGGTTCGGCCGTGCCGGACCTGGGGTACTTTAGCAGGTACGACCAGAACGGCCCCACCTTCATGCCGAACGAAGAGGTGACGGTCGAAGTCAGCCGGGCCGGTGCGGGTCCGCTCCAGTGCTGGGCGGCCCTGTGGGTCGCTCCGAAGTTCACCCCCGCCCCGTCCGGTCCGTCTTACACCCTCTTCGGCTCGGCCGCCCCGACGCTGGTAGCGAACGCCTGGGTGTTCACGTCGGTGGTGTTCGATCAGAGCTTGCCCACCGGCATCTACGACGTGGTCGGGATGGGGGCCGCCCTGACGAACGGCCTCTTCGCCCGGCTGGTCTACCCGGGCGTCTCCAACTACCGCCCCGGCGTGATGGTCGAAGCGGCCTACGGCAACCGGCCCTACGAACCCACCTTCCGGTTCGGCCGGATGGGGTCGTTCGGCCGCTTCGTCTCGACGGCCCAGCCCGGGGTTGAGGTGATGGGCCACACGCCCGGTGCGTCCACCCTGAACGTCTTTCTCGACCTTATCAAGACGGGGTGACGGGTGGCCGCAACAGAGCAAGAGGTCCGTGAGATCGTCCGGGCCGAACTGTGGGAGGCCGCCTGGCGTGACCCGCGGTTCGGCTCGGGCGAGTTCCTGTTCACGCAAGGGGCCATCACCTTCTTAAATCCAGGCGTTCATAGGATACTCGGCAACGATGTGAACCGGATCGGTCTGCTAGTGGCGACCGGCTCGGCCGGCAACTGGCGGGTGAGCCCCTACCCCGACACTTCATCACAACCGATGTTCCAACTTGTCGCTAACACCGGTCTTTGGGTGACGATCAAGGACTACGGCCCGCTGGTGACGATGGACTGGTACGTCTCCGTCCCCGGACCTGGGGGCTTGCGGGTCGGCTCGCTCGGCAAGGGGCCGGCGGTCATGCCCCTCAACGGTCAAACGGTTCCCTGACCCATCACCAATCGAGTCCCCCTCATGTGCAAGCAAGACGTTCTGATGGGCCGGCGGACTTCGGCCCGCGGCGGGTCCGTGGTGGTGACGGCGGGCAACCGCGTGACCTTGACCGGCCCCCGGGCGGACCGGTTCGGGCTGACCGTGTTCGTCTCCCAGGCCGCCGCCCTGGCGGGTGAGACCCGGGGCGTCGTGCTGTCGCCCGACGGCGGGGTTGACCTGCCCCTCATCCCGATCAGTCTGACCACCAACGGAGGTAACGCCCACATCAGCACGCACGGGGTTGCGATGCTCGGGCAAATCGACTACTCTAACACCGGTAGCAACGATGTTACCGTGTTCTGGCAGGAGACGTGGTTTACTCAAGCGTTGGACGACATATGATTCTGACTCCGGCCCAACAGAAGGCGTTTGCGAAGGGGCTGGCCGCCTGTAACGAGGTCCGGCCGTTCATCGAGTGGTTAGAGCAAGTAGCGTCCGTCTATCCACCCGTGGCCGAACAGGTCGAAGCCCTCAAGGTGCGGATGCAGCACCTCAACACCCTCTGTGAGGTCGCCATCGAGGCCGACCGGGCGGTGAGCGGTGGAGCTTGAGGCCCCCCTGCTCTCGTCCAACCCTCTGTTCCCCGAGCCGCCGAAGCCTTTGCCCGGGGGAGAGAGCTACGAACAGAGGTTGGCCTATGCCGCCGAGACGCTGGGACCGGCGGAGGCCGCCGCCTCCGCCGCCGTGTCCGAACAACTCGACGGGGCGGCCCGACGACTCGGACCGTCGGATACTGAGGCAAATATACTCCTGTCTACTCTTGTCGGTGCTACTAGCACTGCCGTTGATCGTCAACTCTCTGATGCAGAAGCAAGGGTTGCCGGCGTTGCCCGTCAGGTAGAGAAGGTGATTGGCCCGGCCGAGAGCGAGCTATCCCGGGCCGGGGTCGAGTCGCCGTACAGTCACTATCAGCGGGTGGCCGACCTCGGGGACGAGACCGGCGATGCGATGCTTCGTCGCATCCCTCAGTTCGCCCTCCTGATGGGTGACGAGAAGCCCTTACCCGAGCCGCCGCCGATCGAGCCGGTGGACGACCTTCGCGGCCCGGGTCCGTCCCCTCCGCCGCCGCCCGGCCCGACCTTCCCGCCCGGCATCCCGCCGTCCTGTCCGCCGGGGACGATTGCGGTCTTCGACAACGCCACCGGCGGGACGTACTGCCTTCCCCTTCCTCCGCCCCCTCCGCCGCCGCCCGGCCCGACCCCTCCCTCGCCGCCCACGTTGCCGCCGGTGCCACCGCCGCCGGTGCCGCCGCCGCCACTCCCGGGCGGTGACTGCGGGGCTCGGTACGACGATTGTGGCGACCGGGGCAAGCCGGCCGTTCTGCTCTCCCGCCGGTGCGTCCAAGTGGAGCGGGAGAAGAAGGGGATTTGGGTCCGCTGGCGGTGTTACAACCAATGCACGATCGAGTACGAAGTCTATGAGGGCGACGCACCGCCGGACCTGCCGGGCGGCTGGCCGGGTGCGGGGTGGTCGGAGATCACGCCGTACCTCCGTCCCGACCCGATGAACCCGGGGCAGAGCTGGCTCTCGCTCGGCATCGACAAGCTAGTCCGGGAGGCCGCCATCTGTGCCGGCTACAAGCCGGCCCCCGGCCCGCTGCCGACCGTCCCCCTTCCGCCGCCGCCGCCGCCGACCCTACCGCCCCCGCCGGCCCCTCCGACCGTCCCGCCGCCGCCGCCGCCCGGCGAAGGGGAGCCGAAGCCGGAGAAGCCGAAGGTTATCAAGGTCGAACCTTATAACGAGGAGGGTAACAGTAAGTTCGTCTGCTGGGACAAGCCCACCTCGTGCGACGCGGCGACGCAGTTCCTCTCCGAGGTCGGCCGGTCGTCGGCCCCGGACGACGACGACGGGTCGGTTGACGCCTTCATCGCCCCGTTCCAGGTCGAGTCGTCGTCGGACGGCCTCATCTGGCGTGGGATCAAGGCGTTGGTGCCGACGCTCGGCTTGATCGAAGCCGGGTCGGTGCTTTGGGACGCGGCCCGCGAGAAGGCGTTGGACAACACGATCGGCCTGGGGATGCTCAAGAAGGCGTTGGGGGCCGTCCTGCCCGGGTGCGTGAAGAACTTCAACGCCGCCGTGGCGACCGGTGCCCGGCTCGCCCTGGCACACAAGGTCGAGGCCAACACCGGGTTCCCCGCGACCTACATGTATCAAAGCGATGTCTATCTCTTCCAATACGCCAACCCTCAGTACATTCCGACGCAAGCGGAACTGAACAACTTGGTGACGCACGGGCGGATGACGTGGGAGGCGTGGGACTGTTACACCCGGGCGAACGGGAACATCCCCGAGCTACAAGAGGCGGTCGCCCGGCTCGGGGACGTTCGGCCCAACCCGAACGAGATCATTCAACTTTACCGCCGGGGGATACTGTCCACCGACAAAGAGTTCTACCGACGCATGAAGGACGTGGGGATCGGCGACCAGGGCCACGCCCGGGAGTTCTACAAGCTCTCCGAAGTGGTGCCGCCCTACACCGACCTGATCCGCTTCATGGTCCGCGACGCCACCGACAAGCGGGTGTACGAAAAGTACAACTACGACAAGGGGTTCGTTGACAAGTATAAGGGTCAGATTGAGAAGTGGGGCCACGCCCAGGGCATGACGGAGGACGTGTTCAAGACGTACTGGCGGGCTCACTGGGATATTCCGTCTAATACCGCTCTGTACAACATGCTCCACCGGCTTCGGCCGGACCGGAAGGAGGTCCGCAACTATACGCCGGCCGCCGTCGGGCCGAACCAGCCGCCGCCGTCGGTCGTGACCATCGAGGACGTGCGGCAGGCGATCGAGGTCAACGACATGGCCCCCGCGTGGGTCCAACCGCTGCTCGATATCTCCTACCACCCGCTCACCCGGACCGACGCAGTTCGGGCGTACACTATCGGCTCACTCGATTCGGAGGACTTGTATGAGACCATGCGGGACAACGGGTACAACGACAAGGACGCCCGCGCCCTCGTCAAGTTCTACACCCAACTTAAAGCGAAGAGTGTGTCGTCGAACGCGGGCCTTCTCAGCCCGCGTGCCGTTGTGCGTGCCTACCAAGACGGCTCGCTCCGACGGGGCGACGCCTTCGGCCTGCTAGAACCCTACGTCGCCGAGCAGCGGCAGCGGGAGTTCATGCTCGATCAGGCCGACCGCCAGACGGAGATTGGCACGACGCAGGCACTCGTCAAGGCGGCCAAGAAGCGATACCTCTTCGGCGAGTGGGACGACGACGAGGCCGACACCGCCCTCGGAACCTACGGGGTCGAAGGGCTCAAGCGGATGCAGTTGCTCCGGCAGTGGGAGGCCGAGAAGTTCGGCCGGCTGAAAGAGCCGCGGGTGCAGATGCTCTGCCAGTGGCACACGCACGGCTTCATCACCGCCGACCAATACTACGACCGCCTCACCCGGCTCGGGTACACCGGGGAGGACGCCGCCCGGATCGTCGGCGTCTGCCAACAGGACTTCGCCGAGAAGAAGGCGAAGGAGGCGGCGGCAGCGGCCGAGAAGCGACGCAAGGAAGAGGGGCGGAAGGAGCGGGAGCGGATCAAGCGGGAGAAGGAAGCCGCGGAGGGGCGGGAGAAGGCCGAGAAGGGGCGGGAGAAGGCGGCGGCCGGGTCGGGTGGCAAGGGCGGGTAGTATCGGTAAGATGGGTAGGACGGGTGCTACAGGCCGGAGCCGATGTGGATGGGCACGGCCCACCCGGACGGCGTCACGGCACAGTCCTGGGGTAGACACGAGAGCGTCACCTGTCGCCGCACCCCGAAGCAAACCCGCGGGGCGGACGACGGGGCACCGGCCAGAGGGTTAACCGCGAAGGAGTCTAAGAATGTCAAAGCGTCAGAGATGGTTTGAACGCTGTGGATACCGGCAAGTGTCCAGCCCGAAGGGGACCAATAGTGCTTTGGTCCGTAGAACCGTAGAGCGGGTTCTTGCGAAGTCAGCCGCCAATTCCCGGGCTCGTCACCAAAAGGCAACCCTGATCCCTTTACCGCCGTCACTGCTTCACTAGAACACCAAAGCCCGTCGGTGTCTTGACTGTACACGGACCCGACCGGGCAGGCTTCCCGGGCCTGCCGCATCAAGGCCCGGCCGTAGGCAGTGAGGTACGCAAATGCGAACCCTAGTGGTCGCCCTGAGCGTTCTTCTTCTCGATGCTCCCACACGAGCCCAAGTGCCGAGCGGAACCGTCTCCGTTCGCCCGTGCGACGGTCGATCGTGTACCACTCGCCCCAGTCACGCTCAGCCGGTACGTCGGGGGCTTCGCACCATCGTCCGGCCCGTTGGGCTAATTTCCCGGCGAAGCTGTTACTAAGCATCTTGACGAAGAGGTCCCACCCGGGTTGCCCCCGCTCCCGGGCTTCCTTCCTCAAGTCGAGCAGTTCCGAGGCCATCCGGGAGAACGGCCGGCCGCGTTGGTAGACCGCGGCCGAGATGACCTGTTCCACCTCTCCCCCGGCGATGGCCCGCTCCAACTCCGGACCCGCTAGGGCCGTCGCGAACCGCCCCGTGGGGTACAGCACCCGATCCCCCGACCGGTACGGGTACTCCCCGTGCCGGGCGTTGAGCAGCACCGACGCGATGACGCAGTAGCTCCCGAGCAACCCTTGCACCTCGGGGACGGTCGGCCGCTCCCGGTGGGCGATGCGGCGGACCGGGAAGTCCCGGGTTGCCAAGAGCCACGGGTACATCGAGCGAACGTCCAAATGGTAGGCCGGCCCCGGCTCGGGGTAGTACGGCGACGGGGGCGGCCGGGTCGGCTCGCCGGGGAGGGCGGTCCGATCGTAACCAATGTCGCCGAAGAAGAACGTACTTGCTCGCCCTCCGAATATTGCTTTAGCTTCAAGGGCTCGCGTATACTGGTCGTTGTGTACCACAACCGTCCTCGGCGCAATGCGGGCTCGAAAGTAATGCTCGGCAAGTTGCCCGACCGTCTGTCCCCACGGTCCGCCGTCGATCCGTCGCCACCATTCGGCGAGGTGGCAGAACGCGGCCAACCAAAGGTCGGCACGGGCTTCGCACGTCCTGTCCGGGGGCAGGCCGGGTTCGGTCGCGTCCCCCGAGCCGGGCGGGGTCCAACCGATCGACCGGGCCAGGTCGGCCTCACCGCAGAGAAAGTATTGGGTGCCCGACACCCAACAGTAGCTCTTACCGTGGTATCTGTAAGCGATTATGTCGGGCCGGCCGCGGGCGACCAGCCGGGTGAAGGCCATCAGGTGCCGTGGGACCTCGACCCGCTTGCCTGCCCCTTCGATCCCGGTCCCGCGTTCCCAGACGGCCCCGCGGGCGGTGAAGAGGGGCCAGGCCCCGCAGAGGGTGAGGGCGTTACTTGCCAGTGGGGCGACGACTTGGAGTCGGACCCGTTCGGGGGCCTGTTGTTCGATCCACGGAACGACCTCGGTTGGCCGGTCGAAGCTCTGACGGACCGGCTTCGTCCAACGCCCGCGGCGGTAGACGGATAGGCAGGCCGCCGCCCGGCCGAAGCCGAGCGGTTGGGCCTTAACCGGCCCCTTCGTCGGGAGTTCGATCGGGTCAACGACCAGCGACAGGACGGCCGACGGGCCGTAGGTCCGACCCGCCGGCTTGACGTAGTGCGAGCCGCTCACTGCCCCTTCCCGGCCGAGAGTAGGGTAAACTCGATGTTCGCCGAAGCCCGCCGGGCCAGTTCCCGAGCCCGGGGGCTCTCGCCGATGAAGTTCTGGTTCTGGAACTGGGAGAGGGCGTCCGCCGCGACGTCGGCGTGACTCAGCGGAACGTCTGAGCGTACCGTGAAGGCGGTGGAGACCGCGTTGCCGTCCATGTCGGTGACGGTCAGGAGTGCCCGGTAGCAGAACCCACCGCCGGCCTGTTGGCAACTCGGGTCAAAGCCGTGGTCCGATCGTGAGAAGGCGTCGGTCGGGCGGTCGGCCATCAGTAATGCTGTGGAGACCGCCCCTTCGGCTTGGCGGACGATATTCTCGACCTGCCCTTGCGTGACCGACCCGGCCAGCCCGTGCCGTTGGATCAGGTTGCGGGCGATGCCCCGGCGGGTATAGCCTTGCTCCGAAGCGTAGATCGAAGAGACGGCCGCCCGGAAGAGCAGTGAGCGAACGGAGGGGTCCACGGCTAGCCGCCCTCCCCGCCGAGGTCGTGGGTCGGAAGCTCGTCCGGCTCGTCCGGCACGAACAGGCGGACGTAGTTTTCCATGCACTCCGAAGCGAACGCCTCGCCGTCCAGCCAGTCATTGCGGTTGATCGGCTGGACGACTTCGGCGATGAGTTGTTCGATCATCATCACTTTATCCCGGACCCGATCGGCGAGCCGGCGGACGCCGTCTTCGGGGGATCGGCGGCCGTCGTTGGTGAGCCCCTTCAACACCCGGTCCCACTGGAGCAGGTGACTGTACAGGAAGGCGCAGACCACGGGGGCGATCTCGATCCGGAGCCGGGTGCGGTGACGCCTCAAGTGTTCGATGTACGGCCGGAAGGGGTCTTGTGCGTGGCCCTTGCCTTTCATAGGATGCTCCCGTTGGGTCGTTGGTTCCTCCGCACGGCGGCCCCCGGGGAGCGGTTCCCCGGGGGCCGTTGCGGGGTTAGAAGTACAGGGTTTCCGGCTTGCGGAGGTCCCACCCCTTGCGGGGCAGGCTGAAGGCCGACCCCCGGATGTAGCACCAGCGGTCGGCGATGATGTCCAGGTGCGAGGTTCGGCCGCCCAGTAGCTTCGGGTCGGCCTTGTAGAGGCTCACCATCAGCCCGTCCATCGTGGCCGAGTAGCGGTCGCACCAGAACCCCGCCCAGCGGGGATCGTGGGCGGGGAAGGGGGTGACGAAGAGCTTGTCCGGCCGGGTGTGGGGGCGTTCCTCCCAAACGCCGAACGGGACCGCCTGCGAGAAGGAACTGTAGAGGTCGCCGTTGTCCCGCCGCCACATGCCGAGCCAGTAGCGGGCGAAGCCGGGCAGGTCCACGCGGATCGTCCGGAGCTTGAGCGGGCCGGCGGCCTGACACTCCGACTCGCCACCCTCGAAGACCTTCGCCCCCTGCGGATCGACCATCAGGACGTGGGGGTAGACGAGTTCGTCCACCTTCCACGCGGTCACGCCGATCTTGCCTCCGTCGATCGGCAGCACGTCGGGCGTGTTCAGTTGCAGCGGCCTCACGCTAGGCCTCCTTCGGTTCGTAGGTCTGGGCGTTACCGGAGTGAAGCGAGCGGTCGGGGCCGGGGCGGAAGGTGTTTTCCGCGTACCGATTCTTGTCGTGGTCGACCTCGTCGGGCGGGACGAACCGCACCTCCGACGGGACGGTCTCGCGGAACCTCTCTTCGCCCTTAAGGTACACCCCGGCTTCCGCCCTAGAGGTCCACGGGGAGAAGAAGAACACCGCGTCGAGCGGCTTGTGGCACGGGACGTAGGTACGGTAGAAGCTCCAGCCGGTCCGGTGCGTGCTGTACTGTTCGTAGGCCCGCAGAAGCCAGTGGGGCCGGCCCGCCTCGACCCACTCGGCTTCGGTCATGAGGGGCCGGCGGCGGACCCGGCCCCACCGCGGGAAGACGATGCGGGTCTCCTTCCGGCGGCTAACCATCGGCGTTGTCCTCGGAGGTGTCGGGGGTGGGGAAGAGCGGGCTCACGGCGTCGGAGACGGCCTCCCAGAGCGAAACCCGCCCGTGGGTGACGACCTCGGCCGACGGGTCCGGGCTGAACACGGTGCTGTCGATCGTCAGCACGGCCCCGTCAACCCACGGGTCCGGCTTGCCGTCCGGGCTCTTGATCCAGTGGAAGGACGTGACCGCGACCAGTGCGACGACGGGGTAGGGCGAGCCTTCGGGGTAGCTCCGGTCCCAGTCCTGCTGGGCCGCGAGCCGGCTCGGGTAGACCTTCACCCCGCTGCCGTTGTCCCACGGCACCCACCGGCCCTTGACCACGGCGTCGAAGTGCGGCGGGATGACGGCCCAGACGAAGTACGGCCCGAAGCCGTTACCCTTGCCGGCCCCCGACCTCGTCAGCCCGGCGTGGACCACCTCCCAATACTCCAGCGAACTCTTCGTGCCCATCGTCGGCCCTCGCGGTTCTCCGGGTCGGAGTGACCCGGACGACAGTAGGTTATACGCCGGTCGCACCGACTAGCAATACAGAAATTCCCATTTGGCACTATCTCGCTACCGTCGCACCGCGGCGGTCTCCCGAGCCGGCCGGCGTCCAACCGTATCACCTCACGCAGGTTCGGTACAGCCTACGCCAGACTGTGCCGACACCTAACAATCAGCTATAGATCAGAGGTTGACGCTATGATATTCGTCGCTTCGATCGCCGGTGGTCGGGGCGTCTCCG
>FRDC01003376.1_pt1 | contig 10236 bp, 8 predicted proteins | sample 1106171 | NCBI WGS metagenome assembly FRDC01 (sample SAMEA3930566, study PRJEB13176) | freshwater metagenome | biome: Drinking water system; feature: drinking water; material: water | place: Singapore | collected 2014-12-20
GCCAGACCTGCAAGGATCTCCGCCTTGGCGGCCCCACTGTAGTCATTCTTCAAGCGGCGCAAGGCATACCCCACGACATCGCGGTGGTGAAGTTGGTGACCCAGGCCCGCGGCGCTCATCTTCAACCAAAGCTCATGGACCAGTTCGATGTCCTCCGGCCATAAGCGGGGCGGGTGCGGTCCCAGGTTGACGAAGGTGGAGGGGCTACCATCTTCGGGCACTACCTCGAGCGAAAGGGCGGGGCGGGGGGCGGATAACTTTTCCCACTGCTGCCCGACCTCCAAGCCCTGCTCGGCTACGGACTGGCGCGGCGATGTGCCCAGGACGATCCGGGACGCTCCGATTTGCGCGGCCGTCTGGACCAGCGCGGCCACGGGGTTACTGCCGGGCACCACCAGTAGTTTGACGTTCTTACCCGCCTTTTCAGCGGCCGCTACCACCTGCGAGAAGACCTCGGTTTCAGGCTGAGCGAACAACTGGCTGGGGGTCCAGGCCTCGTCGGGTGCCATTGTGCGGATGGAAACGATGACGATGTCGAGCCGGGACGGGTCCGTCCGCTCCAGCGCCCGGCACAGATGCGTGAGACGGTGCGGATTGCGCACCGCCACCATCACGCAACCGGGCCGTACATCCAGTGATCCGGCAGAAACGTCTTCGCTTTCGTCCAAACGGAACTTCTCTTGCGCGGCATCATGGCTGGATTGGCGGCGGCGGCTGAAGTACTCCGTCAAGGCGAACATCGAGAAGAAGACTAGCGTGAAGCCCACGCCCGAGATGGTGGCCACCTTCTTGGTGACCACGTTGACGAGGGCCAGCGTGAACAAAGCCAGGGTGATGAAGAACAGCCCGACGGGCCATTCCTGGCCGCGCCAGCGGAAGTTGAGCGGTACCTTCCAGGCCCGGTTCTCCGGTCGCTTGAAGCGCAGCACCAGCACCGATAGCGACTTCATCGCAAAGCTGCACACCACGCCGAAAGCGTAGGCTTCGCCGAGCAGGATCATGTCGCCGCCGGAAACGATGATCGTGATCAGCTGCAGCAGCACGATCAGATTGATCATGCGGTGCGTAGTGCCGAACTTGGCGTGCGGGGCGCGGAGCCAGCCGGGCAGCACGCCGTCCTCCGCGACACGGTTCAGGACACCGTTGGAGCCGATGATGGCCGTGTTGACGGCCCCGGCCAGAATCAGCGCTCCCACGACAACGACGAAGCCGCGGAACAGGAGCCGCAAGGCCATAGGCCCGGCCAGATGCATGGCCAGCCCGCCAATCAGATTGTCGAGCGTGTGCGCCCGTTCCGCATCGGGAATCAGCATGACGGCAAAGAAGCTGACCAGCGACGTGAATACCAGCGAGTAGACAAAAATCACCAGTCCAGCCCGCTCCAGATTCTTCAACTTCGGATGGGCAATTTCGCGGTTCACTTGCGCCAGCGACTCTTCGCCGGACATCGCCAGCAGCGAGTGGCCCAGGCCGACNNCGACCAGAACGGCGATCGCTGGAAATGCCGTGGCCCAGGAGAGGGGCAACCAGCCAAGGCTTTCGTGATTCAGCCGCAGGTTCTCAAGCGAGGGCAGCGGCACCGGCTGGAAGCCCACCGCAAACATCGTGTAGACCGACCAGCCGATCAGGATGGCCACCATCACCGTCGTGATCTGCATGATCCGTAGCGCCTTCTGGCTGGATTCATGGATGCCGATAACGTTCTGCCGCCAGAAGTAGAGCGTGATGGCTACCGCGGTAGCCACGGCGAACAGGTTGGGATTCACCAGGCCCGGGCGCTGGAAGAACTGCTCGGCGGTTTCGTTGACCAGGCCGGCGATGTAGAGGCCGGCGGCGACGCCGCTGATGGGGCCGGTGAGGATGTAGTCAAACATCAGCGCCGACACGGAGAACTTGGCCATGGTGCTGCCCATCGCCTCATGCACCACGCGGTAGACGCCGCCGCGGACAAACATGCTACAGCTTTCGACGTACACCGCGCGGACGGCATAGCTGAACAGCATGATGGAGAGAATGAACCAGGGTGCGGCCTTGCCGATGGCGTGTTCGGCAATTCCTCCGGCGTAGTAGGCCGAGGAAGCAAGGTCAGAGAGAACAATGGCGGCCGCCCTCCAGAAACTAATGAAGGACAGCATAACGGTGGAGGCCACCACGACACGTGACGTGGCGGCCGGGCGTAATTGGGGAATCACGAGCGGACCTCTTTCGCGCCGTCCCGGCGATTCGGGATGCGGCTCTTCAATTCGCCTGCGAGGTTAGCTGTCGGGCTCGGGCTGAAAAGTACCCGGCACGGTGTGAACCGTACTGCGCCCCAAATACTTGGGTCCCCCGCCGTCCGTGAGGACGTTCGGCATTTCTGAACATAGCGCCGTTTTTCGCGCTTGTCCAGCCCTATTCGCTGAGCAAGCGCGAGCCGGGCTCTATTCGCCGATGATCTTCACCAGCACGCGCTTCTTGCGGCGGCCGTCGAATTCGCCATAGAAGATCTGCTCCCAGGGGCCGAAGTCGAGCGCACCCTTAGTCACTGCCACCACCACTTCGCGGCCCATGATCTGCCGCTTCATATGCGCGTCGGCGTTGTCCTCGCCGGTGAGATTGTGCCGGTACTGCGACGTGGGCGCGTGCGGGGCCAGATGCTCCAGCCACTTTTCGTAGTCGGCATGGAGCCCCGATTCGTCATCGTTGATGAAGACGCTGGCGGTGATGTGCATGGCGTTCACCAGGCACAGTCCCTCGGTGATGCCGCTCTGGCGCAGGCATTCTTCGACGGTGGGCGTAATGTTTAAAAAGCCCCGGCGGGCTGGGATGTTGAACCAGAGTTCTTTGCGGAAGGATTTCACTTTCGCAGGATAGCCGCTGGAGGCCTAAACTAGAGGCATGAAGCTCGAAATCGAGTTGCCCGAAGATGTGCTGGCAGAACTGGACCGGCAAGCGGCTCTCATGGCCAAAGACCGGAACGGCGTCATTACCCAGCTGGTGGAGCAGCTTCTGCGCAGCAACCAGCTGTACGAGCAAACAGAGATCGAACGCCGACCGGACTGGCAGGCGGCGATTGCGGCTGGTCACGCCGACATTCTGGCGGGCCGAGTACGTTCGCATGAGGATGTCCTCGCGTGGCATCAGGCCAACTCCGAATAGTCTGGGCTGAGTCGGCGGCCACCGTATTTGAATCGCTCCCGCCGCGAAGTCGACGCGAGATTCTGATCGACCTGGGGTACATCCAACATTTCCCGAAGATGTGCCAAGTTGAGCAGTCCGGCCGTTGGGCTGGACTGCGACGCTTCTTTGTCCAGGGATGGGTGGTGTTCTACGCAGTTGCCAGCGAGGACCGAACCGTTTACGTGGAGGCCATCGCGCCCGCTCGGGCGGAACGGTAGATCCTAAGGGCGATCCTTACTTCACGTCGCGAAACACGACCTGCCACACTCTCGGGCCCACCTGATCAGCACTCTGGAGCGAACCATGGAAGAAATAGGGCTGGACTTCGTTGCGGCGGGCCGATGCGGGAGCAAAGCCAAAGTACAGTGGCACGGAACTGCCTTCGTACGCGCGACCGGTGATGAAGCCCACCAATGCATGTTCCATCGAGTGGTAGCCGTTCTTCCAGGGCCACTGCTTGGGCGTGTCCCGGATCGGCTGATGCGTTACGCCATTGACGTTGGACCAGACTTCGCCGAACTGGGGGTCGACAAAGTTGCGCAGCCAGTAGTCCTGCGTTTGGGCCAGGTAGCCGCTGGCGGGGGACAGGCCGTTGATTGACATGGTGCCGGCGAACTGGTCCAGTTCGCAGAAGATCCACCAGCTCTTGTCGAGGTCGAGCACGCGGCCCCGGCGGACGCCGGAGGCCCAGCTACCGGAGGCGGGTTGGTAGGCGCGTTCGAGCACCCTGGCACCACGTTCTTCGGCCCACTTCACCAGCTCGCTGTCGCCCGCCATCAGCGCGGAGAAGCGGATCATCCACAGGGCCTTGATGGTGTGGCCAAAGTCCGTGTCAGCCCGCAACGGGTCCAGGTCCGCGGCGGAGTTGGCGGAGAGGTACATCAGGTTCTCTGATTCGTTGTAAAAGTGGCGAATCATGGCGCGGGACAGGCGCATCAGGTCAGCCTTCCATTCGGCGGCGTAGGGCTCCGGAATGATCGGCGCCAGCAGCACCATGTAGGCGTTCATCTGGTCCAGCGTTGCCGTGAGTTGGCGCTGATAGGCGGACGTGTTGCCGTCGTTGGCGATGGTCCATTGGAAGGCGCCCAACTGGTCGTTCCAGTAGTTGGACCAGAGCCAGCTTTTCAGCCACAGGATATCGGGCAGCACTTCCGGGTCGCGCGTCAGGTAGTAGTAGAACCCGATGCCCAGCATGCCGTAGGCGAGTTCCTGGGCGTTGCGGACTTCGTAGCGGGGGCCGTAGGCACCAGTGCGAAGATCCTGGCGGGTGAACATACCGCCGCTCGTGCGATCAATGAAGCGCGCGCGGAACTGGTCGACCCCGGCTTTCATGTAGTCCAGGAAGCCCGCATTGCCGGTCAGGTGGAAGATCACGCCATAGGCGTAGATCTGCCGCGACTGCGCCACCAGGTAGCGCTGCCGCTCATTGAAGAGCCAAGCATTCTGCCGCACTTCAGGGCAGGTGACGGTGGCGAAGTTAACCGTTGAGCGGTCGTCACAGCGGAGGGTGGGGAAGTTGCCGATGGGTGACCCGAGCGCCTCCGGATTGTTCCAGAACGGCAGCAGATCCTCCATCATGTGGCGGTACCAGCGATGGCTGGGGGAGTTGAGGCTGAAACCAACAAAGTCAGGCCAGGCCTGATTGGGTGCGTGCGGAACTGAGGCAGGCTGTGCGCAAAGCGACGCGCTCCAGGCCAGAAAGGTAAGAGCGCGTCGCATGGGAGCGGTTCCTATTTCAGGGGCTTAACGCGGATGTTCTTGTAAGCCACTGTCGAGCCCGGATCGTGGCCCTGCAGGGCAAAAGTGCCGGATTGCAGGAAGCGGCCGACCATATCCTTGTTGGGGCCCTTGTAGCCGGCAGGCTGCGTCCAGTCGGTCACCTTCTTGCCATCGACGAACACCTGGACGTGGTCGCCCTGGACGATGATGTGCTCGGTGAACCACTTGCCGTCTTCGGCCACCGCCTCTTTGTTGTCCTGCACCATGTAGAGGCTGGCGGTCTTGCGCCAGTCGCCGTGGCTGTTGTTCACCTGAACTTCAAAGCCCTTATCGGGCCAGCCCTTCTCCTGGTAGGCCGTGTGGAAGTAGATGCCGCCGTTGGACTTGGCCTGGGTCATCACGTCCACCTTCAGTTCGAAGTTCTTGAACTCATGCTTCTTGAAGGGGCCCGTGTAGTAGAGGTGGCAGCGCGGTCCGTTGGCCACAATGGCTCCGTCCTTGACGGTGAAGGTGCCTTCGTTCTCCTTGGCCTTCTCCCAGCCAGTCAGATCCTTGCCGTTGAACAGAGCCGTAAAGCCCTTTTCCGGCTTGTCGGCGGCAAGCAGGGCCGCCATCGATAGTGCAATCGCAATGGGTAAACGCATCGCTCACTATCATACGGCGGTCGCGGGCTGGTCGGCGAACTCACCACCCTTCCCGCGGCACCGGCATTTCCGATACGATCTGTAGCGCCATGCCCATTCCTTCACGCCGCGGTTTTGTCAAGAACCTTCTGGGAGGCCTCTGGACGGGGGCCGTTCTGCTGGAGCAATCGATCTTTCGCGCCAATGTTGCCCGGGCGCAGTCGCAATCGACGCCGAATCTGCCGGAGTTGTTCGACATCGAAAAGGTGGCCGATGGCGTGTATGCCGCCATTGCCAAGCCGCTACCGTTGCTGAACTGCAATGCGGCGATCTTTGAGCAGGAGAAAGATCTGCTGCTGTTTGACGCCCATGCGCGGCCTTCAGCCGTAGTCTCGCTGGTGTCGCAGATCCGGCGGACGATCTCGAAGAAGCCAGTGAAGTATGTGGTGAACTCGCACTTCCACTGGGACCATACGCAAGGCACGCCCGGCTATCGCCGCATTGCGCCCCAGGCGAGCGTGATCTCCTCGGTGGCCACGCGGGAGCTGTTGTCAAGCGAGGCGCCCAAGCGGGCTAAGCAGTCAGTTGAACAAGCTCTGGCGCAGTTGCCGGACCACCGGCGGCGTCTGGCCGCGGCGGTCTCTCCGGCGGAGAAGGCCTACTGGGACCTGATGGTGCGCGACACCGAAGCCTACACGAGTGAAATGAAGAGTTACCAGCCGGAGCTGCCGAACATCACCTTCGAGAAGGATCTGATCTTGCACGACAAAGCGCACAGCCTGCACCTGGCGTGGCGCGGCAAGGGACACACGGCGGGCGACGTGATGGTCTACAGCCCGGAGAAGAAGGTGGTGGCTACTGGCGACCTGATGCACGGCTTTGCGCCGTACATTGCTGATGGCTATCCCTCCTTGTGGCCGGGGACGCTGCGGGAACTCGCTCGTTTTGATTTTGACCATCTGATTGGCGGCCACGGTGGCGTGCAGCATGGCAAACAGGTGGTGATCCAGAAGGCGAACTACATCGAGGAGTTGACGGCTCGTGTCCGCGCCGCCAGCCAGAGCGGACAGACGGTGGACCAGATCCAGAACGCCATCACGCCGGCCAGCTTGAAGTCCGTCACCGGGGGCTATGGCGACTTCCTCATCGGATCGCTCAGCAAGTTCCTGCTGCAAGTGCCGGGCGCAAGCGGCGCGTCGATTCTGGAAGGTGCCATCCGGAGCAACGTGGCCGACATCCACAGCCGCTTGAGCGCCGCTTAAGGTCGATGATGGCCACGGCGCTGCGGGCCACACTCCGGGCACTCTACCTGTTCGATGTCGCCGACTCGATTGGCCTTCAGAAGGTTTGGGACCAGCTTCAGCAGGCCGAAGGCGGCCGCTTGTCACGCTCCGCGGAATCGCTTGGTGGGGCCGTGCGGGTGAGACGCGCAGAAGGCTCCGTGGCTTTCTTTGAGTTTGGGGTGGTGAGTGTCGCGATGGAGATGCCTTTCTGCGGGCCCTGGGAGGCACTGGCGGCGCGCACTGCATCACTAGTGGACGATAGCGAACTGCCGCAGGCGGCGCGGCGGCTGGCCGAATCGGTGCTGGCCGGGGTACGGGATGCGCTGGAATCGCCCTATCAGGAATGGCTAACCGAAGACTACGTGATCGCGCACTTTGAGCCCGGGACGCCGCTGCTGGAACAGTATGGTCCGCTGGTGGCGCAGTTGGTGCGCAATGAGTCCCAGCCGTTGTCTCCACTGGAAGAGCGGTCGGTGCTGGATGGTGCCCTCTCCTGCTATGGCTCCGATTTGCTGGTGGCGGGCTGGGCATCCGCTGTTGTCTGCGATGCGGGTGAAGGCGCGGAGATGTCGATGCAGCTCATCGAGTATGCCAACTGCCAGTTGCTTGAATTCCGCCACTATGACGCGGTGCTGAAGCGGGCCCTGCGAGAGATGTCCCGGAGCCTGGGCCAGCGGCGCTGGTGGCGGCATTGGCGAATCGCCCGGGAGGCGGCGCGGGTTCACCAAATGCTGCTGGAGGTGCGTGAGATCACCGAACGCAGCGACAACGCTCTCCGCCTGTTCGGCGACATGTTCTATGCCCGGGCGCACCGAGTGATTGCCAGCCGTATCGGTGTAGANNGTGTAGACGATTTCCGCCGCATCGTGGAAGGAGAGATGGCCACTATGCGGGAGCAGTATCAGTTCCTGATGGATGAATCGAGCGCCCAGCGGGCCTTTCTGTTGGAGGCGGCGGTGGTGGCGATTCTGGTGATCGAGCTGGTGATGCTGCTGGCGGAGCCAAAATAGAAGTGGAGGCCGCCACGATGGGCCTGGAGACAGGGGTGAGTCTGCTGATCGCCGCCTTGGGCGGGGCCGCGGTAGGCATTGAGCGGCAGCGGTCAAGCCAGGTGACCGTGAACGGGCGCCGCTTTGCCGGTATTCGCACCTTTACCCTGTTGGGACTGATGGCTGGTTTGGCGGGCTGGCTGATTTCGTTGGGGCAGCCCTTGGCCGCGGCTCTGCTGCTGGGCGCGGCGGCGGCCTTGATCGCCATCGCCTACGCGGCTTCGGTGAAGCATGATCTGGACGGCACCACGCACGTCGCCGCTCTCGTGGTGCTGGGGGCGGGGCTGTGCGCCGGACTGCACTCCTGGCAGTTGGCCAGCGGACTGTTTGCCGGTACCACACTGTTGCTGGCGGAGAAATCCCGGCTGCATTCGGCCGTGGAGCGGATGTCGGATGAAGGCATCCGGGCCGGCATCCGGTTTGGCGTGATGGCCTTGATCGTACTGCCGCTGCTGCCGGAAGGCCCGTATGGCCCGTGGGGCGGCGTGCGTCCGCGGGAGCTTTGGCTGTTGGTACTGGTGTTCTCGGGTTTGAGTTTTGCCGGGTACATTGCGCGATCGTTGGTAGGCGCGGGCCGGGGATACGTGCTGGCCGGTTTTCTCGGCGGCTTGGTTTCATCCACCAATGTGGCCCTGACATTTGCACGCCTCAGCCACCGGGAAGCGGCTCTGGCTGGACCGCTGGCGCTCGGCGTCCTAGCGGCCTCCACACTGATGTTTCTGCGCATCCTGACTGCCTCGGCTTTGCTGAACACCTCCATGACACTTGATCTGGCGTGGTTGTTCGCGCTGCCGGTTCTCGCTGGGTTGGTGATCGTCCTCGTCGGCTTGCGTCGCCCGGCGGCCGGAGACGAGCCACCGGCCCTGGCCAATCCGCTGGAGCTGACGGCGGCCATTCAGATGGCTGTCCTCTTCCAGTTGGTGCTGTTCGGAGTTTCTTGGGTGAAGGCCTCCTGGGGTGGTGCCGGGTTGCTGGTCTCAGGAGCCGTTCTCGGCCTTACCGACGTGGACGCGCTGACGTTCTCGATGGCCCGGGCAGGCCAGGACGAGGCGGTGCGGGCCCTCGCGGTTCGTGCCACGGCAGTGGGAGCGCTATCCAATACTCTCCTGAAAAGCGCGGTCGTGCTGATGCTGGCCAGCCCGGCGCTCCGCTGGCGCGCCGCGGGCGGCCTGCTGGTGATGGCGGCACTTTTGGGTACGGCACTGGTGCTGGGGTAGTGGCGGCCCGCCTCCGCCGATGGCCGCTGACGCTACACCGGCCATTGCCACTGGCCATGCTACTCTCCCCGTATGAAACGGTTCGTGCTGTTCTGGGCGGCGATTTGCGCGCTAAGGGCCCAAGACACTGAGGACACCAAGGCACTGCTCGACAACCGGACCAGCACGGCGGCCAAGGCGGTCGGAATCGTGGCGGGCATCCTCGATCCCAAAGGACGCACGGTCTATGCTTCGGGCCGGATGGCGGCCGGGAACACAACGCCGCTCGATGGCGACACCATCTTCGAGATCGGTTCCATCACCAAGGTCTTCACCTCACTGCTGCTGGCCGAAATGGCCGGCCGCGGCGAGGTGAAGCTGGATGATCCCGTGGCAAAGTATCTGCCTGCTGGCGTTGCCGTGCCCGCATGGGGCGAGCGCCAGATTACGCTGCTCGACCTGTCGATGCAGGTCTCCGGGCTGCCGGGGATGCCTTCCAATTTCCAGCCCAAGGACCCCAACAATCCCTTCGTCGACTACACACAGTCACTGCTGTACGAGTTTCTCTCAAACCACAAACTAGCCCGCGCCCCCGGCGACAAGTACGAGTACTCCAACGTCGGCGTCGGCCTGTTGGGCCACGCGCTGGCCCGCCGCGCGGGCATGAGCTATGAGGATCTACTCAAGCGGCGCATCTTGACGCCGCTGGGAATGACCAGCACCAGCATCGTGCTGTCTGAAGGCCAGAAGCAACGGCTGGCCCCGGGACATGCGCCCGACCTAAAGCCCACCGCCAACTTCGAGATTGACAGTTTGGCGGGCGCAGGGGCGCTACGCTCGTCGGTGAATGACATGTTGAAGTTTCTCGCGGCCGCGATGGAATTGACTGAAACGCCCCTCAAACCAGCGTTCGCCACCCTGCGGTCACTCCACCGTTCGACGGGCGTCGCGGAGTTGGAGATTGCGCTGGGCTGGCATGTCTGGACGCGGTTTGGCGGCGAGGTCTGGTGGCACAACGGTGGCACCGGCGGCTATCGCTCCTGGGCCGGTTTCGATCCTCGGACCCGACGGGCTGCGGTGGTGTTGTGCAACACCAGGTTTGGGGTGGATGATCTGGGGCTCCATTTTGTGAACGCCCAGTATCCGGCGGCCAAACTGGCGCCTCCTCGCAACGCCGTCACCTTGCCGCGCGAGCTGTTATCGGAGT
>FRDC01003659.1_pt1 | contig 10235 bp, 12 predicted proteins | sample 1106171 | NCBI WGS metagenome assembly FRDC01 (sample SAMEA3930566, study PRJEB13176) | freshwater metagenome | biome: Drinking water system; feature: drinking water; material: water | place: Singapore | collected 2014-12-20
AGCAGGCCAATCTTGGCATGGATCCAGCCACCTGTGCCGGGTGCGCCGTATTTGGTGATGGTAATCAGCCAGAGGCCAAAGCCCCACGTCGCGATCATCGCCGGATTGATGATGATGCGCAGCAGGCGCCGCTCCATGATTTTGAACTGCTCGGAAAGCTCGGAGCCCACCTTGGCTTCCACGTGGTAAGCATAAAGCCTGGGCAAGTAAAACATCCCCGCCATCCAGGCGGTGAAGCTGATAATGTGCAGCGCTTTGGCGAAAAGATAATATTCCATGGTGATGGCTCTATACACCCATCACCCACGACCTGTCACTCACCAGTTGCGCAGGGGCAGTCACCCCACTCTTTACCACAGATTCTGCCCCCCGTGTGCGCGGCAAGCGGGGCGTGAGCATTCAAACACAGTTCGGCCAATGCGGTAACAAAAAGCTCCGCGGTCGATAAGGTCGGCACACGCACATAGACTGGCACGCCGGCCTCTTTAGCCAAGTGTGCATATTCAATATCCAACTCCACCAGGGTTTCCGAGTGCTCAGATACAAACGCAATCGGAACGAGAACGATGCCGCGCTTGTCTGTGCCCGCCCGCGCGATTTCGCTTTCCGTCGAAGGCCCAATCCACTTCATTGGCCCCACGCGGCTTTGGTAGCAATTGACATAGTCAAGCCCCTCGATGCCCAAGGCCTTCACCACCGCTTGGGTGGTTTGCTCCACCTGCCATTGGTAGGGATCGCCCTCACGCACGATTTTCTCCGGCAAGCCATGTGCGGAGAAGAGAATGCGCGGCGTGTTGCCGCTCGCCTTTGCTTTGTCGTAATAGGTTTTTATGGCTTGCGCATGCGCGCTGATGAAGCTTGCCTTGGTGGGGTAACAACAGATTTTTTTTGTGGGCACTGCAAGCCCTGCGCGCACCGCTGCTCTATCCCAATCCTTGAAAGAAGAGCCGGTGGTGGTGGTAGAAAATTGTGGGTAGAGTGGCAGCAAAATAATCTCGTCTGGCTGATACGCCTTCACCGCTTGAGCGGTTTCATCCGAGAAGGGTTTCCAGTAGCGCATGGCGATAAACACCTTGGTGTTGCCGTGTGGTGCGAGGGCAATTTCGATCGCGTTCGCCTGCGCTTGTGTGTTTTCTAGCAAGGGCGATTTGCCTCCCAGCTCGGCATAAATTGCTTGCGCCTTGGGGGCGCGTCGCGAGGAAATAAGCTTAGCAAGCGGGGTGCGAATCCAGTTTGGCAGCCTGATAATCGCGGGGTCGTTAAACAGATTAAACAAAAACGGCTGCACCGATTCGGGTGCGTCGGGCCCGCCCAAGTTAAAAAGCACAATGGCGGTTTTGGTGGTTTTGGAAATCATCGCCGATAGCTCTTAAGAAATTCGCAGAGTTGCGCGACGTGCTCCACCGGTGTGGTGGGTAGCATACCATGCCCGTAATTAAACACATGCGGCACATCGCGGGTGGTTTCCAATAAGATTTTGGTTTGTGCGAGCGCAGCGTTAAAATCTTTCGCGAGTAGCTCAGGATCGAGATTTCCCTGTACCGCTTGTTTGGCGCTTGCGCGTGCTGCCACTGCCGCTTGCATCGAAGTTTCCTGATCCACTCCGACGCAATCGACCCCTGTGCTTGCGTAGGCAGAAAGATGCTGTCCTGCACCGCGGGCAAATCCGATGATTGGGATTTGAGGGTGCGATTCCTTAAGTGCGGCAACGATGTTGCGGGTCGGCGGAATTACCCATTGCTCAAATTGTTCCTTAGAAAGGAGGCCTGCCCAGCTATCAAAAATTTGAACGGCTTCTGCGCCCGCATCGATTTGGTGGCGAAGGTAGCGGATAGTTGCCTCTGTTAATGTCTCGATGAGTTTCTGCATGAGTTTGGGTTGGTTTTGAGCAAACGCAATCGCATGCTCGAATTCTTTACGTTTGTGGCGAGGGCCTTGCAGCATATAGCACGCCACAGTCCATGGCGCGCCTGCAAACCCGATGAGCGTGGCGCCCTCGGGCAGTTGTTTCTTGACCAACCGTACTGTCTCGAAAATGGGTGCATATTTTTTTTCATCGAGCGAAAGCTGGTCGATTCTTTGTTTGGTAATCACCTGCTCCACCACAGGTCCTTCGCCTTGCGCAAAGGTTACATCTACTCCAAGCGCATATGGAACGATTAAAATATCGGAAAATAAAATAGCTCCATCCATATGAAAGCGCTTCAAAGGCTGTAATGTAACAAGTGCTGCTTTTTCCGGATTGAAGCAAAGCTCTAAAAAACCGCCTACCGATGCGCGTACCTCGCGGTACTCTGGCAAGAATCTTCCTGCCTGACGCATGAACCAAAAAGGCACGCGTTCGGTAACATCTCCACGCAGGGCTCGAAGCAAAATTTTATCCATACTTCTTCTTATCTAATTTAAGTATTTTAGTAGTAGTAAATAGTAGGGTAGTGGAAGTTTGGGGATTGTATTTCATCCCGCACTTACTCGCCGTTACCAGTCGCTAGCCGGGAGCCTTAATGCATCTTGATAACAGATGGTAGAAAAAGAAGTGTCTTATGATTTTTCTAAAGAAAACCACACCCCCTTAAATCTGAAGATAACCTTTATCCACCCAATTCACCACAAGGCGGCATAGAGTTATACCAACCCCGATAGCCGTAGGGATAAAAGCGGCATCATGACTAGTAACTTTGCGATTCTTTGAGTAGAGGTGGATAACACCTCATCTTTCCACACCCATCTGTGTATGAAACAATTTCACCTGCACCTCGTCTCCGACTCCACTGGCGAAACCGTGTCCAGTGTAGCGCGCGCGGCGTTGGCGCAGTTTGAAGGGGCAGAGCCTACCGAACATGTTTGGTCGCTTATTCGCACCCAAGGCCAAATGGAAAAACTTATTGCCGGTCTTGATGCTCACCCCGGCGTGGTAATGTTTACCCTGGTCAACACACACATGCGCGAAGAACTTCGACAGGCCTGCGCCAAGCGCGCATTGCCGTGCATTCCTGTATTGGGGCACGTGGTGCGTGAGCTTTCCAACTATCTGAAAGAGGAAGCCACCGGCGCCACCGGCGCGCAATATGAATTGGGCGAGGATTATTTTGCGCGTATCGACGCCATTAACTTTGCTCTCGAGCACGACGATGGCCAGGCAACGTGGGATTTGGAAAATGCCGACATTGTCATCGTGGGGCCTTCGCGCACCAGCAAATCACCCACCTGTGTGTACTTAGCCTATCGCGGCTACAAGGCAGCCAACGTGCCTTATGTGCCTGGGGTGGACTTGCCCGAGCCGCTGATGCACCTAAAGCAGCCGCTTATTATTGGGCTTACTATCGACACTACGCGCCTGATCGACATTCGTAACACCCGCCTAGTGGCGATGAACCAGGACGCACCCACCGACTATGTCGACGAAGAAAAAGTGAAAGAAGAGATCGAGGCAAGCCGCCGCGTGTTTCGCAAACAGAATTGGCCGGTGATTGATGTCACTCGCCGATCGGTCGAAGAAACGGCGACCCTCATTATTCAATACCGCCAGCGGCAATTGGAGAAACGCGGCAGTGGCGCATAAACGTACAGGGCTTGTTGGCTACCCTGTGAGCCACTCGCTGTCGCCCATCATCCACCAACACTGGATTGACACGCACAGTGTGGACGCCTCCTACGAACTGTTTGCCGCCCCACCAGAAAGCCTTGGTGCTGCCGTAACCAGATTACGCGAACAAGAGGTTTGCGGGTTCAACGTGACTATCCCGCACAAGGAAACGATCGTCACCCACATCGACTCGATGGATAAAGTGGCGCGGCGCATCGGTGCTGTGAACACGGTAATGCGTGTGGGCGAACTGCTCCTTGGTACCAATACCGATGCCTATGGGTTTATTACACACCTCAAGCAAACCTTGGGCGACATACAGCCACACCTCGAGAACGTGGTAATTCTCGGTGCCGGTGGCGCCGCGCGCGCTGCAGTTGCGGCACTTAAAGAAGCAGGGGCACAAACGATTACGCTGGCAAACCGTTCGCAAGACAAGGCCAAAAAATTAGCGGAGGAATTCCAGGTGGCGCACGTCGCTTGGGATGTACGCCACCAAGAATTGGCACATACAACACTACTGGTGAACACCACCAGCCTTGGCATGAAGGGATCCTGGCCACTCGAGCTGTCGTTGGAGGCGTTGCCGACTGCCGCCGCTGTTTACGACATTGTCTATACGCCGCTGGAAACCGAGTTGCTGAAAACCGCGCGTGCGCACGGCGCTAAAACCGTGGATGGTTTGGGCATGTTGCTGCATCAAGCTGCGGCGGCCTTTCGGTTATGGCACGGGGTTGAGGTGGCCGTAACCGACGCGCTGCGCCAAAAAATTTTGGGAAAAGCGGCATGAAAAAAATTATTGGCATCACCGGCGGCATCGCTAGTGGCAAATCAACCGTGGCGCGCATGTTTGCCGAACATGGTCTGATTCATTTCGACGCCGATGCCGTCGTGCACAGGCTGATGCGCGACGACCAAACCATGATCCGTGCAATAGCTGGCCTATTTCCGCAGAGCCTAGAAGAGGGCACCATCAGCCGCCGCGCGCTATCGGCCATTGTGGCGCAAAACCCTAAGGCGCTTGCGGCGCTAGAATCCATCATCCATCCCGTGGTGCGCAGGCACGAACAGTCCCTAATTGCGACGGCAGATCGATCGGTGATCCTTGATATCCCACTGCTGTTTGAAACCGGCGCTGACGCACAATGCGACGTTACAATCGCGGTGCATGCGCCGCTAGCGATTGCGCGCGAACGCGCCTTCGCTAGGCCGGGCATGACAGAAGAAAAGTGGCAGCGACTAACGCATCGCCAAATGGACGAGCAGGAGCGTTGCGCCCGAGCAACCCACGTGATACCCACCGAAGGCACCCTCGAGGAAACCCGGCGCCATGTGAGCGCGCTTATCGAAAAATGGGGCTTATGAGAGAAATCGTACTCGATACCGAAACCACGGGTCTGGATCCCGCCTCGGGGCATCGCGTGGTGGAAATCGGCTGTGTGGAGCTAATCAATCATGTGCGCACGGGAAATTATTTTCATAGCTATCTGAATCCCGAGCGCGACATGCCCGCCGAAGCCGAGCGCGTGCACGGCTTGTCGGCAGAGTTTTTAAAAGACAAACCACTGTTTCGTACAATCGCACATTCGTTTCTGGAATTTTTGGCCGACGCGCCGTTGGTGATTCACAATGCCGCATTTGATTTGAAATTTCTCAACGCCGAGCTGGGGACGTTAGACTTGCCCGGAATCCCGTCTCATCGTGCCATCGATACCGTGCTGCTGGCGCGCCAGAAATTCCCAGGGCAGCCGGCCAACCTCGACGCACTTTGTCGCCGATTTAATGTCGATCTTGCCCAGCGCACCAAGCACGGCGCGCTGCTCGATGCAGAGCTGCTTTCCGAAGTGTATCTCGAATTGCGTGGCGGCCGGCAATCCACCTTGGGCTTGGCGGCGGCAGCGGCTAAGGGGCAGGCGGGCGAGGTTGTGTTTAGCGGCCATACCGACATTGGCCACCGCGAGTTTCCCGCCAGCATGGAAGAATTGGCCGCGCACGAGGCGGCGCTTTCGAAAATCAGCAACCCGCTCTGGAAAAAGCTGGGCTAGGCCGTGGCGTCTTGTGTAACCCGACCCCGCTGATCGCGGTACATAGCATGAAAATCGATTGGCTCGAGCTGCAGCGGAGGAAACCCGCCATCACGCGTCACATCGGCAATCACGCGGCGGGCAAACGGGTAAATCAGCTGCGCACCTTGCACAAACACTGCCAGCTCCACGTTTTGTTCAGGAATGTTCTGTAACTCCAACACACCGCCATACGCCAGGTCACTCAAGAAAATGGTGCTTTTCTCGTGTGTGGCGCGCACGGTGATGCTGATAGTAAGCTCATATACATTGGCATCGAGCTTTTGGCCTGCAAGGCTGACATTTACTTCCATCGCGGGCGCTTCGCGCAAGGAAAACAGGCTTGCCGGAGCGCGCGGGCTCTCGAACGACAAATCTTTCACATACTGGGCGCGTAGTAACAGCGCTTGCTTGGGTGCTTGCGGCTCAGACATAGGAATCCTTGTGCTTTGCTTGGCGCTTGTCTATATGACCCTCAACAAGGGGTCAAAGCATTTTGCTTTAGTACGTTGGAGAACGGTTCGTGGACGGCGGGTTTCCTTACGGCGATATTATCGTGATAGCGGCCATCGCTGCGTTTGTCATTTTGCGCTACCGCGCCATGCTGGGTGAAAAAACCGGGCACGATGCGGAACAAGTAGGTGCCTCCAAGCCATTGGCTGAGTTTGAACGCATCATCCAAATCCCCGAGCGCGAGAAAAAAGCCGAAACGTCGGATCGCAGCAAAAAAACCGAAAAAGATTATGGTGCCNNATGGTGCCTTAAGCGAAACGTTTGCCGCCATCGCCGCCATCGATCGTGAATTTAGCCCTGAAGAATTTATCGAGGGTGCGCGCGCCGCCTTTGAAATGGTGGTGGAAGCCTACAACAAGCGCGACCATGAAACGCTTTCCATGCTGCTGAGCCCGGCGATCTACGCGAATTTCAAAACCGCGCTCGACAACGACATGCGCGATGGCCGGGTGGCGGCCACCACATTGGTGGCCATGGCAAAATCGGAAATGGTGGCGGCTACGCTGCAGGGCAATATAGCGCGTATCACGGTGGAATTCGTTACCGAACAAGTGCCTCTTGTGCGCGACCTTCAGGGCGCCATTATCGAGGGCGACGCCGCCGCGCAGGAGGTGATCGACGACCGCTGGGTGTTCGAACGTGATCTTTCGTCAGGTAGCCCTGATTGGAAGATTATCGAGACGTAACGCATGCGCCCTACGGTTTTTTTCCCTTTTCTCGCCTTATTTATGGTGGCTGCCTGCGAAGATCCCACCGTGCTGCTGCCCAAAACCTATACGGAACTTCCGGGATGGGCAGCCGATAACCATGCCGCCGCCTACCAGGTATTCGTTGAATCCTGCATGCGAAACGAAGCGCGCCGCACACCCTACCGCACCAAGCGCGGCGACCTAATCGGCGATGGCGTGCGTTGGAACGAGGTGTGTGGTGCGGCATACGATGCGCCAAACCTCGACGATGCTTCTGCGCGTGCGTTCTTCGAGCAGCATTTTGTGCCCTTTCAGGTCACCACCGCTTCGAAACCTTTAGGGCTGGTAACGGGCTATTACGAGCCGCTGCTGCACGGCTCGAAAACGCGTCACGGGCGCTACCAAACACCGGTCTATGGCGTGCCCAAGGATTTGCGTGCGGGCGAGCCTTACCTCACGCGCGAGGAAATCGTAGCGGGCGAAATAAAAGGCAGGGCACCCGTGTTGTTGTATGTGGACGACCCCGTTATGCTGTTCTTTCTGCATATTCAGGGGTCAGGAAAAGTGCAGCTTGAGAATGGGTCGATGGTGGGTCTTCAATACGCGGCACAGAATGGCCATAGCTTTGTGCCTATCGGACGCCTGCTCAAGGAGTCGGGCGAGCTCGAAAACGCCTCGATGCAGAGTATCCGAGACTGGCTACACGACAACCCGGATCGTGCTGATGCGGTGATGAACCAGAATCCTTCCTATATTTTCTTCACCCTTTCCTCTGGCAGTGAAATGGCCAAAGGGGCGTTGGGCATTCCGCTGACCGCTCTGCGTTCGGTTGCGGTGGATGACGACCGTGCCGCCTATGGCGTTCCCACCTATCTTGCGGTGGATCACTACGATTACGACACCAAAGGGTATCAGCCGCTCGAACGGCTATTTGTCTCGCAAGATACGGGTGGGGCGCTGAAGGGTCCTAACCGAATCGACATATTCTTTGGCCGCGGTGCCGCGGCTGAATGGGAGGCGGGGCATCAATCGGCGCGCGGACTTGTCTATTGGCTGCTACCCAAAGAAGAAAAACCTGCCGACACCGATAAAAAAGAAGATGCCAGCGCCGCGCCCGGCGTCTAAACCCTAGGGCATGCTTGCCACCATTCCCGCCACCCATATCCTTGTTGTCGACGACGACGATCGACTGCGCGCGCTGCTCAAGCAGTACTTAAGCGAGAACGGCTATTTTGTTTCCACCGCGTCCCATACGGGTGAGGCCGAAGAAATGTTGCGGGTATTTGTGGTGGATTTAATCGTACTCGATGTCATGATGCCTAAAGAAACCGGCGTCGATTACGCTAAGCGCCTGCGCGAACGTGGTGGGGCGCCGCCGATATTAATGCTCACCGCGCGCGCCGAGGCTGAAGACCGTGTCGATGGGTTAGAGGCCGGAGTTGCCGACTACCTCACCAAGCCTTTTACTCCGCGCGAGCTGGTATTGCGCATCCAAAACATTCTCGATCGCGTGCAGCAATCCAATGCGGCGCGCCGGCTGGTGCGATTTGGCCCCTATCGTTTCGATATGGAAAGCGGCCACTTGCTGCACCAAGGCACGCATCTTTATCTGACCAGCAGCGAAATAGATTGTTTGCGCATTCTGGCCGAACATGCAGGATCGCCCGTAAGCCGAGAAACCCTGGCCGAACTGGCAGGCGGCCTCAGCAACGAACGCTCGGTAGATGTGCAAATCAATCGGCTACGCAAGAAAATCGAACCCAACCCCGCCACCCCGATCTATATTCAAACCGTACGGCATGCGGGTTATGTGCTGCATACGGAGCCTGCGGTATGAAGCTGCCATTGCGTATTCCCTCAGGCCGTCTAAAGCGCCTCATGCCCACGCGCCTGTTCTTGCGCACGCTGCTCATTTTGTTGGTGCCTATCGTAATGCTGCAATTGTCGGTGGCGTATGTGTTTTATGAGCGCCACTGGCAAAGTGTGGCGCGCAATATGGCCAATGTTACCGCAGCCGACATTGCCCTGATGATGGGCGAATATGCACGTGTCGAAAACGAGCTGGGCGCGATAGCGGCGGCGGAGCATATCGCGGCTATGGGGCGCGTGCTGGGGATTGGAGCAATCGTTACTAAAACACCCGATGAGCGGGTGACGCGCTGGAAAGGCTATCGCGACTTTCCGCATCTTTACGAGCATTTGCGCAAACGCATCCCGAACGACTTCATGATCCAGTCGTTAAAATCGGCGAAAGACCAGCGCGTGCGCGTGCGCGTTACCGCCCCCCATGGCGTGATCGATTTTGTGGTGGGCAGCAAACGCCTTCTTTCCTCCACCACAGATATTTTTATTTTGTGGATGGTGGCGTCTTCCGTGCTGCTGATGGTGATTGCCGCCTTGTTCTTGCGCAATCAGATCCGCCCCATCGTGCAGCTGGCGCGCGCGGCCGAGCAGTTTGGGTTGGGGCAGGAAGTGAAAGGGTTTAGGCCACGTGGTGCTACTGAGATTCGCCGCGCCTCGCGTGCGTTTATTTTGATGGCAGATCGCATTCGCCGCGCGGTGCAAAGCCGTACCGAAATGCTGGCGGGCATTAGCCACGATTTGCGCACACCGCTCACCCGCATGAAGCTCGAGCTGGAAGTGGGGAAAGTAGATGAAGAAACACGCGCTGCCATTTCTTCAGAGATCGACGAAATGCGCCGCATGATCGACGAGTATTTGGATTTTGCCCGCGGCGATGCCGGCGAGCCGATGCAGACCTTAAGCATCGATGCGCTACTTCGCGAATTGGTGGAAGTCTATCAGCGCCAAGGCCAAGCGGTGCGGCTGCGCGAATGCGTCCCAGAAACGCTCATGATTCGCCCTAATGCCATGCGTCGTGCGTTGACCAACCTCATCGACAATGCCCTGCGTTACGGGCACGAGGCGGCGGTGGCGCTCGAGTCGTCGGTGGCGTTTGTACGCATCAAAATCACCGATAAAGGCGCCGGCATTCCTGAAAGTGAATTTGAAAACGTGCTCAAACCCTTCCGCAGGCTTGAGGGGTCACGCAACAGCAACACCGGCGGAGTGGGTTTGGGGCTTTCCATCGCGCGCGACATTGCCCAAAGCCACGGCGGCGACATTGCGTTTGAGAATCAGAAAGATGCCACCGGCGCCATCACTGGCCTTGAAGTCACGCTGCGCCTACCACGTGAAGTGACAAAAGCCGATGCGTGATGGGTGCGCCTAGTAAGCGTGAAAGGTTAGCACGGACTGGATTTCTTCGAACTGACCCACGAGGTTAATGCGCGGCCCGCCACCACCGCCGCCGCCACCGCCGCCGAGGGGCGGGTCGATGATGGGGTCTTCGTCGGCAAAGATGAAGTCGTCGGCGCCGAGCGT
>FRDC01003416.1_pt1 | contig 10224 bp, 4 predicted proteins | sample 1106171 | NCBI WGS metagenome assembly FRDC01 (sample SAMEA3930566, study PRJEB13176) | freshwater metagenome | biome: Drinking water system; feature: drinking water; material: water | place: Singapore | collected 2014-12-20
GGCGTGATGGCGGACGATTGAGCCCGCCTCACTCCAGCGGCGCGTGGCCCACCACGCTGAGTCCGAAGGCTTCAAGCCCCGGCAGCTCGCGCGGGTGGTTCGTGAGCAGGCGCAGGCGCGAGAGGCCCAGCGCCCGGAGAATCTGCCCACCCACGCCAAAGTCGCGCATGCTCGCGGGCAACGCCGCGGCGTGCGGCGCGGAGCGCGTCAAGTCCGGGGTGTCCGCCCCCGGATCGTGGGCCCCTGCACGCCGAAGGGTCTGGAGCCGCTGCTCGAGCGAACCGGCCGCGTCGGCACGCCCCTCCGGCCGCAAATACACGATGGCGCCGCGGCCCTCTCGTTGAATCGCCCGCATCGCGGCCCGCAGTGCGTGGCCGGATGATGGGTCTGCTGACCGACCCGCGCCCGAGACGGATGCCGGGTCGCCCGTAGCCCCAAACACATCGCCCAGCAGGCTGCGGCGGTGCATCCGCACGAGCGTGGGGCCCTCGTGCTCGATGGGCACGCCGCGCGGGTCCAGATCGCCCACGCCGCCAAGCGTGAGGGCCACGTGCGGCAGCGGATCCACCAGGCTGTCGAACGCGATCAGGTTGAACCGCCCCTCGGGCGTGTCGATGGGTGTGCCCGCGACGGGTGCCAGCCGCTTCACGAGCGACTCGCGCGCCAGGCGGTGCTCGATGATCTGCGCCACCGAGCACATCTTGAGTTGGTGCGTCGCGGCGATCCTCTCCAGGTCGGGCACGCGAGCCATCTCGCCGTCGTCGCGCATGATCTCGATGATGACCGCCGCGGGCGTGAGGCCGGCGAGCCGGCAGAGGTCGAGCGAGCCCTCGGTCTGGCCGGTGCGCACCAGCACGCCACCGGTGCGCGAGCGCAGGGGGTTGATGTGGCCGGGGCGGACGAAGTCGTTGGCGTTGCGGGCCGGGTCAATGGCCATCTGGATGCAGCGGGCGCGTTCCTTGGCCGAGACACCGGTGGTGAAGCCGTGGCGCGGGTGGCCGTCGATGGAGACGGTGAACGCGGTGCCGCGCACGCTGGTGTTGGTGGCGGCCTGGGGCGGGAGGTCGAGGCGATCGCAGTCCTGCTCGGTGAGGGAGAGGCACATGTAGCCGCGGGCGACCGAGAGCATGAAGGTGACGGCCTCGGGAGACGTGAACTGGGCGGGCAGAACCAGGTCGCCCTCGTTCTCGCGGGCCTCATCGTCGGTGAGGATCACCATCTTGCCCGCGCGCAGGTCGGCGAGGATGTCGGGTATGGGGCTGAACACGGCGGAGGGTAGCCGATCGCGCGGCGGGCCCGGACGGGTGGTTGGTGGTGGGCACGACCCGACGCACATGACGCGGCCAGCGCTACCGCGTGCTGCGAAGCACCGCATCCGCCACCAGCAGGTCGACCGGTGAGTCGATGTCGATCACGCTTCCCTGCGCGTTGATGATGCCGCGCCGGTCGCGCCCGAAGAACGCGTGGGGCCCGGGGGGCACACCCCGCTGGCGGAAGAGCGCGGCACGGGTGAGGGCGATCACGCCCCCATCGGGCACGAACGCCCGCGGGAGTTCCTGCCTGCGGAAGACACCGTGATTGAGCACGCGACCCTGCCACGGCTTCACCCGCCCGCTCGTGGCATCCACCCGGGCCGTCCACCACGGGTGGTGCTTGCCGACGGGTGCGTAGCTCTGCACGCTGTCGCACCCGGTGCTGGCCAGCATCGCCAGTGCCTCATCAATCAACCCCGCCGGCCGGATCGGCACGTTGGCGTAGAGAATCACGATCTCCGAGGACGGCGGACAGGATGTCCGCCCCACCGGACCCGGCGCCCACGCCGTGCGTTCCACGCGCTCCAGAGCGTGCCGCGCCGCCGCGTCCACCGTTGCGCGGTCTCCCGCCAGGGCCCGCGGCCGGTCAACCACCATCACCGCCGGCCCGAACGACCGGGCCACCGCCTTGGCCCGAAAGTCGTCGGTGCTCACCACCACCATCCCGACACGCGCGGCCTGAATCGCCGCGTCGATCGTCCACGCGATGCACGGCCGCCCACCCACCATCGCGGTGTTTTTTCCGGGCACACCCTTGCTGCCCTTGCGCGCGAGGATGATCGCGACGGCGGGAGCCATCGGGTGGCGGCCGCTCATGCGCGGCTCCCGCTCGTCGGCCCTTCGCCCGCCGCGCCGATGGTGCGGTGCAGCAGTCGATGACGCCGCGCGGCAAGCGCCGGCAACGGCAGGGGCGCGATGCGCTGCCCCTGGATCGCACGCGGCAGAGGGTCGAGCACGGCCCACCCGGCGGTGAGCAGCGCGTGGTCGTACCACGCTTCGATGCGCTCGTAGACCTCGTCGCGGCGGGTGATTCGGGGCACAATCCACGGCATGGGGAGGCCGCGGTCGCTGCTGCCACGTGCGGCGGCGCGCTCGCGCTGCCAGGCGATGAGACTTTGCAGCGGAGGGTGTGCATCCTCGGTGCCGGAACACTCAACACTGATGATGTCGGGCAAGGGGCCGCTTGTGAGTTGGGCAACGGCCTCGGTCCGCGCCGCGAGGGGGGTTCGCACGTGCAGGCAGCCCACATCGGCCTCCACAGCGAGTTGAAGAATGCGTGCAAAGTCCGGGTGGGCCAACGGGTCGAGCCCGGGGCCGGCTGCCAGCGTCACGACCGTCTCCGCGGCGGAGCGACCGAGCGAGCCGAGGAGCCGCGCTGCGGCATCGAACGAGAGCCGCGCGTGCGAGGTGCTTCCCTCAAGCAGCAGCAGTTCGACACCCCGACCCGCGATACCCGCGGGGTCGCCCTCGAGGCTGGCCACCGCCGCGGCAACCGACGCGGCATCGGCCGTGAGCGCGTCGAGGCCCGCGCCGCGCAGGGCCTCCAACACGCGCTCGCGGTGGCCCGGGGTATCGAGCGTGCAGCGGACCAGGGCATCGCGCACGCACGGGGGCACGGGCACGCACATGGACTTGGCGATCATGTCCGGCGCGGGCGAGGTGGGCAGGTAGCCGAGGAGTCCGCCAACGGACGCGAACGCGCCGACCTCGGGGCGCTTGGCGGCGATCTGGACGAGGAGGTCGCGGTCTACCACACAGCCCGCCAGCCCCGGGGCGGCCTGGCTGAAGACGAGCCGGTGCGCCTCGGGCGCTTCGGCGTGGCGATCGACGATGGCGTCGCACAGGCGCGGGTCCACCAGCGACCAGTCGCAACCGACGATGAGCGCTGCGGGCGCACCGAGGCGTTCCAATGCACGCGCGGTAGCAGCAGGAGAGAGGGCCTCGTCGTAGACGGAGAGATTCCCGAGACCGCCGCGCCAACAGTGGGCTGTGGGCAAGCGGGAAGCTCGCCTGGCACGCGCGATTGCGGGTGCATCAGAGCCCGGCTGCTCGATGAACTGCACGCTGAGCCCGCCGGGCGGGGTGCCCACCAGGGCGCGGGCCCGTGCGGGGTCGGCACACAGGAGGGCGACGGAGCCAACTCTGTGGCACATGGCCAGGCGCGCGAGGGTGAGTTGCAGCGCGTTGCGGCCGTCGTAAACCGGCTCGGCAAGGTCTCGTGCGATGCCCAGGCCGTTGAAGTGGCAATCGAGGGAGACCACGGCGGGCAGGCGCAGGGCCGTCGGTCGTGCGGCGGGCATCTTGTTCGCCGGGGCGGCCCCCGTGCTCACAGGCCCGGCGGCGAATGCGCGGCGGGCACGGCCGCTCGGTGGCTTGCCCCCGCACGCCAGGGCAGCGTCGTCGAGCATGTCGCCCAGCGCATCGGCGGCGTCGGCCAACCAGTTGACGTTGGTGATGTCGCGCTCGATCTGCGCCCGCTGCTTCTCGAGCGGCGGGAGGTCGTCGGACAGGTTGATGCGCCGATCGGCCCTGTAGCGGTTGAAAACGCCGGTCTGGTTCAGCCATTCGACCAGCCGGAAGGCGGGCTGCCCGGCGCTGACACGGTCGCGCACCTGTTCCACCTGGGCGATGAGGCGGTTGACGCGCGGCTGATCGGCGTGATGCTCCAGCATCTGCGTGAGCAAGCCGCCGGCCTGGCGGCTGAGCGTGGCGACCTGCCACACGCCGCGGCGGACCTCGCGGACGCGCTCGATGACCTGCCGGAGCCGCTCGCGCCGGTACGAGGGGTTGCGCGGTGGCGCCGGCAACGCCGCCTCGACCGGCGCGGGTGGGCCGGAGCCGAGCAGTTCAAGCGCCTCGGCGAGCGGGCGTGCCATGGTGCCCGACTTGGCCACGCCGCCCTCGGTCGCGTCGATCGTGAGGAGGCCGCGGGCGGCATCGGCGTTGAACAGGGCCTGGAACTGCAGGAGATACGCGGCCATCTGCTCGTCGGTGTAGATCGGCCTGCCGAACACATCGGTGTGCGTCCGCAGGTGGGCGCGCGTGCGGACGATGCGCTGCCATTCGAGCATCTCGAGGGTGTTGAACTCGTTGAGCTCGGCGGCCCACACATCGTGGATCGCCGCGCCCGCGGCGTAGTACTGGCCGTCGGTGAAGCCCAGGTCTTGGCCCACGAGCACGACGGGGTCGCACCCCATGTGGCGTGCGAGCAAATAGGCCAGGTGGGCCACGGTGGCGCCCGCGGGCACCCGCCCCATCGGTCGGGCAAGATCGGGCCCGAGGAGCGTGTCGAGAAAGTCGTCGCCCACGCAGCGGATGGGGCCGGGGAACGCCGCGGCGACCACGGGATTCACTTTGGGCTCGACGACCAGCGTGATACCGGCCACGTCGGAGGCGGTGAGGCCTTCGTAGAAGCGTCCGGAAATCTCGTGATGGTCGAGCGCCGCCACGAAGTGGGGGCGGATGCCCTTGGCCAAGAGCGGCTTGAGCACCGTTTGTGCGGCGACAATGACGAACCGGTCGCGCACGCCCGGCCGGCCGAGCAGGTCGACGTTTCTGGCCAGCGATGGGCCGGCGGAAACGACGATGGCGGGCCGCCCCGCGAGCACGCCGGCAAGGTCGGCCACGCCCTCGCCCGCCGCGTAGTGGTCGATGTTGCGTGTCAGATTCCGCAGCGTGGTCTCGGTCTGCACCATGGTGGTGACCACCGAAGTGCGCACGGCCATCATCACGCCGGTGAACCGGTCCATGAAGGCCTTGCCCGCCGCGCCGAGGCGTGGCTGACTCGCGGGGTGCTCCACCACGGTGGTACCCAGCGCGAGCAGACCCTCGCACCCTTGTGTGGCGGTGGTCATCGCCGCCTCGTCTTCAGGATCGGAGAACAGGTGCAGCACGCAGCCGGAGAGGGCCCCACTCAGGTCGATACGCTCCAGCGCGGCACGCATCAGGCCCACGTCGGGCTCGAAGACCATGAGCACCGCGCTGTTCTTGACGCGGCGAGCGATCTCGGCGACGTGGTAGCCAAGGCCGAAGCCGATGATGACCACGGCACCCGACTCCGCCGCGTTCACGCGGTCGGCGAGCCTCGCGGCCTCAAGGGCGGGGTCGCGTCGGCTGGCCAGCCAGCGGTGCACCGCGCCCGAGAGCATCCAGTCGGTGATCGCGGCGGTCCATGCCGGGATGCCGCCCGGGGGGTCGATGCCCGCCCGCGACCACGCGAGGTCGGCCCGCGGGAAGGCCGATTGCACGATCGCCGCGGCCCGCCCGGACGGGTCGGCCCGCCGCAACGCGGCCAGGTTCCGGTCGAGGATGTCCGACCCGGTGGTTTCGGGGTGGTGGGTCAGTTCGGCGAAGGTCAGCGTGGGGTTCGACAAGGGCGGCATCCTGCCTGCGGCTGGGTTGCGGGCGCGGCAGATCGCCACGGGCACACGCCGGTGCTGCTTCATCGGTTGGAGGCCGGAACGGGGTGGAAAAGGCCCACGTGATGGCGCTGGTGGCCGCGTGCAAGGTCGCCGCTACCATGATCCGGCGGAGCCGATCGGGAACCGAACAAGGATGCTCGCGTGGCGACTGGATCAACCAAAGCACCGTCTCGGAGCGGCCCGTCGCCGGTGGCCGTGGAGGTGGCCGGCGCGGGGGCCACGACCATGGCCCGCGACGCGATGGGCAAGGCTCCGACATCGGAACCGGCGAAGCGGGGCATCGCGACGATGGACGCTTCAAGGTGCATCCGCGTGCGCGGCGCGAAGGAGCACAACCTCAAGAACATCGACGTGGATATTCCCCGAGACAAGCTGGTGGTCATGACCGGGCTTTCGGGGTCGGGCAAGAGCTCGCTGGCCTTCGACACGATCTTTGCCGAGGGCCAGCGCAAGTACATGGAGAGCCTGTCGGCGTACGCGCGCCAGTTTCTGGACCAGCTCAAGAAGCCCGACGTGGAGGACATCCAGGGCCTGCCCCCCACCATCGCCATCGAGCAGCGCTCCAGCGGCCACAACCCGCGCTCGACCGTGGCCACCAGCACCGAAATCTACGACTACCTGCGGCTGCTGTTCGCGCGGTGCGGCAGCCCGACGTGCTGGCACCCGACCAAGGTGAAGAAGGACGGCACGATCGTCGAGCGGTGCGGCAAGCCGATTCAGGCGACGGCCGCGACGCAGATCGTGGATGCGGTGCTCCACGGACCCGCGGCGGCCAAGTCTCCGCCCCGTGCGCTGGTTCTGGCGCCGGTGGTGCGCGCCCAGAAAGGGTTGCACAAGGACACGATCGAAGACCTGCAGAAGCAGGGCTGGGGGCGCGCTCGCGTCAATGGCAGGCTGGTCGAGATCCGCGAGGCGCTCAAGGACGGGGGCGAGAACCCCCTGAAACTGGCGCGGTACGAGAAGCACGACGTGGATGCGGTGATCGACCGCCTGGCTCTGGCGCCCGAGTCGCGCCAGCGGCTGGCCGAGAGTGTTGAGGCCGCGCTGCGGCTGGCGGACGGCACGGTGGTGATCTCGACCGAAGATGCCGCCGACACCTGGACCGACCGGGTCTTCAGCGACCGTTTCGCCTGCGCTGTGCATCCGGAGTGTGCGCTGAGCGAGATGTCGCCGCGGCTGTTCAGCTTCAACTCGCCGCAGGGGGCGTGCCCGGAGTGCCACGGACTGGGCGTGATCATGGAGTTCAGCGAAGAGCTGATCATTCCCAAGCCCGAGAAGAGCCTGGCCGAGGGGGCGGTGGTGCCGTGGCGCGTGCCGCCGCCGATGGGCCGCATCTACCGCAAGCGTCTGCGGCTCTTCTGCGAGCACTTCGGGGTCAGCGCCAGCAGCCCGGTGAGCGCGCTGAGCGAGGAGCAGCGGCAAATCCTCATCTACGGGACCACGCCCGCCCAGGAGAAGAAGTTCGGCGCCAAGTTCGACGGCGTGGCCAAGGGCTTGCGCGCGTGGTACGAGAAGACCGAGAGCGCGTGGATGCGTGAATGGCTGGGCCAGTTCATGCAGGAACGGAGCTGCCCGACCTGCCGCGGCGACCGGCTGCGGATCGAAAGCCTCTCGGTCGGCCTCGCGTCCGACACGGGCGCACACAACATCGCGGGCATGACGCGCCTCAACATCCGCGACTGCACCGACTTCATCGCCGGGCTGAGGCTGACGGGGGAGCAGACCAAGATCGCCGAGCCGGTGATCAAGGAGATCGCCGCGCGCCTCAAGTTCTTGTCGAGCGTGGGCCTTGAATACCTGTCGCTCGATCGGCGCACCAGCACGCTCTCGGGCGGCGAGGCCCAGCGCATCCGGCTGGCAACGCAGGTCGGCTCGGGGCTGGTGGGGGCGTGCTACGTGCTGGACGAGCCCACCATCGGCCTGCACCAGCGCGACAACGACCGCCTCATCGGCACGCTGCGGCACCTCACCGACATCGGCAACACGGTCTTGGTCGTGGAGCACGACGAGGACATGATCCGGCGCGCGGACTACGTGGTGGATGTGGGCCCCGGCCCGGGCGTGCACGGCGGGCGCATCGTGGCGGCGGGCAGCGTGCCCGATCTCATCGCCGAGCCCGCGAGCCTGACGGGACGGTATCTGGCGGGCATCAAACGCATCGAGACGCCCGCACCCGCGCAGCGCCGGCGCGTGAGCGAGAAGCGTGCCCTGGTGGTGAAGGGGGCGCGCCAGAACAACCTCAAGGGCATTGATGCCACCATCCCGCTGGGCGGGTTTGTCTGCATCACCGGGGTGAGCGGCTCGGGCAAGAGCACGCTGGTGAACGACATCCTGCTGACGGCCTTGAAACGCGAGTTGCACGGCACCAAGGACCGCGTGGGCCTGCACGACAAGATCACCGGGACCAAGCTTGTCGATCGCGTCATCGAGGTGGACCAGAGCCCCATCGGGCGCACGCCGCGCTCCAACCCCGCCACCTACACCGGCATGTTCGACGACATTCGCAAGGTGTTCACGGAGACCAAGGAGTCCAAGGTGCGCGGCTACAAGCCGGGCCGCTTCTCGTTCAACGTGACCGCCAAGCACGGCGGCGGCCGCTGCGAGGCCTGCGAGGGGCAGGGCCTGAAGCGCATCGAGATGCACTTTCTGCCCGACGTGTACGTGAACTGCGAGGTGTGCGACGGCCGCCGCTACAACCGCGAAACGCTCGAAGTGAAGTACCGCGGCAAGTCGATCGCCGATGTGCTCGACATGACCGTTGAAGCGGGCGTCGCGTTTTTCGAGAATCACGGCAAGATCGTCCGCCACCTGCTCGCCCTGCGCGATGTGGGGCTCGACTACATCACGCTGGGCCAGCCCAGCACCCAACTCTCCGGCGGCGAGGCCCAGCGCGTGAAACTCGCGACGGAGCTGGCCAAGGGCGTGGGGATCGTGGAGGCGACGGCCACGGCGGCGGGCGAGGCCGCCGCGAAGGACGATGGCCGCACGGTGGGCCGCCCGAACCGGGCGACGGCCGACGGCGTGCCCGCGGTGCCCGTCAACCGCGAGCACACGCTCTACGTGCTGGATGAGCCCACCACGGGCCTGCACTTCGAGGACATCCGCAAGCTGGTGGGCGTGCTCAACCGCCTCGCCGACTCGGGCAACACGCTCGTCGTGATCGAGCACAACCTGGACGTGATCAAGTGCGCCGACTGGCTGATCGACCTCGGGCCCGAAGGGGGCGACGACGGCGGTCGGATCGTGGCTGCGGGCACGCCCGAACAGGTCGCCAAGGTGAAGGAAAGCTACACGGGCAGGTACCTGGGGCCGGTGCTGCGGCGATAGACCAGTGCCTCACGCCGCGCCCGCCCGCACGAGCGGGACGGGCAGGGGCTCCACGGCCACGTCCGGGGTGCCGGTGTCCCACGTGATGAGCCCCGGCACAAAGGGCGTGACCAGCCGATCGTCGTTGGGCAGCACGCGCACGCTGAAGCCGTGCTGGCCGCTGGTGCGCGGCACGAACTTGCCGCCAAAGAGGTGCAGCCCGTTGCCCAGGTCGCGCTGATACGTCATGGTCACAGCTTGGGCGTCGGTGAGTTCGCCCAGCGAGTTGAGCTCGCCGTGGTAGAGCTGCACCTGCACCTCGATGGGCTTGAGGTCTCCCAGCACCACCTTGGCACCAACCTCCACGCTGCCGCGCACGGGCACGGTGCTGTTGGGGCCGACCTGCGTGGCCACGTCCTGCACCCGGACCTGGTGCCAGAGGTGGCGGTAGCGGTCGATGTGGTCGGACAGGTCCTTGGCGGCCACGGCACCGGAATCGGCGAGGCGGACGGAGGCGGTGTGCGCGGGGAAGTAGTACTTCTTTGAGTACTCCACGAGCTGGCGGTGGGTGTTGAAGAACGGGGCGAGTTCCTTGATGCACTTCTTCATGCGCTGCACCCAGCGGCGCGGCACGCCGTTCCCGCCCGCGCCGTCGCGGTCGTAGAACTCGGGGATGATCTGGCTCTCGAGGGTCTGGTAGAGGGCGCGGCTCTCGATGGCGTCGCGGTCGGGGTCGTTCTCGGCGTAACTCTCGCCGCGCCCGATGGCGAAGCCGGATTCGGGGTTGAAGCCCTCGACCCACCAGCCGTCGAGGATGGAGCAGTGGATGCAGCCGTTCATGGCGGCCTTCATGCCGCTGGTGCCGCTGGCTTCCAGCCCGCGCACGGGGGTGTTGAGCCAGATGTCGCACCCCTGCACGAGGCGGCGGGCGACGTGGATGTCGTAGTCTTCGAGGAAGACCACGCGCATGCCGTGCTTGCTGCGCCGGCAGAACTCCACGATCTCGCGGATGAGGCGCTTGCCGCCGCCGTCGGCGGGGTGGCTCTTGCCGGCGATGAGCAACTGGATGGGCTTGTCGCTGGTGAGGAGTTTGTGCAACCGCTCCTGGTCGCGGAACAGAAGCGTGCCGCGCTTGTACTCGGCGAAGCGGCGCGCGAAGCCGATGGTGAGCGCATCGGTGTCGA
>FRDC01002060.1_pt1 | contig 10217 bp, 16 predicted proteins | sample 1106171 | NCBI WGS metagenome assembly FRDC01 (sample SAMEA3930566, study PRJEB13176) | freshwater metagenome | biome: Drinking water system; feature: drinking water; material: water | place: Singapore | collected 2014-12-20
CGGAGCGAATCAATAACACCGGCGTCTACTTCAACTGCAATCGAGAGGACGCCTTTTACGAGCGTGAAAACGCCGTGGCGGAAATCATTCGCCGACTCAAAGAAAAAGTGCGGCGATTGGAAAGCGAAATTGCCAAGTGGGAGTCCCCTGCGACCGCTGACCCAGACGAACGAGCGAAAGCGAAGTGACCCATGACATTCATTGCAGAACATATCCAGCACTTCGGCGAAGAGGACTTGGTGCGAACCACCATCACCTGGCAAGTTGAGTACACCTGGGATGACGACGAGGGGCCGCACGTTGTCGGCATGAACATCGTCGACGCACACTCCAATTTCGGCAGGGTGTTTCAAGCGTCGGCCGACGAAATCAATCTGCGGATTGCCTTGGACCGCTGTGCGGAGTTGGAAAAGATTTGCCGGCGGTCGCTCGATTGGGAAGCGGTTTGGGAGTCGTGTGCCGAACATTACCTGCGGTACGGGTGGATTATGCGGAGGGAGCGAGTGGCATGAGCGAACAAGTCTTCACTGATGACGAAGTGAAGTCGCTGAATGAATTTCAGGCGGCCGGAATCATGCATCCATTCACATGCGGAACTGACAAGTGCCGTGCTGATTTGGTCGCAACGAACGAAGGCTGGATTTGCCCCAACGGATGCGGCTATACGCAGAATTGGGCGCATGCGTTTATGTCCAATTGGTCATGGAAGGAAACGGCCATGCAAAGTCCATTTCATAGGGCGATGCTTGAACGTCGTGGATTGGCATGACCCCTTGCACCCTCTGCCACCAACTGATTCGAGCGAGTGAGACGCATTTCATTGCGACCTGCGAGAACAACGAAATCGTGATGCGGAGATACTGCCGGGAGTGCTCGAAGAAAATCACAACGGACTATGATGAACAATCCATTTCCACTCACCGCCGCAACCGTCGCCCTGCGTGAGGCCGTTCCGCCTAACGCCAGCGATGCCGACCGCATGATGGCCGCCAAAGCCCAAGGGCTGATGGAGGGCTATGACGCCCGTTGGCGAAATGCCGGCTGGCTGACGTTGGCCGTGGAGCAGGAGTTTCACCTGCCGATTGTGAATCCAGAAACCGGAGCACGTTCACGAACCTTCACCCAGGCCGGCAAAAAAGACGGCGTGATCGAACACAACGGGCGACCTGGAATCGCCTACGGATTGGAACACAAGACCACCAGCGAAGACATCAGCGATCCCAACTCGCCCTACTATCGCCGGCTGGCGATCGACGCCCAGGTGTCGGCCTACGCTCTAGCCAACTGGCAAGAAGGCACACGCATTGAGGGCACGCTGTACGACGTGATTCGCAAGCCAGGCATTCGGGCCAAGAAGCTCAGCAAGGCTGAACGGGCGTCATTCGTGGCGGAAGGCGTCTACTTCGGCAAGAAGTTTGACCACGACTTGCGAAGGGCGTTTGCCGCCGACTTGGAAATTGAAACACCCGAGATGTACGCCGCCCGGTTGGCCCACGACACGCAAGAGCGACCCGACTGGTACTTTCAACGTCGTATTGTGCCACGGCTCGATAGTGACGTGCTGGAGTACGCACAGGAACTCTGGGACGTATCGACTGAGATTCGCTTAGCTGCCACCTCGGGGCGTTGGTTCCGCAATAGCGGCGCGTGCATGTTGTACAACACGCCCTGCCAGTACCTCGGGATTTGCAGCGGCCATACGTCGGTAGATGACCCGAAGTGGAAGCGGCGAGAGAAGCCGCACGCCGAGTTGAATGTGACAGGCGATGGCATCTTAACCTACTCATCGATGCAGGATTTCAAGACGTGCCGGCGGAAATTTTATTACCGACACGTCGAACGCATCGAGCGGATGGATGAAGAGGATTCCGAAGCGATCCGCTTTGGTTCATTGTTGCACCTGGCTCTGGAAGCCTGGTGGCGTTGTTTTATGGCACCTTCACAGGAGATTCAGAATGAGCACAACGAGTGCCCGGCCAACGGGGCCGGCCACGGTTGCGCCAACGCCGAGAGTGAACTGGTCTGAGAAGATCAGTAGCTCCGGCAGCGGCAAACCCACCCGAGCGATTTTTCACGGCGTGGAAGGCGTCGGGAAAACGTCGCTTGTGGCCCATGCCAACAAGCCCATCTTCATTATGACGAAGGGCGAGACTGGCTTGACGACGCTGATCGACAACAAGCAGGTGCCGGAAACGCCGCACTTTCCCGAGGCCCAGACGTTCGACGACTTGTTGAGCCAAATCGAATGGCTCACTACGTCGGACCACGAACACAAGACGCTGGTGATTGACGCTTTGAACGGCGGCGAGCGGCTGTGTCACGAAAAAGTCTGCGCCCGAGACTTCAACAACGTCTGGGGCAAGAACGGATTCACCAGCTACATGCAAGGCTACGAAGTGGCGCTTGCGGATTGGCGAATCCTGTTGAACGCCCTGGATCGGCTCCGCGAAACGAAGGCGATGTCGATTATCGGCCTTTGTCACACGAAGGTCGCGACGTTCAAGAATCCCGAGGGAGCGGATTACGACCGCTACCAGCCGGACATGCACGCCAAGACCTGGAGCCTGACCCACAAGTGGGCCGATTTCGTGGCGTTCATCAACTTTGAAACCTTCGTAGAAAAAGATGGGGTTCGGGCCAAAGGGAGCGGCGGCCAAAAGCGGATCATGTACACCGAACGCCATGCCGCTTACGACGCCAAAAACCGCCTGGGGTTGCCACCGGAAATCCTGCTGGGCGACTCGGCGAAAGAATCCTGGAACACACTCTACAACGCCATGAAGGAAGCGAGGAACAAGTGAGCATTACCTATCAGGCCGGTCGTTATCGCGGCCGGATCGTCGCCCAGGCCCTCAGCGAAACGAGCACCGGCAACACGCAATTTGTGCTGACGTTCGATGTGCTCGGTCTCTATGACCCGACCCAACCCGAGACATTGGCGATGGCCCCCGAGGGACAGCGGAGCGTGTTCCGCGTCATCACGGAAAAGACTATCGATTACTTCATGGAAGATCTCAAGTACCTCGGTTTTGACAAGGCCACATTTGGAGCCTTGGACCCGTCCAGCCCGAACCATCACAGCTTCGCCGGACAGGAAATCGACGTGATCTGCTCCCACGAAGAGTATGAAGGCAAACAGCGGGAGAAGTGGTCGCTCTCCCGTGGCGGCGGCGGGTTGAACCTCAAGCCGGTGGACAACAAGGCCGTGCGGCGACTGGATTCGCTGTTTGGCGCAAAGCTGAAAGCCAATGCGGCTCCGACATCCAAGAAGGCGGCAACGCAGCAGGCGGCCAGTGCGGAGTCGGAGGAGGCTAATAGCGAAGCGATTCCGTTCTAGCGAACGGCCCTAGCCTTCGCTCCAACGGCGGGGGTAATCCACGGTGGGTAAAACCGTGGGCGCGCGGCGACAGGCAGCCAGTCGGGTTCAAGGCCCGGCCGCCGCTCTTGGCTACGGTTGATGAACAACCCGGAAACGGATTGCCGCAGGCTGCGGCTGTTAGGGAGATTCGGCGTACATGGCTCGCGCTAGAACGATCAAGCCCGGCTTGTTCACCAACGAGTCGGTGGCTGACTGCTCTTTTCCGGCCCGGTATCTGTTCACCGGGCTGTGGACGATCGCCGACCGAGACGGTCGTATCAAGGACCAGCCGCGCACCATCAAAGCGAAGCTGCTTCCGATGGACGACGTGGACTGCAACCAACTCCTGGACGAATTGCACCAGAACGGCTTAATCGTTCGGTACGAAGTCGATGGAGTTAAGTTGTTGCAGGTTATCAACTTCGTGAAACATCAGCGCCCACACCCCAGTGAACCAGAGAGCGAATTGGCTGCACCGGACACGACAAAGCAAGAAGTTGTCGTGAAAAAACACGACAAGTCAGGAAAAAACACGACGACTTGCGCCTTATATCCTTCTCCCTTTAATCCTATTACCTCTAATCCTTCTACCTATGACCTTCCTTCGGAAGGTTGCTCCGAGAGCGGCGAGGCCGCTCAATCGGAGCCGGAATCCGCCGTCTTGGAATTCCCAACCGACGGCAAAGCTGGAAAGCACTGGAAACTCGTACCGTCGAAGGTGCGTGAGTACCAGGAAGCTTACCCGCACCTGGACGTGATGGCCGAAATGCGCAAGGCGCTCCAGTGGTGCCGGGACAACCCTACGAAGCGCAAGACGCCAGGCGGCATGCCGGCGTTTCTTACTCGATGGCTCAATAAGGCCCAGAATCGCGGCTCGCCGGAAAAACCGCCTGATGAATCCCACCGCTGCCGTGTCCCAACCGACGAGGAGCTAGCGAACTGGAGTCCCTACGGATGAAGCTCAAACCGCAGAACATCCCGACCGCGATGCGTGAGCGCCGGCAGTGGTTGCTGTGGCGGCTCGATGCGCGCGACGGCAAGCCGACCAAGCTGCCGTTTACGGTTGATGGCCGATTTGCTTCATCGACCGATTCTGCAACGTGGAACACGTTCGCTGCCGTGGTGGCGCGATTCGAGCAAGGCGGATTCGACGGCATTGGTTTCGTGTTCACCGACGACGATCCTTTTGCCGGCGTTGACCTGGATGGCTGCCGCAATGAGGCGACCGGCGAAGTTGCGGAGTGGGCCAAAAAAATCATCATGGACTTGAACAGCTACGCTGAACTGTCGCCGTCGATGTCGGGTGTAAAGATCATCGTTCAAGCCAAGTGGCAACGAACAGGAAAGAACCGCTCGCTTGATGGCGCACCGAAAATGGCGGTGTCGAAAAAACCGGCAATCGAGATGTATTGCCGAGGTCGCTACTTTGCCATGACAGGGTGGGTGCTTCAAGGAGCGCGGCAACCGGAGCCACGTCAGGCGGAAACCGAGGCTTTGTTTGATCGATTTTGGAAACCGGAGGTTACTAGGTTGCAGTCGTTTGCATCCACATCGTCGGTTTTGGATCGTGCCCGCAAGTACATCAGTACGATGCCGAAAGCGATTAGCGGGCAGGGTGGCCACAATGCAACGTTTCGCGTGGCTTGCGTGCTGGTGTTGGGATTCGGATTGTCCGAGGGCGAAGCACTTGGCTTGTTGCGCGAATGGAACATCGGCTGCGAACCGCCGTGGTCAGAACGCGAACTTGAGCACAAGGTCCAAAGCGCCGCCAAGCAGGAAGGTGAGCGGAACTATCTCCGCGATGCGCAACCGAGTCAGTGGAGCCGTGTAGTAGTTCCGAACTACGAACTGCCCAAGCCGCCGTTGCGTATCACGACGCTGGAGGAGGCGACAAAGAAGTACCTCGAACAACTCGGTGATGGTAAGGGTGCTTTAATCGAACTCGGCTTACCCGACGTGGACTATGCCATCGGTGGCGGAGTGGCAAAAGGCGAAGTCGTGATTCTGGCTGGTCGTCCTTCGCACGGCAAATCGGCGGTTGCGATGCAGTGCGTTCACAACGCCACGGCGAACGGATTGCCAGCATTGGTCATCAGCGAAGAAATGTCCGCCATCACTATCGGCAAGCGGGCCATTCAATTCGTCAGTGGTGTTCCCGAAGAACACTGGCCAACATCGAGGTCACAGATCGACCAACAACTTGAAACTCACTTTGAGAAGCAGGCTCAGTGCTACATCATCGAATCGGTGGCCACGCCGGAGGCAGCGGCCGAGAGAATCCGTTGGGCTGTTGCCGAGCATGGCGTAGAAGTCGTCGCACTGGATTATGCGCAACTGCTGCGAGGCCAGGGGAAGAGCTTGTATGAGCAGTTGACCAATACAAGCTTGATGCTTCGTCAGGTTACGAATGAATGCAACGTGCTGTTGCTCTTGCTCTGCCAGTTGAACCGGGAAATCGAGAAGCGCAATTCATTCACGCCGAGAATGTCGGACCTGCGGGAAACGGGACAGTTCGAGCAAGACGCCGACGTGATTTTATTTCTCTGTTGGCCGCATCGTTTGGACCCGAAGAACGACCCGCACGAATATCTCGTGTATGTTGCGAAGAACCGCAACCGCGCCATCAACTCGCCGGTTGTGAAATGCAAATTCAACCCGAGCCGGCAACGGCTTGATTACACCCGCAACTCGAATCGACCAAGCTACCAGCCGTTGCGCGTGACTGATCAGGAACCGGACGAGTGGGGACTGAGCGAGGACTTTTGATGAAGGCGATTGAAACCAAATACCGTGGCTGTCGCTTCCGCAGCCGACTTGAGGCGCGCTGGGCCGTGTTCTTCGATGCGCTCAAGATTCGTTGGGAATACGAAGTCGAAGGCTTCGAGTTGAACGACGGATCATGGTATCTGCCGGACTTTTGGCTGCCGACGTTTGGCGGTGGAATGTTCGTTGAGGTCAAGCCATCAGGCGACGACTTCGACAAGGCGAAGCAGTTTTGTAAGGACTCTGGAAAGACGGTTTGGCTGGCAGAAGGTACGCCGGACATTCGGGCGTACATCGTGATCGAACCGATGCCAGAAGACCGTGGGGTTGGAATTGACGCCGAAATCTGGGACTGGCCTGGTATTCCAAACGCTGACTCAGCGCAGGGCGAGAACCGGATGTTTTCTTACCCTGGATATGAGAATCACGACTTGAGCATTTCGCCAGCTTGTTGGTCGATGCTCGGTGCGACGTTTCTCGATGCCGTAGAGGCCGCTCGAAGCGCTCGCTTTGAATTCAGCGAACGCGAACGAAATGAATCCATCAAGAAGCTCGATGAGAAAATGCGCGTTGCTAGGAAGCAGTACGAACAATCATACGGTCTGGCAGAAGAATTCTAACCATGCCCCGCCGCACCACACTGAACCGCAAGACCCAGCTCAAGCGCACGCCGATGAAGCGAAAGCGAAGGCGGAATGACCAACCGGAGGTGAGACTTGAATATCTGGCCGAACACTCGACTTGTGCCGTTTGCTGGTCTGGTTGGCGTGCATTCGACAACTGGCTGGAGGTGCATCACATCGCCGGAGGGGCTGGCAGGAAAGACGTGGTGGAAAACCTTCTCACGCTCTGTCGAGGATGCCATGACGAATACCACCGAGGAACCTCGCTCACGCCGGGAATGTTGCTCACCGCCAAGCGAGAAAGCGATCCCGAACATTACTCGGAAGCCGTGATCCTCCAACTACTCGGCAGGAAGAGTTTGCCTGAACGATGGCAGCCGCAGCCGTTGCCCGCATGGGCGCAAGACGCAAGGAACGCACGATGAACGTCAAGGGATGGATTGGCATCGACCCAGGCGTCAGCGGCGGCATGGCGCTATTGCGGCCTCAAGGAACGACTGAGACGGTCGCTTTCAAACAGGCCACGGAGAAGGACATCTTTGATGCGTTGGAAGAGTGGTGGTTGTGCGCAGGATTTGTCGTCATTGAAAAAGTGTCGGCGTCTCCGCAGATGGGCGTGGTTTCGGCATTCACGTTTGGCACGAGCTACGGCTTCTTGCGAGGCGTGATTACGGGTCGGTATCCGTTTGAAGCGGTCACTCCGCAGAAGTGGCAAAAAGAGCTCGGCTGTCTGACCCGAGGCAACAAGAACGTGAGCAAAGCCAAGGCGCAGCAGTTGTTCCCGAGTTTGAAAATCACACATTCCATTGCCGACGCCTTGCTGCTGGCCGAGTACGCCAGGCGGCTTTGGCATCAACGCTACGGCACCCCCACCGCCGCCGGGCCAGGAGCGACCGCCAGGGGGAAACGATGAACGGCAAGTATGCGAGCGGGGAGGAACCGCGCGTGGGAGATGTGGTTGTTTGCGTAGACGATGGCGGCGGCGATGGTGGTCTTAAGAATGGGACCGTGCATCGAGTACAAAGCACGCCTCCAGGTGGAGTCACAGTTAACATTGCGCCCGGATTCCATTGGGCAAGACGTTTCCATTTCCTTTCCCGCAAGGAGCAACCCATGCCCGACCCGAAGCCCGAGCCGCTGGTGAAGTGGCCGGAGGAAATCAAGCAACTCACCTTTGCCGACCTGGAAGTCAATGAGTTGTTTGTGTTCGCTGAAGGCAATGATGAATTCGTGCGACAAAAAACAGGAGACGAGACGTTTACAACGCTGTCGCTTGGCGGTACGCGGGCAAAACTTGGATATGTGCAGGCGAATCCCGGTCGCCCCGTCCGCCGCCTGAAAATGATTCGCTCGCCGCAATTCGAGGTCATCTAGCCCGCCGAGCACGAAAGGACCGCCCATGAGCGATGAACGAAGCGCCGAGACTGAATCAATCGACAAGCTGTTCCTTGAGCTGTCGCAGTTCACCCAATCGACTACCGCTAGCGAACGGCGATTGATGACAGAGAACGCCGCCCTCCGCGCCCAACTCGCTGAGCAGGAACAGCGGCTGGCGGCCAGCGAAGCGTTGCTGGCAAACGTCAGTCAAGTACACGTCGGCCTTGTGAAGCTAGAACAAACCACACGCGGAAAAATTGCTTTATCGCGACTCAATACCCGGCGTGGCGTGTTAGAACATCAATCGACGCAAGCGACCAACATGACGGACGCCTACCTGGCTGCTGTGGCGCAAGGCTGGTTGCCCGAGCCGAAGAAAGGAGCGTGAGCGATGAAATGCGAATGCGTGGAATGTTGCGATGGAGAACATCCAGGGCGTTGTCGCGAATGTGCAGGATGGGGCGACCGCTGCTGCGATGATGCCGTGGGCGAGTGCGAATATTGCGGCGGAACTGGGATTTGCCCTGTGTGCAACGGTGAATGCGAAAATGACATCGCCCAACCCCCAGGAGCCACGCCATGAGTGACTGGATTGACGACGCCTTTATCGGATTTGAAGGCGTCCCACCGGAGAACTTCACACCGCGTCAGGTGCTGGAGCAATGCAAGGAAGCAGTCAGGCGGCAATACGCTGCTCACATCGCAGCCAACCCGCCGCTCACCGAGTTGGCGGAGCGGATTGCGAACGAATGCTTCGTCGTAATGTTTAACCCAGCGCAAATGGATGGCTACATTGCGGCTGCTATGGCACGTATTGTCACCGCCCACCTCACACCGCTCTACGCCGAGAACGAGCGGCTGAAAGCAATTGAACTTGAGCATGACGAACTCAAGGAAGAAAACGCCAGCTTGCGTGGCATGATGCACGATGCCGACAAGGCATTTGACTTACACGCAAAAACAATGAACGAGAACGAGCGGCTGAAGGCGGAGGTTGAACGTAACCAGAAAAATACCCGGTGAATGGAGGTCAAACGATGCGAATTGTGCCACGCGATCGGGCTACAATTAAGCCTGGCGACAAGTTTGGCCGTCTGACGGTGATTGGTGAAGCGTTCTACGTCAAAGAGGCTCGCCAGGTGTGGCAATGGTGTGTGTGCGAGTGCGTCTGCGGAAATGTTTTGGCCGTGCGCCTCACACGTCTCAGCAGCGGCCGCACGTCGTCGTGCGGGTGTCTCAGGCTTGAACGCGCGCTCGATGCGAATCGGAAGCACGGTGAAAGCCGAAGCCGACTGTATGGAATCTGGAGCGCGATGGTTTCAAGATGCCATAGTCCCGCCAGCGTCGTGTATGCACGCTATGGAGCACGCGGCATTACAGTCTGCGAGGCATGGCGATCATTCGAGCCGTTCAGGTGCTGGGCGCTCGCTAACGGTTATGCCGAGCACCTGACGATCGATCGCCGCGACGGTAATGGCAACTATGAGCCTGGCAACTGCCGATGGGCCACCGCGAGTCAGCAACACCAGAATCAAAGAGCGCGAAAAAACTCGAAATCGCGTCTGAAGGGCATTAGGCGGGATCGCTCCGGCCGCTGGCGCGCGAGTATTCAAGTCGCCGGCGTCCGAGACTATCTCGGCACGTTCAGTACAGAAGTAGAGGCAGCCCGCGCCTACGACGCTGCGGCGAAGGAGCGATTTGGTGAGTATGCTTGTCTCAATTTTCAGGAGTCCTCCGCCCGCATCGACCGGGAGACTGGAGGGGGTGATGGGGGCTAGTGATTTTAAGCGACCGCCGTGTCTCGAATGCGGTAAGGCAACTTGGATTGCGATTCCTGACTCGCTAGCAATCGCCTGCATCAGTTGCGGTGCGGTGTTGGTGCAGGGCGGCAGTTACCACGGCTATAAACCGGGAGCAAGTTTGCAACAGTGGGCGGAAGACTTGTACAACGCACAGCAAACAAAAGAGATTGGAGGGAATGATGCTTGACCCGAAAAAAACGCTCGACGCGTGGGAAGCAGAAACAAATGCACTCACCGCCCGCATCGCCGCACTCGAATCTGAGTTGGCGGCGGTGAAGGAAAAGCCTCACGAAG
>FRDC01002408.1_pt1 | contig 10213 bp, 10 predicted proteins | sample 1106171 | NCBI WGS metagenome assembly FRDC01 (sample SAMEA3930566, study PRJEB13176) | freshwater metagenome | biome: Drinking water system; feature: drinking water; material: water | place: Singapore | collected 2014-12-20
TCATAGTTGGTCTCCATCTCACCGAGAGCACGACGGGGGCCTCTCTCGGCAGGTGGCTACGAGGAGGAGGCCAAGGGGCAACCGGACCTACGGCCAGATCGACGCCTGTCCCAAATTGCACAGCGGGTGCGCAACCTGGGACAGGAGCCGCCGCTCGATGCAATCGCCGCGCTGCAGGTGATGAGCGGAGGCCCAGGCTAGCCAAGCCGCCAGACGCGGTCAGTGACGCGAGGCAGGCAAACGGCCAGGCGCGTGCACGCCAATTGATGTCTTGACAAGGTTGCGAGCGCCGAAGCCTCTCCTGCGCGTCGGCGCCCGTAGCCGGTCCTCGTTGCTTCCTCCGGGCAACGAGACCCTGGGCCGATGGTTGGCTCCTCCGACCGGCCATCGGCCGTTTTTGAACCCAACATCTGTTCCCCGCTTCGTCTGCGCCTTTCTTCCACTGCGGAGTCCTCAGCGCAGAAGTGTGCACCTCTTCCGTGCGCTCCCCCTACTTCGGCGCCGCCTTGAGAGTCCAAACGGTCCGCTCTTGGGAACTCCGGGGCACGGCAGTGTGCCCAAGGCGCTTCGCTGGATACCGCCCGACTCCCGTAACTCCTTGCGTTTCCGTAGAGCCGGGATGGCACGACATCTGCGTACGAAGAAGACATCACGGCCTGAAAGGCCTTGTTAAGGAAAACCGATATGAAACCTCAATCCTCTTCCGATTCGATCCGAACGCTTCCGCGGTTAGTGGCGCTCGTCCTGATCCTTGGCGTGGCGGCGCTCGCCCAGATGGGTGGCGGCATGATGGGCCCGAACAACCCCGGCAATCCGATGGGGCCGGGACAGAACAACGGAATGCACCAAGGCCAAGGAATGGGCCAGGGCATGGGCTCCGCGGTGATGAACGCGATGAACATGGGCATGGGCGGCCGCGAGATGATGGACGGGCCGGCCGTAGGTCCCGACGGAACGGCGTATGTCGTCCGGGCCATCCCCCAAACATCAACCAGCAGCAACCAGCCGAATCAACTCCGGCAAGAACTGATGGCGGTCAACGCTCGGGACGGGTCCGCCCGCTGGCGGCTGGAGATCACAGGCGGGATGGTTTCCGATCCCGCGCGCGCCAAGGATGGCCGGATCTTCCTGACGGTGTCCGAGTTTTCGATGGAAACGCAGACTGGCGGTGGAATGATGAACCCGGGCAGCGGGGCTGGGAAGGCGCGGCTGCTGGTCATCGCCTCCGACCCATTCTCCGCGCGCATTGCAACGACCATCGACGTTGAGTCCGACGTCATGTCCACGCCTCGCGTTGCGGCCGACGAAACCGGCAACTACGTGGTCTACGTGACCGGCTTCGAGCGTGGAGCGCGAAACGGCAGCAACTCCGGTGACAACGATTCGATGGCCGCTGGCGAGAAGTACCTTTATGCGTTCAATCCCGACGGCCGTCTGCGATTTCGCTTGAAGCTCGCGGAGGCACGGGTAGGCATGCCCGCCAACTGATCCATTTCGCTTGGCTCCCGCTGCCAACCGACCCGGCGTTGCCCCCCAAGGGCTGCGCCGGGTTTCTTGTTCGGCCTGGACTCTGGATTGCTGGTGTGCTTGTGGGGTTCTTGAAATGCAGAACGAATGGAGCACGGAGTGGGTCATGAGCGGCCCCTACTCGGCCGCAACTGAACGTTTGAGGCGCGCACTCAAACAAGGCCTCCTGGACATCTGTTTCGAGGTCGATTTGGGGCGTGAGGTCCGCCGAGAGGTCGGCGTGCAACTGGCTAAGGTCGGCGTCTTCGGTGTCGCGTGCCCTTTCCTCCTTCTCGAAGGATTGGTCGGAGATTCCGCCGCGGCCCTGTTCTTTCCCATTCACGTTGCGATCGCCGAGCACGGGGATTCGGTCCAGGTATCCGTCCTTTCGGCAGCGGCGGTCAGGACTTCCGGGATCTCTCCGGCCATCACGATTCCGGTGCATCGCACTCTGGTTCGGCTCGCTCAGGCGATTGAGGGCGTGGGCGCCCAGCGCTGCGTTTCCACGGAGCGAGTGGCGGCAAGACAATCCAGCGTCGAGCTTCGCAGCGCGGGAGGCTTCTGGCGATGAAACGCGCGAAGCACCGGCACTTGACGAGTCGAGAGCGCTGGCAGCTCACGCTCACTGTGCTCCTCGTCACGGCCGCCGCTGCGGTTACCGGATGGGTGCGTTTCCGAAACCATGAGTTCTCGCCCTCGCCAGATCTGATTCTTGGCTCGGAGCCCGAAGTTCGAGTGCCGCTCGCCGAAATCCCCACTGGCAAAGCGCGCATCGCGCGTGTCGCCGATTCCGGCGGTGGCCCCGCCGTTTCTCTGTTCGCCAGCCGGCAAGCGAGCGGCCTTGTCGCCGTTAGCCTTGCGGAGTGCCGCCGCTGCTGGCAAGCAGCGAGGTCGAGCTATGTGCGCAACGGCCGGCTCATCTGTGGCCATTGCGCAGAGCCGATGCCGCTGCTCCAGCCGGGCCAGGTATTGAGCAGGGACGCGGACTGCACGCCCATCCCGGTGGCACACACGATCACTGACGCTGCTATCGCTGTCCGCGCGGCGGATTGGCGAGCCAGCCTCAAGGTCTTGAGACAGGACGCAAACTGAGATGGATCTCAGCGATCCGCGCCGGCGACCTCGAGCCTTCCCATCATCCCCTGGTCCTCATGGTCGAGGATGTGGCAGTGATACGGACTCACCCCTTCGTAATCGCGAAACGCTGACCGCACGGCGACCCGGCTACCGGCCTTCACCAGCACGGTGTCCTTCCACCCCGTCCAAGAACCTCCTCGAACGACCTGAAACGGGTTGGTGTGGATATGCATGGGGTGGTCCATCGAGGACGAGTTCACGAACTCCCACTCCTCGACATCGTTCAGCTTGGCCCGCACGTCGATTCTGGCTTCGCTGAAAGTGCGGCCATTGATGGTGAAGTTCATGCCGCCGCCCATCATGCCCATTCCCATGCCTTGGCCCAACTGGAACACTCGCCGGACGGCGGGCTCGGGTAGTCCGTCGATCCGGATCAGGCTCTCAGGTAGATCCCAGGTCGAATCGGCGAGACTGCCGTATCGCAGCCGGGCCACCTCGAACGAAGCGTTGGTGTTGTTGCCGCCCATCATTCCCATGCCCCCGCGGTTGTAAGGCAAGCTGAGCAGCCGGTAGACGCCTGGCACGCGAGACCCCGGCACCATCACTTCGAGTCGCTCGCCGGGCGTGAGCAGTGCCTCTTCCCGAAGCTCCGTCCGAGAGAGATACCCGCCGTCCGAGGCAACGACGAACATCGGATGCTCCTCGATTCGAAGCCGGTAGAAGCGGGAACTGGAGGCGTTCACGATGCGCAGCCGGAGCCATCCATCGCGCGCGACTTCAAACTCCGGTCTCAGCGCCCCCGTTGCCGTGACCAAGGATCCTTCCCGGCCCAGCATCCGGTCCATCATGTTGGGTTCAACGGGCCTGCCGCCGCTGTCGAGAGCGAAATCCTGCAAGACGACGAGAGCTTCCGGCGCTTGAGTGATCTCCGGAACCGAGTCTTCTGGATTACGGACCAGAAACGCACCGGCAAGTCCCCGCGATACTTGGCGCGCCGCCGAACCGTGAACATGAGGGTGATACCAGAAGGTTCCCGAGGGGTGGTTGGCCGGAATCGTGAACAAGTACTCTTGCGATTCCCCGGGCGGGATCCGGAGGATCACGTTGTCCGCGTTGCCCGTGGAAGGGATGTGCAGCCCATGGAAATGCAGGTTGGTCGGTTCGGGCAGCTCGTTTCGCAGCGTGAGCCGCACCTCGTCTCCGGGCCTGGCCTCGATCACTGGTCCGGGAACCTGCCCGTTGTAGGCGTATAAGTACGCAAACCGGCCCCCGACGGGAATCCACTGTTGGCTCGCGGTTAGGGTTGCCTCGACCACCCCGCTGCTCTCTGCCCCTCGTAAACGCGGAGCGGAGAGCATCACGGGCAGACCCAGACTCGACTTCAGAAACCTCCGCCGGCTCGTTCGGCTCATAGACAACCTCCCCTTCTGACAAGAGTATCCGGCTCAGCTAGTGCATCCCAAGGGCCAGCGTGCTATCAATGCGGTCAACCACTTGCATAGCTCGGCGCCTCGCCGGACGGTTACTTTGGGCACGCGGGCGTGCCCTTGGCACCCGGAATGCTCATACTAACGACAGAGACACGGATGAAACCGCTTCACACCAGCCCTGCGTTCGTGCGCTCGGTCTATTGCTTGATCGCTCTCGGGGCGCTTCCTTTCGTGATGTGGAACGGGTTCGTTCAACAGCTCAACACCGAATGGAACGACCTGGTCCTCCGGCTTCGGCCCGTCCAAGCCAGTCCTTCGATGCGCCAGATCGTGCTGCTGGCGATCGATGACCGCACGGTAGCCGACTTCGGTCCGCTTCCCCTGGCGCGAAGCACGCTCGCCGCAGGGCTCACGGTGCTGGCCTCGCTGCAACCGCGGGTGTTGGCAGTCGATCTCCTGTTGTCGGAGCTGGGAGACCCCGCTGCCGATGCGGAGTTGGCTTCCGCGTTGCGCAGATATTCGCACGTGGTTCTCGGCGCCGGTCTCGATAGCGACGGGCAAGCCGAGCCGTCATGGATCGAACCGCTTCCGCTTTTCGCCCGCGGCGCCTCCGTGGCACACGTGCATGCCTCTCCCGACGCCGACGGCGACGTTCGCTCCGTTCTCTTGGCAAAGGAGGGCAGGAGCACGCGCCGCTGGGCCTTCGGGCTCGAAGCGGGCCGGCTTTTCCTCGGCGCGGAACGTCCAATCGAGCAGCCGGAGTCGGTGGTCCTGGGGAACATTCGGTTGCCGGCCCGCTCGGACGAGAGTCGTATCCTGCTCATCAACTACGCCGGCCCGGAGCGTTCCTTTCCAAGGGTCAGCTTCTCCGACCTCCTGGAAGGGCGCGCCGATCCGGCCGCGCTCCGCAACAAACTCGTGATCGTGGGCGTAACCGCCCAAGGCGGCGGGGACCGTATGTTCACTCCGGTCTCGGCCGGCATGGGCATGAGTGGGATTGAGATCCATGCCAACGTGATCCGGACCATCCTCGACCAGGCGTTCCTCCAAGCCGTGGGACCAGCCGGTGAGTTCGGGCTCGGGCTGCTGGTCATCGCAGCGGCGATCCTCGCCATCCTGCGGCTCGAAGGATGGCCGCTCTTCCTCGGTTTTCTGCTGATCGGGGCCGGACTGTTCGGGGCGGGGTTTGCCAGCATCCGGTTCGGCATCCTGTTTCCGACCGGCTCGCTCGTCACGCTCTTTGTCTTTGTGGCCGCCGTTGCCGCCGTCACCGAACACTCCGTTCTCAAACGATCCCTCGCCGGCGAAGTCCGAAGGAGGCAAGAATATGCGTTCCGGGTCCAGGCCATCGCGCACGAGATCAAGACGCCACTGACGGCGATTCAAGGGTCCAGCGAAATGCTCGCCGAATCGTGGGTACCCGAAGGACAACGGCTCGAAATGGCCGGTCTGATTCACAAGGAATCGAAACGGTTGACCGGCCTGGTGGGGACATTCCTCAACGTGGAACGTCTTGCGTCTGGAAGCATCCGGTTGGAGAAGCGCCCGGTGGCCTTGCGCGGGATCTGCGAGCAAGCCGTGGAACGGGGACGGCTGTACGCGGCGAGGAAAAAGATCCGAGTGGAACTCGCCGCGGCGGAGATCGAACTCAGGGCCGATGAGGAGTTGCTCTCGTTCGCGCTCTACAACCTGATCACCAACGGCGTAAAGTACAGTCCGAGGAACACGTCGATTCTCGTATCCGCGCAGGAGGATGGCGATGCGGTTACCGTGACGGTTGCCGATCAGGGCCAGGGAATCAGCCCCGCCGAACGGGAGAAGATCTTCGAGAAGTTCTATCGCGCCGAACGCGATGAGAAGGGAAGCGAAGAGGGAACCGGGATTGGCTTGGCGCTGGTCAAGGAGATCGTCGAGCAGCATGGCGGCCGAATCTCGGTCGAGAGCCAGGTGGGCGCTGGGTCCCGGTTCACGATGACGCTCCCGAAGGAATAAGCATGTCCAGACCGTCCATCCTCGTCATCGATGACGACACCGCCATCACGTCCACCATCTCCAGCTTTCTCCATGCCAAGGGCTATGCGGTCACCGTCGCCAACGATAGTGAAGAAGCCTTGGAACGGATCGCCGGCAACCGATACTCGGTGATCCTGAGTGACATATACATCGACCGGCTGACGGGTCTCGATATCCTCCGCGTTGCTCGGGAGCAGGATCCGGAAGCGTGTGTCATCCTCATGACCGCTCGTGGCTCCGTCTCGACCACCGTTGACGCGGAATCGGGCGGAGCGTTCGAGTACTTGGCGAAACCGTTTGATCTGAAGGACCTGCTGCAAGTGGTCGAGCGGGCCGGGCAGAGCCGGAACGCCTCCGAGGTTCATGAGCTGGCCGACGACTTGCAGCCGTATGGCGGGATGATCGGATTTGCCCCGCCGATGGTGGAGGTCTATAAGCGTCTCGCACGATCGGCGAAGTCTGACGAAACCGTGCTGATCTTGGGCGAGACTGGTGTCGGCAAGGAACTGGTCGCCAAGGCGATTCACGACAACAGTGCGCGGTCGAAGAATCCCTTTGTTCCGGTTGACTCAGGGGCGGTCGCGGGGAGCCTGTGGGAAGCTGAGGTCTTCGGTGCGCTGAAGGGATCGTTCACGGGAGCCGATCGCGATCGTCCCGGCATCATCGAAGCCGCGCGCGGCGGCAGTGTCTTCTTCGACGAGATTGGCGAGATCCCGCTCGAATTCCAGCCCAAGCTCCTGCGGTTCCTCCAGGAGAAGGAGTTTCGGCCCATCGGTTCCGGGACGCCGCGAAAGGCCGATGTCCGGGTGATTGCCGCCACGAATCGCGATCTCGGAGCAATGGCGCTGGCGGGGAAGTTCCGCGAGGACTTGCTCTACCGGCTCAATGTCCTGCGCATCGAAGTACCGCCTCTGCGGGAACGACGCCCGGACATCCCATTCCTCATCAAGCGGTTCTTGGATGCGGCTTGCGTGGCGGCAGCAAAAAGAGTGTGGTTCGACAACGCCGCCGCCGCGCTGCTGTATGAAGCCGATTGGCCGGGAAACGTGAGGCAGTTGGAGAACCTCGTGCGCCGGCTGGTCGCTATGGAGCCGAGCGGCGCGATCCCTGCCGCGGTGGTGCAACGGGAACTGGCGTACTACCAGCACCGAGAATCCGAAGAGGAAGCAACCGAACTCGACGCCGTAGAGCGTCAACAGATCCTGAAGGTGCTCAAACAAGCGGGTGGCAACAAGACCAAGGCGGCCGAGATCCTCGGTATCCAACGCCGCACCTTGTACAAGAAACTTGCTCGGATAAAAAAGGAGGCAAACGGAGAATAGCCTGGCCCACCGGGCACAGTGATGAGCCCAATTCGCGCCATCACCTGGGAGTCGAGGGTCTGGGCCGTCTCCTAAGTTGTTGATCGGTTGGGGGCGCCAGGACTGGACTGCAAATTGCTTGTAACTTAGGGAAAGGACTCTTGCCATGCTCCGAGTCGGCCGGTCCCGCGTAATCGGCGTCCTGGCGGCCCTCGCGCTCTCCGGCGTACCCGCTGCCGCGCAGTCGACGCCCGATCCGGGAGCCGCGCGAGTCGTCGCCCTCACCGGATCGCTCACCGTAAAGCGCTTCCGCCAAGTGACCCGCGCCCTCCGGCTGAACGAGTTCGTCCAGCCCGGCGACGAATTGTCAACGGGCGAGAACTCCCAAGCCATCATCCGCACGATGGACGGGAGTACTGTGATCGTCTATCCCGATTCGCGTGTGACCTTCAACGAACGCTCGGCCGACATCCGCGAACTGCTTCACCTGTTCCTTGGATCGATCAAGGTCCACATCGAGAGAATCAGCGGGCGGCCCAATCCGCACAAGCTCTCGACTCCGACCGCCGTCATCGCGGTCCGGGGGACGACCTTCAGCGTCTTCGTCGATGACACGGACGCCACGTTGGTTGCCGTGGACGAGGGTGAAGTTGCCGTCACGAACGTACAGTTGCCCGGCCAGGAGGTGATCCTGCGTTCCGGCCAACGGACCTGGGTGCGCCGAGGTGAACCGCCCCAACAGGCGCAAGCGTTTCGAGGGAGGTCAGAACGGGCTGATGTGGCCTTGGGTGGCGGCGCCGGAACGATGGGAATGGGCAAGAGCCGCTCCGGGATGGCTGCCGAGATGCGTCCTGGAATGCCGTCCACGAGCGGCTCGCAAGGGATGGGGTCCATGAGTGGGCGAACGAATCCGCCTCACTAATATGCTGCAACGGCTGATTTTCGTCATCCTTGTCCCGCTATGTCTCCCTTTGGCACTTCCGGGCCAGGGCAGCTTTGCCAATCAACGATCCCGCATCGACCAACTCACCACCGATCCCGAGACGAAGTTCGCGACCTTGGACGCGATGGCATCCACCTTGGGCACTCATCGCAACCGGTTGATCCTTCTTCGCAAAGAATCGGGCCGGTCCTTCGCCGACATCTACGCCGATGAGTTGAGAAAACGCGGCACTTCTGAACCGGCAATCGAAGCCCGGTTCCGGCAAGTCCTATCATTGGTTGACGGTCGGAGCCCGCGTTGGCGCGGCACGAACGGTCCGCGCCCCATCGCCTACCTTGGTTCGACCCTCGACCGGAACTCGGCGGGCGCATTCGTCACCCTCGCGCCGGAGATCGGCGTCGATTTTGGGAGGTTTGCGCTCGTGGCAGGGATGCCGATCTACCGCGTCTCGGCAACGCAGCGCGAAGCCACAGGGATCGGCGATGCTTACGTGTCGGCCTTCGTCCGGCAGCCGCTCCAGAGCATGGATCTGGGGCTCGCCCTCACCGTCGGCGCACCCACGGGGAGCAAGGATAACGGACTCGGCGCCGGCCGGGTGTCGGTAGACCTGAACGGCACCCTGCAGCGGCAGTTCGAGTCCATCCGCCCCTTCGTCACTGGGGGCTACACGAACTCGACATTCAACAACGTCGGCTACCAGCGACCCTTCATCAGCAACGGCAACGCTTTCTACGCATCGGGCGGTCTGGACTACTTGATTCGCCGCCGATGGACGTTGGGTGCGGGCGGCTTCGCCCTCCACGCAATCGGCTCCCAGACGGTCATCAGTCAGATGGTCGGCATGCCGGAGGGGTCCATGCCGGGCATGGGTCACGGGTCAGGGGCGCACGGTATGCCGGGCGGGATGTCACCGAGCGCTCCGGTGTATGGCCGCGCTCCCGTCGCCAGCGTTCCTGGGCAGGATATCTCCGACCACGGCGCCACCGGATGGACGTCGTGGTCCCCTCGCCAGGAACTGACGTTCCACCTCCGCATTGCCCACAGCTTTCCTTACGGCCTAACTACCGTCCGACTCGGTATTGGAATCGACCTCTCTCGCCCATTCGCCCGCATTTTGCGACTTTAGCGTTAGCCTTTGGGCTGATTCTGCTGTCGCTGATCTGTGGACCCCACACCAATCGAGTCGCTGAACTCCTCGCTGCCGTCTTGAAAGTGGCAAGTGCAACTCGAGGTGGAAGCCCGACTGACGGTAATCGCAGCCACCTGGAAATGCCTTCGAACGATCAGGGGCAGACTGCTTTGGTGCTTCTGGTCCGTCACGGTAGGCTGGCGATGGGGCCCATGGCGTTCACGAACTCGCGAAACAACTTCAGCAACTGCACTTCTGTTGAGGTTGCCAGCAACAACATCCCTGCGTTCCTCAAGCGGTACATGACTACTACCGATGGGTGCCTCCGGTTAGGGTCGGAAGCAGGCGCGCCTATCCTGATTCAGTCAAAGGAACGCGGCCCTTGCCAGCTGTTGCACGGCCGGATCAGCACTGTGACGCGCCCGAAGCCGAGTTCTGACGGTGACGGTTGGTTTGCGAGGGCGGCTCTGATCGGCGGTTCATCGCTCCAATCGCTGGTGATTGACGGTGGAGCCATCGGGCATTATTTCTACATGCTCGGAAAGCCGCCTGAAGGAGAGTTGTACTCGATCTTGGGTGTTAAGCGCGATGTCCCGCTTGCGGACCTTCGCTTCACCTGCCGGGTACTGCTCGCCGAGGCGGCAGCGAAAGGGGAGTCTGCTCTTCGAAGATGCGAAAAAGCCTTCAACATCCTCGCGAACCACGAGTTGCGTACTTGCTACGACTCCTTCCTCGCCGACGACACGGCAATGCTGCCTTTTCCCTATGGCGGCGAGGGGGACATCCTGGTAGCCGGTGACTTGTCGAAAGACGG
>FRDC01002715.1_pt1 | contig 10210 bp, 10 predicted proteins | sample 1106171 | NCBI WGS metagenome assembly FRDC01 (sample SAMEA3930566, study PRJEB13176) | freshwater metagenome | biome: Drinking water system; feature: drinking water; material: water | place: Singapore | collected 2014-12-20
ATGAGCATTTTGAGCTTGTTTTTAACACCGTAGCAGCAACGCAGATAGTTTTTCAACGGCCTGCGAGAGTGCTCCTCCGAAAAACTAATCCCGGATCTTCAACTGAAACCGAGGCGGCCGCTGCTGCGCCGATGACGACAAGCGATTGAGTCCCAGTATGGTGACGCGGTGTGCGCTGTTAAAACTGGGGGCGCCGTCCTGGTCGCGCAGAATGGACGATACTTTGTACTCCAGCCGGTGCGAACGCGGGTCGAAGCGGATATCGTGAATCCAGATACCGACGCGTTGCAGTCTTTGCTGCTCGCATTCATTGGTGAGATCCCAGCCGGTCAGCATCGGGATGGCGTAGTCGAAGGGTAATTCGTCGATTTGAAAGGTTTGGGTGCGGACCACGCCGTCGACGCTTTTGCGGCAAGTGTCGGCTTTACCGCTGCGGGGATTGAGCGCCAGGAAATCGGCGCGCACTTTGATGCTGCGTCCGTGTATTAAAGCCGCGCGGGTTTTGATGCGATGGGTGCGGATATCGTTGTCCTTGAATATCGTTTGTGTGGCCCAATTCGGACTGCCGGATTGATTCGGCGTAGCGCTAGTTTGCGATAGATTGTAAGACATTTGCAGCAATGGATAATCGACGCGATCGCTCCATTTGCAAAGTGACCAGCGCCATTCGCATTCGAAACTGTCGGCAAATTGAAAATCGAAACCGCGCGGAATGATGGCTAGCGCATCGTATCGCCGCACCGTACCTTTGTGACCGCTATTTTCCAATGTGGCCACCGCGCCTTGTTTTTTATCCTGCAGCAGCGTCGCTTCGGTCCCGGCGTAATCTTCGTCGATTACCGCATCGACTTCGACCGCACGATATCCGAACGCGGTAAAAAATACGCAAAATTCAAAGCCATCGTTGCGGTTTTGATCTTCCAGCTTACCTTGCGCTTCGAATACCAGAAAGGTCGATCCGGTATTTTTCACCAGCTTGCTGCGGGTAATCTCAGCGCGTAGCGAATTGACTTCGCGATCCTGTTTCAAATAGCGTAAATCCCAGCCATTGAGCACGACCGTGCCGCTATCGACATAACCGGGCATTTCGAGCCATTGGGTGATGACTGCCGCCTCCACGCCGTTATCGCGTTGCATGCACTTGCTGCCCTCCAGCATGATGAACTTACCGTGATCTTCAAAAACGGTTTTACCTTCCGCTTTGAAAGTCAGTTGCTCGAAGGGTGTCGGTGCCGCTGCATTGCTCGCCGCAGCAAGCGCTTTCTTATCCGGCGCTTTACTGGCGCAAGCGCAAAGCAACAGCAGGATTAACAGCGCTAAAGTCGTATGGAGACAGCGAATCATTGCTACCCTCTATGGTGAACGTCGCGATCATTTGTTGATGGACCTGTCAATGATAACGAATTTGACAGTTGGTTTGTATTCTACCATTCCGGCATGACAGCATGATCAGCCATTTGGCAAAGGATGCTGTGCAGACGCGAAAAATTCAGTTCATACTGATAACCGGCTAATTTTAAGAATCCGGCCTTATTAAGCATGCAAGTTTACAAACATTATGCCTGCATGCTCAGTTGAAATAGTAAATTGTGCCACCATTTAAGCATTATGGATTACTCTCGGGAGGCATCATGAAAGTCTACTTTTTATTTCCCCTCTTATTGCTCAGTGCCTGCGCCGGTTTGCCGCCTTCCATCGCCAATGCACCGGCAACCGAGGTTTCCTATCAACAAGCAAGTCTTGATGCGAATAGCTTTAAAGATGTTCCGGTACGTTGGGGCGGTGTGATTCTCGATGTCGATAATGAGGAGCATGACAGCTTACTGCAAATCGTATCGTATCCGCTCGATTATACAGGCCGCCCGCAGTTGCATAGAGCCGGCGAAGGCCGCTTTGTCGTAAAGAGCTCCGAGTTTCTCGATCCTGCGGTATATGCCAAAGACAAAGAGATTACGATTGCCGGTGTAATCACCGGTGATACCGAGTTGACAGTCGGCAAGAGAATCATCCGTGTTCCGCTGCTAACCGCTACAGCCGTTTACTTATGGCCGAAATTGACCAATTATAATTACTACAGCCCGTACTACGGTCCTTACCCCTACTACCCCGGGTATTACCCGCTCTATCGCGGAGGATTTTATGGACCTTTTTTCCGGTGGTGATCGATCACTGAAGGATCACATCCAAGGTTAAAAGAAATCGATGGAACCGCTTTCCTGATTATTTTCGATGCAGCCGCTTTCAAGCAGTATTTCATGAAAATGAAGCTGGTTTTTGCCATTATGCTTAGCATAATAAAGCGCTTGATCGGCTCGTCCCAGAATCTCGGAGGCCAAATGGCACATTCCACTGATCAGGGTTGCTCCAATACTCACGGTAATCGTATTAATTTGCGGGAAACGGTAAGTTTCAATTTGAGTGCGAAAGCGTTCTAATATGTGATAAGCATCGGCTTGGCTAGGCGCATGAAAAATCACCACGAATTCTTCTCCGCCAAAACGAAACAATAAATCCTTAGATCTGAAATTCTGCTTCATCACATAGGAAAGCAGCAACAAAACTTCGTCCCCCATTACATGACCGAACTTATCGTTAATCGATTTGAAATTATCAATATCGATAATGGCCAAGCAAAATTTATCCGTTCCGGTTTTCGGTCTCCTCCGGTTCCGCTTGCTGGTATCTCGATATCGCCCAAGCTCGGAATTCAAGATCAAGGAACTAATCTTGTTGATGTTCGCTTCGAATGTTTGGCGATTCAATAGACCGGTGAGTTTATCTTTCTGGCTCTCATCCAATAAACTGCGAAAGTTATGCGTGATGCTCAACAGACTGGTAATGATCAGCATTTCGCCTTCAGTGAGCATATGCGGTAGTTCGAAAGTGAGCATGCTTTCGATTTTACTGGCTGCCAGCACCGGGTAAATCACCAGAAATTTTTCCGATTGCAAATGAATATAAGGCTTTTTTGTGGTTTCTACCCACAATTGCGCTGATCGGATCTCATCCGGAATAATGATTTCTGAAGTATAAATTTCCTGGGATTCGGAAAGCTGGCGTTTGTTGCCGTCTTCAATCAACTCGGCTGAATAAGTCGATAACCAGCACGTCTTGTTATCCGGATTCAGTTTATACATCGATATCTGATTGACTTTGAGGAGTTCAGCCAGCGTTTTTAGCAGGCTAAGCTCGAACAATTCAATGTCGCGAATCGTCGTTAAGGAGACTAAGCGGTTTAGCAGAGAAGGTGTACCGGCATCTTTATTTGTCATGAAAATGCTTAAAAATTGGCAAGACGAACGTAAACAAACGATAGTAATTTTACTTAAACGGTCAAACTTCAAAATACATAATAGACCCGTGAATACCACCGTATAAAAAACTTGTTCGGGTAATCCAATTCCGTGCTTAAAAATCACAATTTAGATAGTAGTACAATACTGACCGGCTATCATTCAGGAAAGGAATCGACTATGTATGTAACAATTGTCTACGCATCCGTAAAACCGGACAAAGTGGAAGCTTTCAAGCAAGCATGTCGTGTCAATCACGAAAATTCCATTCGCGAACCGGGTAACCTCCGCTTCGATATCTTGCAATCCGCCACCGATCCAACCAAATTTGTTTTTTACGAAGCCTACAAAACCCAACAAGATGCTGCAGCCCATAAAGAAACCACGCATTACCTTACCTGGCGGGATACCGTCGCGGATTGGATGGCTGAACCGCGCCAAGGCGTGCCATACCAAGGCTTATTCCCGGAGATAACCAGCTGATGTTTAATTTCTCCGTCGCCCGGTTGCCCCGCATTGAATTCGGCAGTGGAACCGTCCGGAAATTACCGGATATCCTCTCCAGTTACGGCTCGCGCGTTTTGCTGGTGACCGGTGCGCGTTCATTCATCAATACCGACGGCTGGCATGTTTTACTCAGTGAATTGAAGCAACGCTCGGTTACCTGGCAACATTGCACGATTTCAGAGGAACCGTCCCCTGGATTAATCGACGAATTGGTTAAGTCATTTGCCGATGATTCTTTTGACGCCGTTGCCGGTATCGGCGGCGGTAGTGCGCTGGATGCCGCAAAAGCCGTGGCGGGATTACTGAAAATACAGCATTCTGTGATGGATTATCTGGAAGGTGTCGGCCCCGAATTAACCTACCAAGGCCCTGCCGTGCCGTTTATCGCCGTACCCACAACGGCCGGCACCGGCAGTGAAGCGACAAAAAACACGGTACTCAGCGTACAAGGCGAGAATGGCTTCAAAAAATCATTCCGCCACGACAAGCTGGTGGCTGAATACGCCATCGTCGATCCCGATTTGCTGGCCAGTTGCCCTCCCGGCGTAATTGCCGCCAACGGCATGGATGCAGTGACGCAACTGCTGGAATCGTATGTTTCCACTCGATCTAACGCTTTTACCGATGCACTTGCGGTCAGTGGCTTGCAGGCCGCGCGCGACGCGTTAATGCCGCTGTATCGCCAACAAGGCGAGCTGGCTCAACATCGCGAAAAAATGGCTTACGCCGCACTGCTCTCGGGTATCACTTTGGCGCAAGTCGGTCTTGGCTCGGTACACGGCTTAGCTTCTCCGCTCGGCGCTTTTTATCCGATTCCACACGGCGTGGTTTGCGGCACTTTGGTTGCAACCGCGACCCGGGTGAACATTGAAGCAATGCTCACACGAGAACCCAACCATCAAGCACTGGCAAAATATTTGCATGTGGCCGAGATTCTATGTGAGAAACGTTTCATTGATCCCGCTGCCGCTTTTAGTGCATTGACCGATAAACTTACACAATGGACTGACGAACTGAATTTGCCGAGGCTTTCGCATTATGGCTTGCAAGCAGACAATCTTAGCAAAGTCATTGCCAACTGCCGTGGTAACAGCATGAAAACCAACCCGATTGTGCTCGATGACCAGGAAATACATCGACTCTTGCTGGCGCGCTTATAAAGCAAAGAAAGCTAATGCTAGAGCCGGTCGCAGGAGTTCAAAGGTGTTCTCAGGGATAAAACAACAGCAAGCGATAACCCAGCGCATTCAGCTCCGTGCTATCAAAATCCAGCCGTATTTCAATTTCCTGTTGCGCTGCAATAAATAACCGCTGCTTATCCTCATCTTGCAAATAGTCATCCGCTGTGAAGATACGACTGGTTATGACACGTTGCTGCGCGTCGAGCAACACCAGATATAATGCTGGAAAAGCTTGCGGGAACGGTGCGAAATTATGGATCGTCGCTCGCATGGTCGTTACTTCGGGCTGGCTTGCAGGGTTCTTTTGCAAATCGGACGACTCGATGCCGATTTGCTGAATAGCTTGCGGATAAGTGACGGTACAGCCAAGCCATTGACAGAATTGTTCCAAATAGGGTCTGGAATTGGGTGCAAGGATGGTTAATTCCGTCCGGTAATGGTGCGCCATTTGCACTGATAGCAACAACAGTAGTATGACGTTTGCAATCCCCCATAGCGGCGATGAATGCTTAACCGGTTCTTCGTCGTCGAACAATCGACCGGACGATTCAGAAACATCCGCATTTCTTGCAGAAGCGGATACTGGATTGATAGCGATATTTGAATCCGGGTTAACATCACCAACTTCAGTAACGGGATCAATGGAAACATCTGGTTGGGGCCGGACAGTCAGCGGATATTCAATGGTTGATTCGTGAGCGGTAATCAATGTAGCGAAACCGTTAAATACCCGTTGGCATTGTCCACAGCGCACGTCGCCGCCATGTGCTTGCAGTTGTGCAGCATTGACGCGAAATGTAGTGCTGCAACTTGGACAGCAAGTTACCAATGCCATGTAAGACTCGCCATTTTGAACCGTTTGTTTTTTATGACCGGTTATTGCACCGCAATGACCATTCGTGTAAATTCCACATTAAAACAGAGCCATTATTTCATTTTTTTCTGCCGGATAACAGCACCCAGCCTTCATGCACTGACACTATACGCATATCAAACCATTGCTGATAAATTTGCTTGACTTCCTCGGCTTGCTCTTGAAGTATTCCTGATAATACGATGTCGCCTCCGGAGCGAGTTGCGGCTGCGAGGATCGGCGCCAGCAGCTTCAATGGGTTTGTCAGGATATTCGCGATCACTACATCAACGGGATGATCCGGCAATGCCTCCGATCCGATCGCTTGTTGCGCGGTCATAAAGCGAAATCTTGCGAGATCGCATTGATTCCTCAATGCGTTATCCAGACTGGCTTTAATGGCTTGCGGATCGATATCGATACCGGTCACATGCGACGCTCCCAGTTTCAGCGCGGCAATAGCCAGTATTCCGGAGCCACAGCCATAATCGATCAGCGCGTCGCCGGTATTCAGATTCTGATCCAGCCAGCCAAGACATAATTGCGTGGTCGGATGGCTGCCGGTACCAAAAGCCAGGCCGGGATCGAGAATCAGATTGATTGCGGCAGGATCCGGAGAAGTATGCCAAGTCGGAACAATCCATAGCCGCTGAGAAATTCGAATCGGATCAAATTGTGATTGCGTCAGACGCACCCAATCCTGTTCTTCGATTCGTTCCAGGTGATACTCGAGATCTTCGCCGGATGGCATGATAGCCGAGACATTACGTAAAACTTCTGCAATATCCACCGATTGTTCGAACAGTGCCGAGACTTCGGCATTTTTCCAGATTTCACCGCTGGGTTCGCCCGGCTCGCCGAACAGCATTTGTTCATCTTGCGTATCCACAGCGGCATCATGAATATCGACCGACAACGCCCCTTGTTCCAGCAGCGCATCGCTCAGCGCTTCGGCATGTTCATCATCCGTTCTGATAATCAGCGTAATCCAGGACATGCGTTGTCGCGAATAACAATAAAAAAGGGCGTCTTAATCGGATTTATTATGCAACGCCAGTTTTTGTTCCAAATAATGAATCGAAAAGCCGCCGCGCAAGAACGTAGCATCGTTGAGTAAATCCCGATGCAAAGGAATGTTGGTTTTAATACCGGCCACGACCATTTCCGACAATGCAATCCGCATGCGTGCGATCGCTTGTTCACGGGTATCGCCATAAGCAATGATTTTACCGATCATCGAATCGTAATATGGGGGCACCATATAATTGTGGTATACATGCGAATCAACCCGCACGCCGGGGCCGCCCGGCGCGTGATATTGCGTAATGCGGCCGGCGGAAGGCGTCAATTTGTAAGCATCTTCCGCATTAATGCGGCATTCGATCGCGTGTCCCTTGAACACGATATCTTTCTGACCAACCGGCAATGCTAAACCAGCGGCCACATTGATTTGCGCTTGCACCAGATCGATACCGGTAATTGCTTCTGTAACCGGATGTTCAACTTGCAAGCGAGTATTCATCTCTATGAAATAAAATTCATTATTTTCGAAGAGGAACTCGAACGTACCTACCCCTCGATATTTGATACGGCGGCAGGCATCCGCGCAACGTTCGCCGATTTTATTACGCAATTTCTCCGGAATACCGGGAGCAGGCGCTTCTTCCAGAATTTTTTGATGGCGGCGTTGCATCGAACAATCGCGCTCGCCCAAGTGAACTGCATTACCTTGTTCGTCAATCAATAGCTGGAATTCAATATGTCTTGGATTTTCCAAATACTTCTCAGCATAAACAGTCGGATTGCCAAACGCCGCTTGCGCCTCATTTCGCGTCATGATCAAAGCATTCGATAAAGCCGCTTCGGTATGTACCACGCGCATGCCGCGGCCGCCGCCGCCGCCAGCTGCTTTTAGAATGACAGGATAACCGATTTCCTTAACAATCTTTTTTACCTCATCAATATTGTCTGGCAACGCACCGTCGGACCCTGGAACACAGGGCACACCGGCATTCTTCATGGCATTTTTGGCGCTGACTTTATCACCCATCAAGCGGATCGTTTCCGGTCGCGGGCCAATGAAAACGAAACCGCTTTTTTCTACACGTTCGGCAAAATCTGCATTTTCGGATAAAAAACCGTATCCAGGATGAATCGCTTCTGCGTCAGTCACCTCAGCCGCACTAATGATGGCCGGAATATTGAGATAACTCTGCCCGACCGGTGCGGGGCCAATGCACACCGATTCATCGGCCAGCATCACATATTTGGCTTCCGCATCCGCTTCGGAGTGCACGGCAACTGTTTTAATGCCCATTGCACGGCACGCGCGCTGAATGCGCAAAGCAATTTCACCCCGGTTCGCTATAAGAATCTTCTCAAACATGGTTATCTGATCTCTTTCAGATAATTATTCGATAACAAACAACGGTTCGCCGTACTCAACCGGCTGGCCGTTTTCAAGTAAAATCGCTTTGATCACTCCGCTTTTATCCGCTTCGATCTCATTCAGCAATTTCATTGCTTCGATAATGCACAGCGTATCGCCCTCTTTGACGCTTTGTCCAACTTCGACGAATGGATTCGCACCCGGCGAAGCTGCCCGGTAGAAGGTTCCCACCATTGGGGATTTAACCACATGACCATCTAAAACAGCTTTTGCGGTAGAAGCAGGACCATCCGAAGCATCGGCATTTCCAGGTGTTGCAACTGTCATGGACTGCGGCGAGGCTTGCATCATGGCTGGCATGGCCTGCGGCATAATGGCATAATTCGGCGCGCCTGACCCAGGTTTGCTAATTCTGACTTTTTCCTCACCTTCGGTAATTTCCAGTTCGGCAATGCTTGATTCCTCAACCAATTCTATGAGCTTCTTTAGCTTTCTTAAATCCATTTTCAATCTCCCGAGGTAGTACCTCGCTCCAAGGTCGTTTTATCAATAAATAATTCGTAGTGAGAAAACGCAACATCATGACATTGCGTAAAGAAAAAGTTTATAAAATAAGTCAGTATGATGTCATGGCATATTCCAACGCCAATTCATATCCCTTAGCACCCAAACCACTGATGACGCCAATCGCCAAATCCGAAAAATAAGAATGATGCCGGAAGGTTTCGCGAGAATAGATATTCGATAAATGCACTTCGATAAAAGGTAGACGAACCGCTGCAATCGCATCACGTAACGCAACACTGGTATGTGTGTATGCAGCCGGATTGATTATGATGAAATCAGTCCCGTCTTGCATTGTTTGCTGAATTCGTTCAATCAAAGCCGATTCGGCATTATTCTGGAAGAAATCCAGCTTAAATCCGGTATTTTCGGCTAATTTACTTAATTTTCTGTTAATATCTTGTAAGGTTGTTCCACCATATATTTCCGGCTCCCGAACCCCTAGAAGATTCAGATTGGGACCATGGATAATCAAGATATTTTTCATTGTAGTTTTCTTCGAATCCATATACGAATTATGGACTGTTGTAGCTAAAATGTACAGTTTTTTGATGAAAATCGCCGAACTTAAGCGAAAATTGTAACAAACACAATGAATCTGATCGTTAACTAAGCAACCACCGGCTAAAGCTAGCGGGCTTGAGTTACGGACTGAAAGTCCGGATGCTCGTCGACTAAACGACGCTCCTTATTTCGGTTTCGGTTCCATTTTAAAATTATCGTTTGGATTTGGCCCAAAATGATGGGCGGATTCAACTTCGAAGTGCAACTTTTGTGAGGAAGTATATAGGCAAGCTGCGATAGTACCGGAGCTGCTTAAACGGCCAAGTAAAAGGAGCGCAGATGAGGCACTACAAGCAGCCCACCGAGAGCAACGATAGCAGATTTCCGGTTTGAAGAAAGCGGGGTTGAACCAAACGCAAATTGCGGATGAAGTGGGCGTAGACAAGCCGACGGTTTCCCGGGAATCTAGACGAAACAAAGGCCGTCGCGGCTGGCATCCCAAGCAGGCACAGGAATTACGGGATGAACGCCGGAAGAAATGTGTCAACGCACAGCGTTTCTCATTGCCGGAATGGGCGGAAATTAAACGGTTGATCCGGTTGGGCCATGAGTCCGGAACACGCATCTTGCCGGCTTGCGCTGGAATGCGGGTTGAGAATCAGCCATGAGACGGCCTACGTGCACATTTATGAAGACAAGCGCCGGAGCATGATCAGGAACCGGATCGGCATTCACGAACGCCCGGCCCCAAGGGAATGGAGTTGATTGAAGTTACCCCGGAACAAGTTCAGTGGGCAGTGAATAGACTCAATCATCGGCTGCGCAAGGTGCTTGGATTCAGAACCCCGTTTGAGATATTCTTCGGAAAAACGGTGCGCTATACCCAATCACCGTCAGGTGTTGCACTTCGAAATTGAAT
>FRDC01003138.1_pt2 | contig 10210 bp, 14 predicted proteins | sample 1106171 | NCBI WGS metagenome assembly FRDC01 (sample SAMEA3930566, study PRJEB13176) | freshwater metagenome | biome: Drinking water system; feature: drinking water; material: water | place: Singapore | collected 2014-12-20
GGCGCACAGGCCTTATCCAGCAGGAAATACACGGGGCAGAATCCCGTGAAGGCGCTCTGAATCAACGTGACTCCGATCACGCCTGGTACCAGTAACCAAGCGGGATGCAAGCCATAGCCCAACGCGATACCAAGGGTGATCACCGCGCCGACGATACCATCATGGATTCGTCTCTTGCTGTTATTCATGATCTATCCTCCCTTTGAAGATCCCAGCATAGAATCGACACCATCCAACGGGCTGTCCGTGAATCCTACCACCCCTCGCTTCCAGGATAAACAGCCATCGTCGATACGAGTATTCGACTCAGTCGGCTCTGCGTTTGAGCACAATATCTCCATAGTAGGCTTCCGCTGACTCGCCGGTGTTGTCGGTGTCCGTCATGATGGCGATCCCGGAAATCATCGGCGGCTCCTCTCCGAACGCGCGCTTGTAGTCTTCATAGACGTTGCGCTCTTCAGTAATCCAGGTGTTGAGCTTTGTCGGTCCACTTTCCACCACAATCATGTGAACCTGTTCGGTGTAGGGGTTGGGCACCGCCGTCCCCACTGGCGCTCGGCTTTCCCAAATGTAATTGATGGCGCCAAGGGGTGGATAGCGCCCGTAAATGAGTTTGGCCGCTTCGTATTTCGCCTTGCCGAAGAGACCTACTTTTGCGCTGTCGTATTGAAAGGTGACATAGATACGGGCCGGATAATCATCTCCCTCTTTCTTCGCCACATTGCCGGCTTTCAAAATATTCGACACTTTCCACTGCCAATGGATGATGGGATACACCTTGGGATCGATCAACATTTCTTTCGTATAGCCCGACGAGGAGGCCTGACTGGCGGCCTTGACGGCGACGCGATCGCCGTCGCGTACGAGACTATACGTCGTGTGTTGGGCAATTTTAGGAAAGGTGAGTGGTTTCCAGCCATCCGGCCACGGACCATTCGGATCCGCTGTTGAGAAGGGACCGATCTCTACGGTGGTGGGGGAAGCGGCCTGGAGCGGGTTCGGATCGCCGAGGAGCATTCCTCCCAGTTCAAACAACGCGAGAGCAACGATGACGAAAGAACGATATGGTGCCATATGTCTTGTCCTTTCAGCGCCATGTCGTGAACCCTCTTGGGTCCTGACGTGCTTCTCTATCGCCTCATCCAGGTAAACAATTTGATCAACAGATTCTTGGTCCTTTGCGTGAAATGCGCTTTTCGCCAGAGATTGACGACTTTTTTATTGACCTCAGCCTGGGTGGGGTAGGGATGGATGGTTGCCGCGATCGTCTTGGCTCCGGCTCCCGCCTTCATGGCGACGGAGAATTCGCTGATCATGTCACCCGCATGGGCGGCCACGATCGTCGCGCCCAGGATCCTATCCGTCCCTTTTTTGATGTGAACCCTAGCAAATCCTTCCTCTTCCCCGTCCAGGATCGCTCGATCAACTTCATCCAGTTTGTACGTATAGGTTTCGACTTCGATCCCCTTCTCCTTCGCATCATGCTCATACATCCCGACATGGGCAACTTCCGGCTCGGTAAAGGTACACCACGGCATGATCAGCGAATCGACACTCGCATAGCCCAACCCAAACGGGTGAGGAAACAACGCATTCTGGATGACGATTTGCGCCATGGCATCGGCCGCGTGGGTAAACTTGTAGCGTGAACAAACATCGCCAGCCGCGAAAATCTTGGGATTCGTCGTCTGTAACCTAGCGTTTACCGTGACCCCGTTCTTGTCATAGTCCACTCTCGCTGCCTCCAATCCGATCCCCTCCACGTTCGGTGCTCGTCCGACTCCGACCAGGATTTCGTCGACGGTCACGTCATACTGATGGCCATGCGATCCGACGGTCAGACGCTTGCCGTTTTCGGTCTTCTCGACTTGCAACTGTTTGCCACAGCACAGCAGCTTCACGCCATCGCGAACCATCTGTTGCTCGACGATCTCCGCCGCGTCGCGATCCTCGTTCGGCATGATGCCGTGCGCTGCTTCGACCAAGTAGACCTGGCTTCCGAAACGGGCAAACGACTGGGCCAGCTCGCATCCGATGGGACCGGCCCCGATCACAGCGATGCGTTGTGGCACCTCCGTCAGGGAAAAAACGGTGTCGTTCGTCAAGTACCCGGCCTCCTGCAGCCCCGGTGTCGGAGGAGCCGATGCTCGTGCACCGGTGCAGACGGCGGCTTTCACAAAGGTCAGCACACGATTGCCCGCCGGTCCCTCCACCTGGATGGTATCGGGTCCGAGAAAGCGCCCGCTGCCGACAAAGACATCCACGCCGAGTGTGGTGTAGCGATGGGCCGAATCGTTCTCGCTGATGCGCGCCCGCAGTTTCCGCATCCGGGCCATCGCCGCGCCGAAATCATATTGCACGCCGGCTGGGATCTCGAGACCAAACTCCTTGGCATGCCGAAGATCGGCCCAGGCCCTGGCCGCACGGATCACGCCTTTGGACGGTACACAGCCGACATTCAGACAGTCCCCACCCATTAGATGTTTTTCAATCAACGCGACTTTGGCGCCTAGACTTGCGGCAACGACCGCCGTAATCAGTCCCGCCGTGCCGGCTCCGATGACCACGATGTTGTAGCGGCCGGTCGGCTCAGGGTTGACCCAATTGGGAGGATGCACATTGGCGACGAGTTGCCGATTGTACTCATCGCTCGGAAGAACCAACGATTGCTCGTGCTCACTCATGGCAACGGTTCCTGGAAGAGGCTTCATCATAGCGTCGCACCATTCGTTCTGAGTTATCGGTTGATCGATGACCTATGTATTTTCTGCCGCTGGTTTGTTGGCCGTAAATCGTTTATAGACGATTGGCACCAGAGCGAGGAGCCCCAATAGCACAAAAGCACCGATGACGTTGGGCGATGCGATTTCCTTGAGTGAATTAATGGTCCCCAGCTGGCGTCCCGCATAGGCGTAGACGAATGAACCGGGAATGATGCCGAGCGCGGTGGCTCCGATATAGGTCCCCGCGCTCACGCGGGTCAGTCCTGATACCAGATTGACCACAAAGAACGGAAAGAGCGGAATCAGTCGCAGCGTCAGCAGGTAGCTGAAGGCGTTCCTGGCGAAGCCTTCCTGAAACGGTCTCAGCGACTTCCCAAATTTCTGTTCCACGCTATCCCGTAGCAGATATCGGGCGGTAAGAAACGCAAGGGTCGCGCCGGTCGTCGCCCCGAGATTCACGAACAGCGTGCCAAGGGCGGCACCGAACATGAACCCGCTGGCGAGCGTCAGAATGACCGCGCCAGGCAATGACAAACCGGTAACGATCGCATAGGCCACAATGAAGATACCGACTGCAACGATATAGTTGGCGTCCGTAAACGCCAAGAGATGATCTCGATTCTCTTTCAGGGCGTCCAGCGATAAGAACCGGCCAAGGTCCAAATAGAAAAAGGCCCCGATTCCCAGTCCGATCATGACCGCGATGATGACCTTGCCGGAAGGATATTCCTTCGCAGAGGGATCAGGGATCGGATGGGTGGTATCACCCTGATGCCCGTCGTCACGCAGTGTTTCCATCGATGAGACTCCCTTCGTATGGCTGAGTGAAACCTGATGAAGGTTCTCCTGCACATCAGGCTTTCTGGAAGCATCTCCTCTCGACATGACTTCACGATACCTCCCTTGCCGTTGAGATTCTGTGAGCCAGGTCACAGTGTGTAGATAGAGGACAGCCAGGAGAAAAGCCCCCTAACACGCCACGATTGCGTTGTTATTTCACATGAATGCATAAGTTAATTAACCCTTTCTCGAAAAGACAGCGCGACCTAAAGACATGGCATCGAGAGACGTATTGCCTCATGGGGTAGGAACCATTAGACTATCGTTCTGACTCACGGGGGAGTCTCATGGAACAGCCTTCTTCCTCCACAAATAAGCTGTGGTACCTGAAGCACATTCGCTTGTTCGACGGTATCTCTTCATCCGATATGCAGGAGATGGAGAAGATTACCCGTATGGAGGAAGTCAAGAAGCGACAGCCGCTCTATCTTCCCGGTGATCCAAGCAGCAGTGTGTATTTGCTGAAAAAAGGGCGCGTCAAAATTGCCAACACCGCCCCCAGCGGGAAAGAAGTCACCTTTGAGATTCTCGAGCCAGGTGAAGTCTTCGGTGAGCTGGAGGTTTTGGAAGATGCTCCCCGCTCGACCTCAGCGGAAGCGCTCGATGACACACTCATCTGCGTGATCCCGCGCAAGGATTTCGACCAATACCTTGCGATGCATCCGAACGTGACGGTGAAGCTGACCAAGCTCATCGGTCTGCGGCTTAGGAAAATCCAGAGCCGCGTCGAAGATCTTGTCTTTCGCGATGTGCCGGCCCGCCTAGCGCACCTCCTTGGTGAGGTCGCGAAGACTGATGGTGTAGCGGACAAGCAGGGGATTCGTCTGAGAGCCAAGTTGACCCATCAAGAAATGGCAAACCTGATCGGCTGCAGCCGCGAAACCGTGAGCACCATTATGGGACAGTTTCGAGATCAAGGGCTCATCCACATGGATGGACGAACGATCACCCTTCTGAAACCGGACGCACTTTCTCGCCTCGCTTCCTGACTATTTTCTTCTGCTCCTCAGTCAGCCGACTTCTTGCAGGCGATGGGAGCAGACTGTGATCCCATCACCTGCAAGTACGTGGGCCAGTCGCCCAAATCAGGATCGAGGTTTCAGAAGTTGAAGAGAACGTGTGATACCAAAAGCAAAACTGGTTCCCTGCGCGAGGTTGTCGGCGGAGAAGTTTCTCACCGGCATATCACGGTAAATCATGTCCAGAACTTGCGCCTCTTCCGGCGTGCCGATGGCCGAACCGAGTCGTTCAAATCGTTCTATGAGACCGGGGAAACATTGTCGGCCTAGTTCCCAGAAGGCATCCACTTTCGCGGTCATCGCCATCGTGTTCCAGAGCGCATCGCTCGACAAGGCTTTGTCAGCCTGTTGCGGCGTGGGTTTCTCCAAGAATCTCCGGACATTCTTGACCGGCCTCTTCCCAGAATGAGCGAGCCGTGTGCCTGGGAGAATCCAACCGTAATCCAGCTTGAGCCGGTCCGGCACCGCGCCGAGCAAGACGATATGGCGGGGAAGTTGCTCGGCCGCCAGAACCGCGTCCCGTACGGCGTCGAGAAACGTCTCTTCCGGGTAGACGAAGTGGTCGGAGGGGTAAATGACCAGGTCGCATGAGGATCGCGTGCGCGGATATAGGTCAACGGCAGAAACACGCCGGCCGCCGTATCCCGATTGACCGGTTGAAACAACAGGGTCCCGACTCAGCGCCCATCTACCTGAGTTAGAGCCTCCTCTCGATGAGTCTGCGCCACGACGAGGACGGACCGTTCCACCGGTGCAAGGGGCGCCGCGCGGTCCAGGGTATGTTGGAGGAGGGACCGCGTGCCGACAAAGGTGCACAATTGTTTGGGGTGCTGCTTACCGAGCCATCGCTGCACGAAGGAGCCGACGCGTGTCCCTTCGCCGCCGGCCAATATGATCGACCACAATGCGCGGTTGTTGGTCGCCTGTGTCATACGCTCCTCCTTAAGGTGTGATCTCGACACTCCATCGATTAGTTATCACGGATAACATTACGCTCGGAACGCTCACCACATTCAATTGACACGTCGACCTTGATTCACTGATTAGGTTTTCGGCTCAACACAGTTTGATGCATTATGCAAGACACAGAGTCTGTATATGGACAGGTCCGTCCAGGCTTCCAGGCCGTTGGGGAGACCATGCAAGGAAGCGGGGATTTCCTTCACAATGCGAGGCCGCTCCTCCGCAACCCGATCGACTCCTGCAGCGAGGAGTTCGCCCGTCTGCGCGTCACGGATCTTAAATTCGGCCATGAGCTCTCCAACGAATGGAGGTGTTCCGGCAAGGGTATAGATGGTGGCGACAGCCTGCAGTGCTTGGTACGCATGGGACCATAAGGCCGACATCGTAGAACACTATTCTCGATGCGTGATCGTCACCTGGATGAGCATTGTCCGTGTCGCCGGTCTTTCGACCATTTCGTAATCTTTCGACAGTTTCAGATAGAGCTTGTCCTCAAAGGAACCGGTGAGCAGTACAAGAGCATGATGCTCTTGGTTACGGAGTTTGGAAGACAATCCTTCCGAGATCGTCACAGGTTCCAACATGACTTTGCCGTAGGCCGGCCAATCGGCCATCGGATTCCTGAACCCTGGCAACACTCGACCGTTCTGACCTCTCTCAAGCAGAGAGCGATAGTGATCGACGTTGCCGGAATGCTGAACATCTTTCGCCTGGACGGTCGTCTCACATGCGTTGGCCAGTCCTATAAGCCCAATCAAGAACGCGATCTGAATGCCGACCATTTTGAGTGTCCGCTCTAACACGGTTTGGATATGAAAGACTCCCTTCATAGGCCACCCTATTTTCTCCGGTTATCCCGGATGCAAATGAACTGTCGTTCACCTCCGGCTTGGATCTGTCGGCTCGAACCCGTCGAACGGGTCGTACGATTGCACCCCTGCTTCGGCGTCAGGATGGACTCGACCTACCGCAAACTTGGTCAGGCCTGCGATGCCCTCCACAAACATTTGCGATTCCAGACTGACCAGCGCCGTCCTCATCAACTTGTCGCCCCTCTCGTGTTTTCGGAGGAGCCACCCCGCGCCGATCAACGCCGCATTCGCCCCTAAAATAGTGCGGCTGAACCCGATGGTCTCGAAGGCCTTCGCGATCTGGTCGGTCGTGTCGGTGCGGTTTTCTTGAAAGGCCCGTTGAATGGTCTTGTCCGCCGCCATGAGGCCGCCGATCCCGGCTCCGATCGCGCCCACGATGAGCGCGCTCTTCCCGTCGATCCGAAGAGGCGAGGTGAACAGATACGTGGCATCGTCTACGACCTGCGTTCCGAGCGAGCGCACGGTGTCGACAATCGGGTTGCCGGGTTTCGGATCATCGAGGCTTCGCGTTCCGATCGCCGAGTCACCCTCTGATCGACCTGGCGCGCAAGGGCCGATCGTTCCATCATCGCAACCATACAAAAGACAAGGCCAGATGATGAACAGCGTGGCCAGCATGGCTGCCGGAGAGATCCCTCTCACTCGTGCCTCCGCGCGAGAGTCCCAAGAGACCGGATACCGAGCATGACAAAGTGAACTGCGTTTCGGGCGTTACCTTTGGCGTTTTTCAAAAACCCGTCGTTCTGCCTCCAGCCAATGCTCGATGTCGCGCCCATGGGCGCATCCACACTCACAGAAGAGTTGATAGGCGAGAGCGCGGATTTCTTCTTGAGTCGCCTCACGGTTTGTCTCGGACGAGTTTCCTTTGTTGGCTTCTTTTTTTTCTTTGCTCATACCCCCTCCTTCTTGGTGTCGGGTGGTCGGGATGTTTCCGCTTACCTATCGTTTTGCCAGCTTTTTCAAGCCACCGCTGTAAGCCACCTCACAACCACCACAAGATTTCTCCAACGGAAGAGTTCGGTACGCGCATCGAGGTGGCCTGCAGAACGGTTTGCCGAATCGATGGCTGTAGGGGGCGAGGTGTGCAGGGTAGGGAAGCGCCGACAGTGGAGAGGGGCGAGTGTAGTCAAGGACTATCTGATGAAGCAGGAACGGAGCCCACCGACAACCTTAGCTCAAGGGTCCTCCGCAGGAGTCGCATCGTGAAGAACTGTCTGGACCAGAAGTTGCTGGCTGAGCGGGAAGAATGGGGAGGGGCGTCGCGACCGGCATATCGCCACGCAAGAGACGAACCCAGCGAGCGGTGGGATATCGAAGGACCAGCTTTGGGACGAGCAGGAACACGACCACCATGCCCAGCCCCAGCACGATCAACAGCCACTCCCCAGAGATCACGGTACTACCTGCGTAGGTCAACGCGAAAGTCGGTGGAATCATCCCAGCGAAAGTAACCAGGGCGAATGTCCTAAGAGACATGTTCGTCAAGCCGGCACCGTAACTGATCAGATCAAAAGAAAACAGCGGGATCAATCGAGACAAGAATACGAAGATCGCCAGATGGCGGTCCGAACATCGTTCGCAAAACACAACATTGGCGCGCAGCAGTTTGGTTAGGATCTCCTGCCCCAGTGTTCGTCCGATGAGAAAGCTTACGATCGCGCCGATCTCCGCGCCGATCACCGAATAGGCCGTTCCCATTGTTGTCCCGAATGCGGCGCCGCCGGCGATGACCAGGGGCAGATCGGGAAGCGGGCTGATGACAACGGCGGTCACCATCAGCGCCATGAACAAGATCGGCCCGAAGGGGCCGGCTTTGCGTAATTGGTCGGCTACCTGCTCCGGCTTTAGCAGTTCTCCGAGGTCAAGCCAGGATGCTGCCGCGTAGGCGCCGGCAACGACGACGAGAAGTGCTCCCAGTTTCAGCCAACCGGTCTGTGTAGCCGCCATGCGCTCTACCGTATCCTCAAAAGAATCCAGGTGTGAAGAATGAAAGCCCAATATAGGGCAGCATCCCATTGATCCCGGTATTTCGGTCGCCAAGATTGGCGTTGGAAATGTGGTGTAACCGCACGCCCATGGTCCAGGTGATCCGGTCCGTCAGGAAATAGTGCACCCCCGGGCCGGTCTCTAAGACAAATTCAAACTGCGTGCTCTGTTCCGGAATCCTCGGCGCCAGATTGGTCCAGATCATGCCTGCGCCGACATCCCAGAACGGCACCCATCGGCCGAACGAGAGAAAATTGTATTTCAGGAGGAACGACCCTCCTGCCGCTTCCGCCGCAAACGGCTCGGTAAAGCGGGCGAACACCGGTTGAACTAAGAATTCGACGTTGCCTTGCCACCAGCTGCTTCCCAGGGGATCGGTCAACACCACACCGAGACGCGGCATCACAAAGACAGCGCTCCGGTTCGCGGAGGGGCCGTTCCCAACCACCGTCGTGCCCTGCGCATAGCCCAGCGCCCCACCGAGTTCGACCGTGCCTTTGGTCATCACATTGCGCGCTTCGAAGGAGGATTGAGCTACGGCTCCACTGTTCTCGATCCAGAGTACTACGATCACGAGTGTCGATAGTAATAAAAAGGTGCCGGTTTGTGGCCGCTCATTTCTCAGCATTTCGAAGCTCCTCGTGCAGCCACATGGTGGTTCGCGTCATTCAACGCTACCTTTCTTCGCATGACTATTCTCGCCTACTTTTCACCCCTCATTGGAGGATGGCATGTTACAGCGCACTCATGCCGAGGTCTGTGATGTGTCTTACAGAACAGGTGTAGCCAGGATTGAGCCGCGTCCGGCGAGGGCGTGTCACTACCGGCAGATCAACGGAACCCAGAAACCCTTTGCGAATGGATTGACATAGGACAGTCCCAGACGACGATACGTCTGTTCGGGAATGCCGATGTCGGCCAGGAAGAGCTGTCCAGTGCTTTCAGGCAGCAGGCCGGTCTTGGGAAGAGCCAGAGTCATGGTCCAACGGGGTTGGATGTAGTCTCCGGGCCTATGACCGGTCGTAGAGTTCAACCCCGACGGAACGTCGAGCGCCAGAATCGGCGCTCCTGTGCCGTTCGACCACCGAATCAACTCAGCGACGGGACTTCTCGGGGCGGAACGGAGTCCGTAACCGATCAGGCCGTCGAGGATCAGATCGACCGGTTCCGCGCTTAAGAAGGCTGCGTCGATTTCTCTGCCATGTGTGGACCGGAAGATTTTTCGCTGAAATGCCGGAGCTTCTTCAAGATGGTCGGGCTCGGCGAGACAGAGTTTGACGTCAATGCCGCGATTGGCCAGGTGACGAGCGGCGCAGATTCCCCCTCCTCCATTGCCTCCACTCCCGGCCAGCACGACGATGCGCGAAGCCGTCCACTTCTCGCCAAGCACCGCCATGGCGAGCAGCGCCAAATTGCGCCCGGCGTTCTCCATCATTTGGAAAAGGTTGGGCCCGGTCTCTTCACTGGCGATGCGGTCCACTTCCCGCATCTGCTCAGCCGTCACTGCGGGAACTTCGACTCCCGTGTCCGTGAAGAATCGCAAGCTGTTCGCTGTAATCATCATTCAGTATAGATCAACAACTGCGCGCCGATGATCAGGATAAGGATTCCCCAGGCTCGTGTCATTCAGATACCGCCGTTTCCGCAGAGATCGTCTGTCGCGTCTCTAGGAGATGCATAATGGCAACAGCACCCCTCAGTAGCCCTCCGTTCCAACGGCGAACGAGCCGAAGATAATTCACATCCCCATAGCTAGGATCCAAGCGAATCGCTTGGCGGTAGTTTTGGAGCCCCTTGTCGACCGAGC
>FRDC01001789.1_pt2 | contig 10209 bp, 8 predicted proteins | sample 1106171 | NCBI WGS metagenome assembly FRDC01 (sample SAMEA3930566, study PRJEB13176) | freshwater metagenome | biome: Drinking water system; feature: drinking water; material: water | place: Singapore | collected 2014-12-20
CTTCCTCGGCGGCGCGGGCGCGTTCGTGCGCGCGCTCCATCGCTTGCTGCTCGGCCGCCGCGCGCGCGGCTTCCTCGCTGCGGCGGCGTTCGAGCGCGGCGATCGCCTCGCCCGCGCGCATCCGCTGCGCGTAAAGATGCGCTTGAGCGAGCGCCATCAGATAAAGCGTCGCCACGAAAATGACGATCGCGACGTCGTAAAACAGCGGCGCGGCGACCTGATGATGCAGGTTGAGCCCCAATTGCACGCCGACGATGCTCATGAAGATCAGCGAATTGACCGGCACCAAAGTGAAGACCTTGCCGCCGAGCGCGATCACCGCGACCGTCACACAAGCGATGCCGATGCGTTCGTTGCCCGAGGCCGCGCGGTCGATGAGCGCGAGTTGCAGCGCCCAAGCGACGCCGATCAGCACCGCGTAGAGATGCAGGCCGCGCGCGATCTTGTGCGCGGGGACGCGCCAGCGCGTCGGCAGATGGTCGCGCCAGACGAGCGGCAGCGAGGCGAGCGTCGCGATCAGCACCGGGAGCGCCACGAGCGTCATCGCCGGCTGATGCAAGATCACCGCATAAAGCATCGCGAGCGCGGCGGTGGTGAGCAAGTTGAGCGGGACGATCCAGCCGATCAACAAAGCGGTGGAGGCCGCGCGTTCGTCGAGCGTTTCGGGCGCCACGCGTTGCACGGCGATCAACCTGGGCAACATCGTCCCAGGACGAGCCAATTCGGCAAGCGTGAGCGTGATCATAGCGCAACGATCGTTAAGCGAAAATGGTTAACGGATCGAAACGGACTTGCCGCGCGCGGGCGCGATTTATCGAATATTTGCCATGGAATGACGAAGCGACCGCCGTATGACGGCGTGTGCGCGTGCCAATTCGAGCGATGACGCGGGGCGGGCGAGCGCCTATGAAGGCGGGCGATGAGCACTCGTTTCGCCGGACTGCGCCAGCGCCGCGCGATCATCGATCGCCGCGCGATCGCCGATACGCTACGCGCGCTCGCGGGCGAGGACCCCGCCAGCCTGCGCGCCGCCGCGACCCAAATCTTGCGCGCCGCGCTCGACGCCGGCCGCGCCGAGATCGCCCGCCGCCTCGCCGAACATCCCTCGCGCGGGCTGGAGGCGGCGGCGGCGGGGGCGTTCCTCACCGATCAGATTCTGCGGCTGTTGTTCGATTTCGTGACCGAGCGCCTCCACCGCCGCGCCGCCTCGACCGCGGGCGAGCGGCTCGTGCTGGTCGCGGTGGGGGGCTATGGGCGCGGTGAAATGGCGCCGCATTCGGACGTCGACATCGCCTTCCTCACCCCCTGGAAAGTCACCGGCTGGGCCGAGCAGGTGATCGAATCGATGCTTTATGCGCTGTGGGACCTGGGGCTGAAGCTCGGCCATAGCGCGCGCGGCTTGGATGAAATGGTGCGCCAGGCCAAAAGCGACGTCACCACCCGCACCGCCTTGCTCGAGGCGCGCTATGTCTGGGGCGACGCGGCGTTGTTCGACGAGGCGATGCGCCGCTTCCGGCTGGAGGTGCAGCAACCCAACGTCCGCGCCTTCATCGCCGACAAGCTCGCCGAGCGCAACGAACGCCACCGCAAAATGGGCGACAGTCGCTATGTCGTCGAACCCAATGTGAAGGAAGGCAAGGGGGGGCTGCGTGATCTCCACACCTTGTTCTGGATCGGCAAATACGCGCATAATGTCGATCGTTCGGCGGGGCTGGTCGAGGCCGGACTGTTGACGGCCGCCGAATATCGCCAATTCCACCGCGCCGAAAATTTCCTCTGGGCGGTGCGCTGCCATTTGCACTTGATCACCGGCCGCGCCGAGGACCGGCTGACCTTCGACGTGCAGCGCGAAATCGCCGAGCGGCTGCGCTTCGCCGAGCGCCCGGGCGCCTCGCGGGTCGAGCGCTTCATGCGCTATTATTTCCTCCAGGCGAAAACGGTCGGCGACTTGACGGGCGTGTTCCTCGCGCATCTCGACGAGGCCTTCGCGGCGCGCGGGCGGCGCTTCGGCTTACCGAGCCTGATGCGGCGGCCACGCCGGCTGAACGGCTTCGTGCTCGATCGCGGTCGGCTGGCGCTGCCGCGCGACGATTTCTTCCGCGCCGATCCGGTGCGGCTGATCGAGCTGTTCGCGCTCGCCGACAAACATGGGCTCGAAATCCATCCGCTCGCGATGCGCGCCGCCGCGCGCGACGCCAAGCTCGCGGATGAAGTGCGCGACGACCCGCGCGCCAACGCGCTGTTCCTCGACGTGCTCACCTCGCGCCGCGCGCCCGAGACGGTGCTGCGCTGGATGAACGAGGCGGGGGTGTTCGGCCGCTTCGTGCCCGATTTCGGCCGCGTGGTCGCGCAGATGCAGTTCGACATGTATCATCATTATACGGTCGACGAACATTCGATCCGCGCGATCGGGCTGCTCGCGCGGATCGAGCGCGGCGAATTGGCGCAGGATCATCCGATCGCGACCGAGATCGTGCAAAAGCTCGTGTCGCGCCGCGTGCTTTACGTCGCGGTGCTGCTGCACGACATCGCCAAGGGGCGCGGCGGCGATCATTCGGTGCTCGGCGCCGAAGTCGCGCGGCGGCTCTGCCCCCGGCTCGGGCTATCGGCGGGCGAGACCGAGACGGTCGCCTGGCTGGTGCGCTGGCATCTGCTCGCCTCGGCGACCGCGTTCAAGCGCGACCTGTCGGACTATAAGACGATCATCGATTTCGCCGCCGCCGTGCAAAGCCCCGAACGGCTCAAGCTGCTGCTCGCGCTCACCGTCGTCGATATTCGCGCGGTGGGGCCGGGGGTGTGGAACAGCTGGAAGCGCCAGCTGCTCGCCGAGCTTTACGAACGCGCCGAGGAATCGCTGCGCCTGGGGCACAAGCAAAAGGGCCGCGCCGAGCGGATCGCGGCCAAGCAAGCGAGCCTGGCCGAAGCGCTCGGCTGGGAGCGCGGCGCGTTCGACGCGCTCGTCGCGCGGCTGCCCGAACCCTATTGGATCGCCGAGCCCGAGGACGTGCTCGCGAGCAACGCCCGGCTGGTCGCGGCGGCGGGCGACAAGCAGCTCGCGATCGACGCGCAAGTCTATCCCGAGCGCGGCGCGACGCTGGTGACGCTTTATGCCGCCGATCACCCCGGGCTCTTCTACCGCGCGGCGGGCGCGATCCATTTGGCGGGGGGCAACATCATCGACGCGCGCATCCACACCACGCGCGACGGCATGGCGCTCGACAATTTCCTGGTGCAAGACCCGTTCGGCCGCCCCTTCGACCGCGCCGAGCAGCTCGCGCGGCTCAAACGCGCGATCGAGGACGCGCTCGCCAATCGCGGGCGGCTGAGCGAGCGCTTGTCGGCCAAGCCGCTCCCCCGCGCCCGCGCCGAAGCCTTCGAGATCGCGCCGCAAGTCTTCATCGACAATGGCGCCTCGAACCGCTTCACCGTGATCGAGGTGAACGCGCGCGACGGGCCGGCGCTGCTCAACCGCCTCGCGCAGGGGTTGTTTCAATCGAAAGTGACCGTGCATTCGGCGCATATCGCGACCTATGGCGAGCGCGCGGTCGACGTTTTTTACGTGACCGATTTGTTCGGCGACAAGATCACCAGCAGCCAACGCTTGCGCGCGCTCGAGCGCCGGTTGATCGAGGCGGCGGCGAACGAGGTGGCGGCGAACGAGGTGGGGGCGCACGCCGCGTGACGCGCGCTGCTCAGGCGCGATCCTCGACGATCAGGGTCAGCCGATCGCCGTCGATTTCATAGAAATAGCCGAAGATATCGACATGCGGCGGCGTCCCCGGCGCCGCGCGCAGCAGCGCGACGTCATGGGCGAGCGACTCATTATAGTCGCCGATGCACAGGCTCGCGCGCGGATAGGCGGTCGCGATGTTGCGGCCATGTTCGGCGGCGAAAGCGGTGACGATGCCTTCCGCGGTAAAGCTCGTCGCGCCGCAATGGCTGTGATGGACGACCACCACCCGCTCGATCCCGAACAAATGCTGCGCGACCGTCACCGAGCGCAGCGCGTCTTGCGCGCGCCCGCCGGCGACGATCACCGGAAAGATCGTCGCGGTGGACGCGACTTTGTTGCCGGCGGCATCGGTGACGATGTCGCCCGGATATATTTCGTCCATCGCGGCGGCGACCGCTGCGGGAATGCCGACCGCGCGCGGATCATAGCAGTAGATCACGACGGTCCGGAGCGGCACCGCCTGGGCGAAGGCCGCGCGGGTCGCCGCCTCGTCATAGCCGGGCCGTTTCGAGAAAGCGAAAGCATCGAGATCGGGCATGGCGGACCTCCTGACGGCCACCGCGATAAAGGCCGATCGCCGGGCATGTCTTGTGTGAACGCCCATCAATCGTTGCGCTGGCGTCGCGATGGCGCGGCATCAGGTCGCGATTGCGATAGCGTCACGGGTGCGGCTAGGCTCGGCGCGGGCGAAAGGAGCGACTCGCGATGCCGGTGTTGGGCTTGGGGGGCTTTTTCTTCCGCGCGCGCGATCCCGGCGCGCTGCGTGATTGGTATCGCGAGGTGCTCGGCGTCGGCAATGGCTGCGGCGCCGATGCCGAGGGGCAGACACATGATTGGTGCTGGTCACCCGCGCCCGGCCCGCTGGTGTTCGAGCCCTTCGCCGCCGACAGCGATTATTTCAAAGCCGATCGCGCCTATATGCTCAACCTGCGGGTGAGCGAGCTCGACGCGCTGCTCGCCGATCTGCGCGCGCGCGGCGTGAGTATCGAGACGCGGGCGGAGTGGGACGATCAAGGCATCGGCCGCTTCGCCCGCCTCCACGATCCCGAGGGCAACCCGATCGAACTTTGGGAACCGCCGACGCCGGCTCGAGCCGATCGCGTGCCCCAAGCCCTATAGCACGAACCGGCTGAGATCGGTGTTGCGCGCGATGCTCGCCAGTTCGCGCTCGACATAAGCGGCGTCGATCGCGACGGTTTCGCCCTGGCGCTCCTCGGCCTCGAAGCTCAGGCTTTCGAGCAATTTCTCCATCACCGTCTGCAGCCGCCGCGCACCGATATTCTCGACCTGGCCGTTGACCTCGGCGGCGATGCGCGCGACCGCGCGGATGCCGTCGTCGGTAAAGTCGATCGTCACCCCCTCGGTCGCGAGCAGCGCGCGATATTGCGCGATCAGCGACGCCTTGGTGTCGGAAAGGATCGCGACGAAATCGGCTTCGGTCAGCGCTTTCAGCTCGACGCGGATGGGCAAGCGGCCCTGAAGTTCGGGCAGCAGATCGCTGGGTTTGGCGACGTGGAAGGCGCCGCTCGCGATGAATAGGATATGGTCGGTTTTCATCGGGCCATATTTGGTCGAAACCGTGGTGCCCTCGATCAGCGGCAGCAGATCGCGCTGCACGCCCTCGCGGCTCACCGAGCCGCCGCGCACGTCGCTCACCGCGATCTTGTCGATCTCGTCCAGGAAAACGATGCCGTTCGCCTCGGCGTCGGCCAAGGCCGCGCGGCTCACCTCGTCCTGATCGAGGCGCTTGTCGGCCTCTTCCTCGACCAGCTTGGCCCAGGCGGCGGGGACCGACAATTTGCGGCGCTTGAGCGGCGGCTGGCCGAACGCCTTGCCCATCATCTCGCCCAAATTGATCATCCCGACTTGCGCGCCGCCGGGGATTTCGAAGGGCATTTGCGGCGCCTGTTCGATCTCGATCTCGACTTCCTTGTCGTCGAGATGGCCGTCGCGGAAGCGCTGGCGGAACGCCTCGCGCGTCGCCTCGCTCGCGCCCTTGCCGGTGAGCGCGTCGAGCAGCCGCGCCATCGCCGCTTCCTCGGCCTTGTCCTTCACCGCGAGCCGGCGGCGCTCCTTCTCCAGCCGCACCGCTTCCTCGACCAGATCGCGCGCGATTTGCTCGACGTCGCGCCCGACATAGCCGACCTCGGTGAATTTGGTCGCCTCGACCTTCACGAAGGGCGCATCGGCGAGCTTGGCGAGGCGGCGGCTGATCTCGGTCTTGCCGCAGCCGGTGGGGCCGATCATCAGGATGTTCTTGGGTGTCACCTCGTCGCGCAGATCGGCGCCGAGCCGCTGGCGGCGCCAACGGTTGCGCAGGGCGACCGCCACGGCTTTCTTGGCGTCCGATTGGCCGATGATATGCGCGTCGAGCGCGGCGACGATGGCTTTGGGGGTGAGGGAGTCGTTCATGCTGAAGTTATCCGAAGAAGAAGTCGCCCCTGCGAAAGCAGGGGCCTTGCGCGGAACTGGGAGACCCCAGCTTTCGCTGGGGTGACGATCGAGTCATGCGGCGGCGTCGAGGCTTTCGATCACCAGCTTGTCATTGGTGTACACGCAAATATCCGCCGCGACCTGCATCGCCTTGCGCGCGAGCGTTTCGGCATCGGCCTCGTAATCGCTGAGCGCGCGCGCCGCCGCCAGCGCGAAATTGCCGCCCGAGCCGATCGCGGCGATCCCCGCCTCGGGTTCCAGCACATCGCCATTGCCGGTGACGACCAAGGTCACGTCCCTATCGGCGACGATCAGCATCGCTTCCAGGTTGCGCAGATATTTGTCGGTGCGCCAATCCTTGGCGAGTTCGACCGCGGCGCGCAGCAGCGCCCCGTGATGCTGCTCCAGCTTGCGCTCGAGCCGTTCGAACAAGGTGAAGGCATCGGCGGTCGCGCCCGCGAAGCCGCCGATCACCGCGCCCTCGCCCAGGCGGCGGACCTTGCGCGCATTGGGCTTCATCACCGTCTGGCCCATCGAGACCTGGCCGTCGCCCGCGATCACCACTTTGCCATTTTTGCGCACGGAAAGGATCGTCGTGCCGTGCCACTTGATCGGTTCACTCATGGCCCGCGATGTGGCGCGGCGGGCGGTGAATGCAAGTGGGGCTCGGCCGCGCGCCTATTTCGCGATGCGCCGCTCGAGCCAGGCCGCCGCTTCATCGGGGCTCTTCTTATCCGCATCGCGGTCGACCAGCAGATTGGCCTCGCGCATCGCCTCGACCGAAATCGCCCCCACCAGCCCTTGCAGCGCCCCCACGAAGCGCGCGTCGCCGGCATGGGCGCGCCCCACGAGCAGCACCGCGTCATAGCCCGGGATCGCGCCCTTGGGGTCGCTCAGCACCGTCAGCTTTTGCGCGGCGATCCGCCCGTCGGAGGAGAAAGCGGTGATCACGTCCGCCGCGCCGCTCGCGACCGCGCGGTACATGAAGGTCGGCGCATAGGCCTGGGTCGCGCGGAAGCGCAAAGGGTAAGCGCGCTTCACCGCCGCCCATTCGGGCCGCTCCAGAAATTCCAAATCCGAGCCGAGCTCGAGCGCGGGGGCCTGGGCGACCAGATCGTCGAGGCTCGCGATTCCGCGCCGCCGCGCGACGTCGCCGCGCATCGCGAAGGCATAGGCATTTTCGAACCCCAAGGCGCCCAGCAACCGCACGCCATGCGTGCGCGCCACCCAATCGCCCACCTGCCGCACGATCTCGGCCCGCGCGGGCACGTCCTGGCGCTTCATTTCGTTGGTGAAGATCGTGCCCGAATAATCGACGTACACGTCGATATCGCCCCCCGCCAACGCGCCGAACACCACCGCCGAGCCGAGCCCCTCGCGGTAATTCACGCGGTAGCCCGCGCGTTCGAGCCGGTGGCCGATCAGGCGGGCGAGGATATATTGCTCGCCGAAACCCTTGGCGCCGACCGTAACGCTCGGCCGCCCGCTCGGCATCGCGGGCGCCAAAGCGGCGAGGATGCCCGCCGCGAGCACCGCCAGCGCGACGAACGCGCGCACCCGCCGGCGCATCGCGATGCCGTGCTCGATCACCCCGAGCAGCGCGTCGACCGACAGCGCGAGCCCCGCCGCCGCCAGGCACCCGGCGAGCACCAGCGCCCAATTTTGCGTCTGGAGTCCGGCGAAGATCATGTCGCCGAGCGAGGGCTGGCCGACCGTGGTCGAGAGCGTCGCCGCGCCGATCGTCCAAACGGCGGCGGTTCGTACCCCCGCCATCAGCACGGGCGAGACCAAGGGCGCCTCGATCAGCAGCAATTTCTGCCAGGCGGTCATGCCGACGCCATCGGCCGCCTCGATCACCGCGGGGTCGAGGCCGTGGAGCCCCGTCACCGTGTTCCGCAAGATCGGCAGCACCGCGTAGAGCGTCAGCGCGAGCACCGAGGGGAGGAAGCCTAGCGCCGGAATCCCCCCGCCGACGGCCGCCGAAAGCGACAGCAGCAGCGGATAGAAAAGCGCGAGCAAGGCGAGGCTCGGGATGGTTTGCACGAGACTCGCGAAACCGAGCGCGGCGCGCGCGATCCCCGGCCGCCGCGCCGACCAGATCGCGAGCGGCAGGCTGATGACGAGCCCGAGCAGGATCGCGGTCGCCGCCAGCAGCAAATGCGCGGCGAGCAGATCGGGCACGCGCTTCAGCGCTTCGAGAAACGGGCTCATCCGCCCGCCTCGAGCCGTTGGAGCGCACGCGCCTGTTCGCGCGGCACCGCGACCAATGCCGCCGCCTCGGGCCCGCCCTCGCCCTTGATCAGCGCGCGCGGCGTGGCGTCGGCCGCGATGCGACCGGCGGCCATCACCAGCACGCGATCGGCGAGCAGCAGCGCCTCGGCCATGTCATGCGTCACCATGATCGTGGTGAGGCCGAGCCGATCGTGCAGCGCGCGGATCGCCTGCCCCAGCGAATCGCGCGTCACCGGATCGAGCGCGCCGAACGGCTCGTCCATCAGCAGCAGCCCCGGCTCGGTCGCGAGCGCGCGCGCGACGCCCACCCGCTGGCGCTGCCCGCCCGACAACGCCTCGGGCAAGCGCGCGGCGAAGGCGCGCGGCAGCTCGACCAGATCGAGCAATTGGTCGACGCGCTCGCGATGGTCCTTGAGCCCCGCCAGACGCCGGCCGATCGCGATATTCTCCCCCACGGTGAAATGCGGGAACAGCCCGACGTTCTGGAAAATATAGCCGATGCCGCGCCGCAGCCGGGGCACGTCTTGCGCGGTCACGTCTTGGCCGTCGATCAGCACGCGTCCGGTCGAGGGCTCGATCAACCGGTTGATCATCTTGAGCAAGGTCGATTTGCCCGAGCCCGAGGCGCCGACCAACGCGACGAAACTCCCCGCCGCGACCGACAGGCTGACGCCGGCCACGGCCTCGGTCGCGCCATAGCTTTTGCCGACCGCGTCGAAGCTGACCGTGGGACCCTTGGGCATCGCCGCCGGTGATGCGGGATCGCTCCGCGCGCGTCAAATGAAGCTACGCGCGGGCCGCGCTTTGCGGCATGAACCGGCAAAGGCTGAATCGGGGGCATGCATGAAGAAGATTTTCATCACCGGCGGCGGATCGGGGATCGGCGCCGCGACCGCGCGGCTGTTCGCGGGGCGCGGCTGGGCGGTGGGGCTGGGCGACGTGAACGCCGCCGCCCTCGCCGCGACCGCCGCCGCGCTGCCGGCGGGCGCCAAGACCTACCCAATCGACGTGCGCGACCGCGACGCCTTCGCCGCCGCCCTCGCCGATTTCGCGGGCGCCGAGGGCGCGATCGACGTGATGATGAACAACGCCGGCATCGCGGTGGGCGGCACGCTCGCCGCCAATGGCTGGGACGAGATCGACCGCGTCGTCGGCATCAATTTGATGGGCGTGGTGAACGGCGCGAAGCTCGCGCATCCCTATTTGAAGGCGGCGCGCGGCTGTTTGCTCAACATATCGTCGGCGGCGGGGATTTATGGCGGCCCCGGCATCGGCATTTACGCCGCGACCAAATTCGCGGTGCGCGGGCTGACCGAATCGCTCGACGGCGAATGGGCGGCGGACGGCGTGCGGGTGCGCAGCCTGATGCCGAGCTTCATCGACACGCCTTTGCTCGAAGCGGGCATCGCCGGCACCAATTACAGCGTGCGCCAGACGGTGACGGCGGGGGGGCTGGAGATCACCCCGGTCGAACGCGTCGCCGAGGCGGCGTGGGCGGCGGTGCATGGCGCGCGGCTCCACACCCCCGTCGGCAAGACCGCCAAGCGCCTCGCCTTCGCCGCGCGCTGGATGCCGGGCGCCCTGCGCAAGCAAATGGGGCGGCGGGGGCTGGCGGGGTAAGCGCGCGCTATTCCAGCAGCGCGTCGATCGCTTGGGCGAGCTCGATATCGCGGCCCGAAAGCCCGCCCGCGTCGTGGGTGGTTAGCAATATCTCGACCCGGTTCCACACGTTCGACCATTCGGGGTGGTGATAGGCCTTCTCCGCGAGCAACGCCACGCGCGTCATGAAGGCAAAGGCCTCGCTGAAATCG
>FRDC01004767.1_pt1 | contig 10199 bp, 8 predicted proteins | sample 1106171 | NCBI WGS metagenome assembly FRDC01 (sample SAMEA3930566, study PRJEB13176) | freshwater metagenome | biome: Drinking water system; feature: drinking water; material: water | place: Singapore | collected 2014-12-20
GTATCGATCAACGCACGACGATGTCGCAGCAGGGGGGCGCCGCCTGGTTCAGCGACCATCTGAAACTCAATAGCTTCAACCCGATCGTGTTCGATGGTCGCGACCCGGCGGCCTTTCTCTGGGCGATCCTCGACATGGAGCGCCGTCTCGAATCAGCAGCGGAGGCGATCAAGGAAGGAACAGCCCGCTATCCTATTCCACTACCCTACGGGATCGCGGTCGCGCCGAAAGGCGCCGGGTTTCCAGGAGAGGGAACCAACCTCGCACACAACCTTCCGTTGATGGCGAATCCGCGCCTCGACAGCCGCGCCGCCGACCTCTTCAACGAAGGAGCGAGGCGGCTCTGGGTGCCGCAGGCAGAGCTTGCTGGGGCGATCGCCCTGTTTCAACAGCACGAGACGTCCAGCCGCGTGCGTGAACGGGACCATGGCCTGGCTCACCGCGATGTGAAGGTGGCCACGATTCCCAATCCGCCCTTCCGACCGGTCTCGGCGGAGACACGGCGCGCATCTGAAACCTGGACGACCGCTTCCCCGATGACCGCCGTGGATCGGATGTTTGACGCCATCCTCGAGGCGAATCCTCACCTGCGTGCGCGGGTCGGCAATCCCGACGAGATGTTGTCGAACCGACTGGTTGCGACGCTGGGACGGTTGAAGTTCCGCGTCACCGATCCTGAACCGGCCGTGCCGGAATCGGTGGACGGGTCGGTCATCACGGCGCTGAACGAAGAAGCAGTGGTCTCCGCTGTGTTGGCCAACAAGGGGGGCATCAATCTCGTACACACGTATGAGGCCTTTGGCAGCAAGATGCATGGGGCGGTGCGGCAAGAAATTATTTTTGCCAACCATTGTCTGGAAGCGGGCCGTCCACAACGGTGGCTCTCGATGCCGCTGATCCTTACGTCGCATACGTGGGAAAACGGCAAGAACGAGCAGTCGCATCAAGATCCCAGCATGGCGGAGGCGATGCTGGGGGAGCCCTCGCACGTCTCGCGCGTGCTGTTTCCGCCTGACTTCAACAGCGCGGCCGCCGTGATGGAAGACGTGTATCGGACACACGGTCAGATCTGGACGTTGGTCGTCCCGAAGGCGGACGTTATTCCCGATCTCTTGACACCGGAGGAGGCCCGAAGACTGATGCAGGACGGAGGTCTCCGGTTGGAGTGGGCCGGATATCAACGCGAGCAGGCGCGCATCATTCTGACAGCCATCGGGGCCTATCAACTGATGGACATCCTCGGCGCATCGCGCCGACTGGCGGAGCGTCGGATTCCGCATACCGTTATCTATCTGATGGAGCCGGGACGGTTCCGTAGGCCGCGCTCTCTCGCGGAGCAGGTCCATCAGACGTCCCCGAACGTAATGGCACGACTCTTCCCACCCAAAGTGGCTCCGCGGCTGTTCGTGACCCACACGAGACCGGAAACGATCTTGGGCCTACTCGGTCCGCTGCATACGGGCGCGCAGACCGCCGGACTCGGTTACATCAATCACGGGGGCACTCTCAGCACACAGGGGCTGGCCTTTGTGAATCAGTGCAGTTGGGCCCACTGTGTGCAAGAAACGGCCAGGCTCCTGCAGCTGCCGGACGCTGAGCTGCTGAGCGAGGACGAACGCCGAGCGCTCGATGGCAAAGAGAGTCCACACGGGGTAATCATTCCACACGTCATCGAGTAGGTGGCACCAGAGGCGTCATGACCAAGCAGGACCCGCGCCGAGAGCAGTGCTATTCATTTCGACCATTGTCGTCGGGCCGATGTCGTCACGTTATTTCGGCGAGAACGTTCTCCCGAAAAGAGCACTTGCGAATGAAGCGTAATCTTAGTCGCATGGAGCGTGGGGTAAGAATCGTCGGGGGAGTCGTGCTCCTGGTTCTTGGGCTTACGCTTCCTGTCCCATTTTGGGTGGAAGAGATCGCGGAAACCGTCGGATTGCTCGTCGCGGTCACCGGCGCGGTCGGATATTGTCCGGCGAAGCACTTACTTAAGCGGTGAAGCCAGCGTCGACATTCCATCGCAGGAAGAAATCTCATGAGGATCACGGTTGTCTCCAACCCGATTCCGCTGAAAATCCTCAGGCATTGGGAATGCGACCGTAGTCGAGAGGCCACGCTCTGAAGCGGCCCGCCGGCCTCGTGAAGAAAGCAGGATGGACATGGATCCATTCTGGTTGCTCGGTGTCCTGGCCGTCGTCATTGGTCTCGTCGGTGTAAATGGTGCTGATCAAAGGGAGGAAGAAGAAAGTCCAGTGACAGCACCTTCCTTATTGCCTCTCTGGTGTGAGTGGAAGTTGAAGAAGAAAGGAGAATGGACATGGAGAACCATGTGCGGATGAGTATCCGCCAAAGCCGTTGGGCTCTCGTGAGCGTGTCGGCACTAACCGTCCTGCTCGGGATTGGTGCCATGCCTGGAGCCGTGCCGGAAGCGACATCGGTACAGGAACCGCGTATCGAAATCGCCATTCGCGATTCGGTCTATGTGCGCACCAAAACGATGCCTATTGTTGCAGGAGTGCCGACAACGTTGATCATTCGCAACGAAGACCCAGTTCGGCATGGATTCGTCTCGCCGATGGTTACCGCGCTGTTCGTTCGGGTCGAAAGCGAAGGCATCGAGGTCTTCGGAAAGGGTATTGAAGGAGTCCACCTCGACCCCGGCAAGACCTTGGTGGTGCGATTGACGCCTGAGCGGCAAGGCAAGATGACCTTCTATTGCGATCTGCATCCAGATGTGCAAGGCGAGGTCTATCTCTTGGATGTCCCTGTAGGATGACTCGCTACGGGGCGCAACGTGGGGTTCCAACCCCTCTCAGTCGGAGGTGAGACATGATCGGACAATCGGTCAAACTGACGAAGATTCGTGGGATCGACGTGGGCATCCATTACTCCTGGTTCGTCATCTTTGTTCTAGTGACTTTTTCACTCACGGCTCGCTTCTCCGCCCATCACCCTCAGTGGACGATGGTTGAACATTACGCCGTCGGGATCGCCACAAGCCTCCTGTTCTTTGCTTCAATCCTTGCACATGAACTGGCCCACTGTTTCGTCGCGCTGGCGAAAGGGATACCGGTTCGCTCGATCACCCTCTTTGTGTTCGGCGGGATCGCGCAGATCGGTCGAGAGCCGAATCGGCCTATGACGGAGTTTCAGATTGCGATCGCCGGACCGATCGCGAGCGCGCTCCTCGCTGTGGGATTTGGAACTGTCGCTTATCTCGGCGGCGATCAGTTTGAACGGCTGTCGGCGCTTGCCGGCTGGCTCGGGTGGATCAACCTGATGCTGGCGGCGTTCAATCTTATTCCGGGCTTTCCGCTTGACGGTGGACGCATCTTTCGCGCGGCGCTCTGGCACATGACCGGCAACTTGACGAAAGCGACGCGTATCGCAGCGGGCACCGGACAAGGGGTCGGATCGGCGGTTATGTTTCTCGGAATCTGGACGGGATTTACCGTCAATTGGTTCAGCGGCATGTGGTTGGCGTTCATCGGCTGGTTCCTCGTGAACGCGGCGCAGGAAGGCGCCGTGCAAGTCAGTGTCCGTTCCGCGTTGAGCGGATTGGTGGCGGAAGATATCATGAGCCGCGACTGGCCGGCCGTGGCCGGACGGATCAGCCTGGCCGAGTTGGTCCGGGACCATGTCCTCAGAACGGGGCAGCGCTGCTTCACCGTGACCGATGGCAACCGGCTGGAGGGATTGATCACCTTGCACCACATTAAACCGGTGCCGCAGGAGCGCTGGGCCCAGGTATCGGTCGGCGAAGCCATGATGCCCCTGTCGCAGGTGCGGGTCGTGGCGCCCGATACACCGCTCCTCGAGGTGTTACAGCTGCTGGAAGGCGAAGACGTGAATCAGGTTCCGGTTGCGGCCGGAGATCGGCTCGTGGGCATGATCACGCGCGATCATCTTCTGCGCGTGCTCGCCGCCAAGATGGAGCTCGACATGCCGGGCAAGGTGGAACTCGACGCGCCCGAATTGTCCCAGCTGCCCCGAGCTTCCTCGACAGCATGACATGACGGAAAACGATCCGGAAGATACCGGCGAGTCGCCGGCCTCGAAGGCGGAGATAGCGACAGTGCGTCAGGCACGTTTCAGGAAGATGCCGGGAAGTGAAGTTGTGCTTGTCGTCGACGAATATTGAAGGAAGGAGATGAATGGTGAGCCAACTAGTCTGCATCGCGTTTAAGGACTTCGGTACAGCCGATCGGGTGTTGAATGAACTGCGAGCCATGGAGACGGACTATGTCGTGGACCTTGAAGATGCCGTCATCGTCGTCCGCGACATGGATGGGAAAGTGCATTTGAAGCAGTGTGTCGATGTTTTCGGAGGCGCTACGACTCAGGGCGTGGCCCTGGGCGTGTTATGGGGCGGGTTAATGGGGCTCCTCTTCATGAATCCCCTAGCAGGTCTGTTGGGCAGCCTCGCAGGAGGAGCAGGAGGTGGAGTCATGACCTCCGCTGCCAACGAGTTCGGGCTGCTGAGTGATTACGGGATCCCTGACAATTTCATCAAAGCTCTCGGACGCACCATCTTGCCGGGCACCTCCGCGATCTTCCTTCTCATCCGGAGTTTCGACGAGGATCTGTTGTTAGACAGACTTTCAAAACATGGCGGGACGATCCTCAAGACCTCGCTCAGTGGAGAGCAAGAAGGGCGCCTACGGGCTGCCCTCGAAAACCAGCGAGACTCAAAAAGCAGTAGGACCGAGTCTAAACCAGGTTAGGTGTTTTCAGAATTCGCATGATCCGGAAGGGTTAATGGTCCAGTCGATGGTTGAAACGACACGCTCTCTCGTTCAAGTGCAGCCGCATGACTTGGCTCCAGAAAATGCCATCATACTGTTCAGGTGGGTCCTTGCAGAGCCCCGAAGTTCTATGTGCCGGCAGCGAATGGCAAACCTATCAATCATGATAATCATTAGGGGGTGGATGAGTTATCGGGTACGTACTGGTTTCGGGACTAACCGTCGCGCTGATCAGCGAGTTCTCGCTCATCCTCAGCGCCATGGCGCTGAGCCTCGAACACATCCAAGTCCCGTGTTCACTCGGCACATCGTGCAGGCTGAGGGACTCCGCACGGTTGCCAGTGGGTCCTTTGTACATCCGCGTTGGCTGAGTGAATGTGATCTTGCTGGATGCGCTGCGGCAGTAAGACTATCAAGGGCGCGTGGCGCTGTTGGCCTGGGTTCCTTCCGATGCGGCGCGTCTCACCAACAGCGGCGCCGACCTCATCTTGTGTCCGCATCTCGATGCCGCCGACCGGGCGGTGGAGCGATTGCTGCCCGCGAATGGAGCGGAAGGCGTGGCAGAGGATATGGCCGTACGCGAAGACGCGGGCAAGCTGTGTGTACCACATGGATGAAAGGACGATTATGAAATCCTCTCGCCAGGGCAAGCCGTTCACCATTGTCGTCGCGACCGATTTTTCCGAGACAGCCCGTCGGGCCTTGGACACCGCTGTGAGCTGGGCTTCGCGGCTCGAGGCCAGGGTGAGCCTCCTGCATGTCATCAAAAGCGCCTGGCCCGCGAACGAACTTGCCGCGGGTGCCCGCACACTCAAGCCTCTGAAGACCGCAGCCTTACTGAAGTTGGGCCGATTGGCGCGGCTCGCGTTGGAAGCGGGCACCCGCGCAGACGCCCATCTCGCCACGGGTAACCCTCCGGAACGGATCCTCGCCCATTGCCGGACGCATCACGTGGACCTACTGGTCGTTGGGACACAAGGTCGCGGTGGGCTCTCCCGCACCGTCTTGGGCAGCGTGACCGACGAACTCGTCCGGAAGGCGTCCTGTCCGGTCCTGACGTTGAACCCCTCCGTGGAACGCCGGTACCCTGTAAAGGGACGCGGAGGTCGCTGATGGCAGATCACGAACCGCAAGCCAGATACCACCATCATGTACCCGCGCACGAAGTGGTGGTTCTCCTTGAATCCGATCCGAACAAAGGCCTGACGTCCCAGGCGGCTGAGGAGCGTCTGCGGCGATTTGGTCCTAATGTCCTGCCCAAGTTCCGCCGCCATGGGCCGGTGATCCGCTTCCTGCTTCAGTTTCATCACCCGCTTATCTATGTGCTGCTGGCTGCGACGGCCGTCACGGCCTTGTTAGGCGAGTGGGTAGATGCCGGTGTGATCTTCGGGGTTGTCCTGGTGAACGCTGTCGTGGGGTTCAGTCAGGAGTCGCGCGCGGAGGCGGCGCTCGATGCGCTTGTCGCAATGATGAAAACCGAGGCGAGGGTCCGGCGGGACGGACGGACAAGCCGCGTTCCTTCCATCGAGATCGTGCCGGGCGATGTGGTGTTGCTGGAGTCGGGCGACAAAGTTCCCGCAGACCTGCGGCTAGTCAGAGTCCGTGACTTGCGAGTGGACGAGTCCGCGCTGACCGGTGAATCCCTGCCGGTAGAGAAAGCCGATCAGGTGTTACCGCCTGAGACGGTCGTGGGGGACCGGAAGAACATGGCGTTCTCCGGCACATTCATCACTTATGGACAGGGGACCGGTGTGGTCGTCTCGACCGGGACGGAAACGGAATTGGGACGCATTCATCAGTTGATCGGCGAGGCGACGGAAATTGCAACTCCTCTCACGATGAAACTCGCCTATTTCAGCAAAGTGCTGACCGTCGCGATCCTCGGACTCGCAGGAATAACCTTCGCATTGGGACTCTGGAGAGGACAGCCGGGAACGGAGGTCTTTATGGCGGCGGTTGCGCTGGCAGTGGCCGCCATTCCGGAGGGGCTGCCCACCGCGGTCACCATCACGCTGGCGATCGGCGTCAGTCGGATGGCTCGACGGCATGCCATCATCCGCAAACTACCGGCAGTCGAAACGCTCGGCAGCACTACCGTGATCTGCTCGGATAAGACCGGGACCCTGACGAAGAACGAAATGACGGTCCAAGCGATTTTCGCGGGAGATCAGGTGTTCGATGTTGAAGGCACCGGCTATGAGCCGACCGGTGCGATCCATGCTGACGGGACAGCAGTTGTGATCGATACGACTCCCGCGCTGCGAGAATGTCTTCTCGCAGGAGCCCTGTGCAATGACGCTCACCTCGTGCCACGTGACGGACGATGGACCATCGTAGGAGATCCGACAGAAGGCGCATTGTTGGTCGCGGCACGGAAGGGCGGCATCGATGTGGATCGCATAGCGAGCGACTGTGTCCGAGTCGATGCCATACCATTCGAGTCGGAGCGGCAGTTCATGGCGACGCTGCATCGGCTGCAATCGGACCGTGATGGGACGATTTATTTGAAGGGAGCCGTGGAACGAGTGCTCCGGTTCTGCGATCGGATGGTGGCGGCGGACGGGACTGACCAACCGCTCAATCCGCAGCGTGTCGTGGATCACACCGAGACCTTCGGCGATCGGGGTCTGCGGGTGTTAGCGTTCGCACGCAAGTCCTTGACGGTCGGTACTGCGAGGCTCGAGGACGGCGAGATGGCAGGCGGCTTCACGTTCCTTGGACTTCAAGCCATGATGGATCCACCACGGCCGGAAGCGATCGCGGCGGTGCGCGCCTGTCAGAGCGCCGGCATCGCGGTGAAGATGATTACCGGCGACCATGCCGGCACGGCGCGCACGATCGCGACCCAGATCGGGCTACAGGGACGCGCGCATGCGGAACGCGGCGCGTTGATCGCCATGACGGGCCAAGATGTAGCCGCGACTCCTCAGGACCAACTGGCCGAAGCGGCGGATCGCACGGCGGTCTTCGCCCGGGTGTCTCCGGAGCAGAAGCTGCGGCTGGTGGAAGCGCTTCAGGCAAGGGGTCATATCATCGCGATGACCGGCGACGGCGTGAACGATGCCCCGGCGCTGAAGCAGGCGAACATCGGGGTGGCGATGGGCCGCGGCGGGACGGAAGTGGCCAAAGAAGCCGCCGACATGGTGCTGACCGACGACAACTTCGCCTCCATCGAAGCGGCGGTCGAAGAAGGCCGTTGCGTCTTCGACAACCTCACCAAGTTCATCGTCTGGACACTCCCGACCAACGCAGGGCAAGGCTTCGTTCTCTTGACCGCGATTGCCGCCGGCGCCGTGCTGCCCATCCTGCCGGTGCAGATCCTCTGGATCAACATGACGACCGCGCTCGCGCTCGGCATGATGCTGGCGTTCGAGCCGAAAGAGCCGGGCGTGATGCAACGACCTCCGCGAGACCCGCGGCGACCATTGCTGACCGGCATATTGGTTTGGCGGATCGTGCTGGTGTCCGCGCTCCTGCTGGCCGGCGCATACGGCGTCGTCCTGTGGGAGCAGCAGCGAAGCATGCCGGTCGAGGCCGCGCGGACCGCTGCCGTGAACGTCTTTGTCATGGGGCAGTTATTCTATCTGTTCAACTGTCGCTCACTCGACCACACGATGTTTCACGTCGGCGTCTTCAGCAATCCTTGGATCTGGCGGGGCGTCGCCGCGATGGTCGGACTACAATTGATGCTGACGTACGTTTCGGTCATGAATCGACTGTTCCACACCGCGCCGATCGATGGCCCGGCCTGGGTGCTAATTTTGGGGATCTCGTTGACGGTGTATTTCGTCGTTGAATGCGAGAAATGGATCAGGAGGACTATACGATCCGCGCATCCGGTCGATGACCGGCTCGGCAAGGATCGGTGACGGAACACCCATGCCGGCCACCGACGATTCTCTGTTCACGGGACCGGCGGTACGACGAGCAGAGTCAATGAAACAGGGGGAAGTGATGGGACAAACGGCGCGGGGGGGCGCAATGGGTCAAGCTTCCCTATTCCCGCCTCATCACCGTCTCCTGACTATCTATCCAGGGCGAATAACGTGATGATGAATGACAACCAGAACAGTATCGGATTTGAGGGGGCGTGATCACCGTGAAAGTTCTACTTGCCGTGGACCAGTCGCGCGATGCCCAAGTGGCCGCGCGGTTCCTGGAACGTGTCCGGCTTCCCCATGGGACGGTTATGTCGATCGTGCATGTCGTCGGGATCCCGTATGTGGCGACCCGGTTTCAGGGAAAGCAACGCATACTCGCCGCCTGGCGGAAGGACACGGCCATGAGCGCCCGGAGGTTGATCGATCGTCTCGTGCCGCCCCTCCGTGCGCAAGGGCTCAGGGTGCGGCCATTGGTGAAGGAGGGGTCGGCTGGGCCGGTGTTACTGAATACGGCGGAGCGCGAACGGGCGGATCTGATGCTGCTGGGCCCTCATGGCTATTCACGTTTGATGCGCTTCCTGCTCGGCAGCGTCAGTGAGCTGTTCCTCAATGAAGCGCCCACATCCGTCCTGATTGTGCGCGATCGGACAGAAAGTCATCTGGATCGTGGGATGAACGTGGTGCTCGCGATGGATTTCTCAAAGAATGCCAAGCGTGCAGCCAAGTTTTTCTCCAGATTGCGTCTCCCGCCTCGGTCGCGCGTCATGGTGCTACACGTCGAAGAACGTGAGGATCGCATGCTGAATCGTATCAGCGGACTAGGACGGAGCGACTTGTCACAGCCTGTCGAGCGGGCCATGCGTAACCGCAAGCGGCACACCGTGACTATGTTGGAGCGGATTGGGGACCAGTTGGCGGGGCAAGGGCCGGCCGTCCATCTCACCTTCGCGGAAGGGGATCCTGCTGAAGAGATTCTTCGCGCCGCGGAGCGCTGTCGGGCAGATCTGATCGTGATGGGCTCGAAAGGACTCACGGGGCTTGAGCGCTATCTGTTGGGCAGTGTCTCGCGCAAGGTGGCGCGGCATGCGTCTTGTTCGGTGCTTGTGGTAAGGAGACGAAGACGATGAATGTCGGATCGGAAGGAGATCGGCCATGCTGACGGCAGGGGGAATGTTTCTTGTGAGCGCAGTGGTCATCCTGATCGCAGGAACCAAATTGTCTCACTATGCTGATCAGATTGCTGAGCATTCCGGTCTCGGGCGTCTGTGGATCGGGGTGGTATTGCTGGCTGGAGCGACGTCTTTGCCCGAGGTCTTCACGTCGGTCAGCGCGGTGCTCCTTGATGAGCCGAACATCGCAGTGGGAAATCTGGTCGGGGCTGGGCTCAGCAACATGTTGACCCTCGCCCTCGTCGACATGGCGTATCGGCAGAAACGGATCTGGCAACAAGCGGCCTTGGAACATGCGTTGATCGCCGGCTTGGCGGTGACCTTGACGGGACTGGCGGGGTTGCTCATTGTAGTCCGACGACCGCTTCCGTTGTGGCACGTCGGCCTGGGCACTGTTGCCATCGCTG
>FRDC01002961.1_pt1 | contig 10197 bp, 12 predicted proteins | sample 1106171 | NCBI WGS metagenome assembly FRDC01 (sample SAMEA3930566, study PRJEB13176) | freshwater metagenome | biome: Drinking water system; feature: drinking water; material: water | place: Singapore | collected 2014-12-20
TTGAGCTTCAACGCCGCCTACACGTTCTAACCAAACGGCTCCTAGCGGGAGCTTTCTTGCAGATTCACTCGAGTCCCGTTGGCGGGACCGGGTGAGCGCGAGGGGAAGATTTGCGAACCTTGTCCCGTACAGCCGGCCACAAGATCTGGTGCGAGTGCGACGAGAGCGAAGGGCACGCTTTCTGGCACATCTTTAGATGTTCTAGAAAAGGGCTTCTTGCCCTCGCGAACCCAAGTTTGAGTTTCGTCCACAAATCGTTGTTTTGAAACAGCTATGGGAACCCGTGTGGATGGATCCACAAAAACGGTGAAGGGATCATATCCGGGCCCTGTCAAAGTGATGTCACTGTTATCTTTGCCGCGGATTTCAACCGTGGTGCCCATGGAATTTTTGAATGTCATCGATCCTGGTGAGCAATCTTTTTTCTCCCACTTCGAAAAATACTTTTCATAGTTACGAGACACGGCGTCGCACACCGCGGTGGTTTGTTCAGCCAACTGAACTAAGTCTTCGGGGGGCAGGGACATCGTGGCTCTAGCCTTGCCGTTCACCAAGTCCCACAAAAGGGAACAATCTGCCACGTGAGTGTCGAAAAGCCCTTTCGTGATTCCGGGATTCAGTCCCCCGAACCCATCGCAGTCAGCATGTGCAATGCTGATCGCCCCAAGGATCTCCACGGTCATCGAAGGAGTGAATACGCCCAATGCCAAGCGAAGGGTATTTCGTCCGATAAAACTTGCAGTTTTACCCCACTGTTCCTTCATGACCTCTTCAGCGATCGATGTGAAAGATGTGGATGTTGCTTTATAAAGTGTATCCTTGAGAGCTGTGAGCGCCCCTTTCCGCTCAAGAAACTCATAGAGATGAGATCGATTGTAGGTGAGAAACGAGAGCAATTTTTGGGGGAGTCTTTTGGCTGCAAAGTGTTGAGCGGCTTCTTTCATTTCTTGTGTCATCTCCATATTCAAGCTCATCACTTTAGCTAAAGAGCCACGCACGACGTTGTTTTCGTCCAGTTTCAATGTCCCAAAGGAGATGAGTCTTTGGAGAGAGTTTTTGTCCACTGCTCTACCATGAATCCGAGCTTCTCTGAAGACGGTAAAGGAACCGGAGGTCACAATGTTTAGTGTTGAAGTGATTTCTGCAAGTCGAATTGCATCCGCATCTACGGGCTTGCGCTTCAAGAGGCCCCTCAGCCGATCCTCCAAAGTGTCTGGAGTGATTCCAAACTTGGTCCATAGACTGGTTCTCTCAGTTTTGAGTCGTTTGATTCCGTCTTCATCCAAGGATTTCAAAAACTCTGTCTCCTCAGCGTCGATATCGGAGGCAATTTTCTTGGCCATGTTTTCGAGATCTTTAAGGGCATCCCCTGACGCAGCCGCCACCATACTTCTGGCGCTGTCTGTTGCTGCAGCAGTAGCGACCGCTGAGAGCATGCTGTTGAATCCGAGGGAGGGTTTGCAGGACTTCGGATCGTCTTGGCAGATTGCAATTTTCTGAATGCTGCGAGCCCTGTGTTCAAACTCCGCTCGGGGCATGCTGCAGACCTTTTGTGGAATTTGAGCCTGAAGGACCCAAGCGAACCAGAAACTCAGCGCCACGGATGGATCTCCTGGCAAGAACGCAAGTTTTCAACTTTGCGACCCATCATCAAGGTGTCACCGACACAGGCGCCGATTTTTTTTACTGTGAGCTCGTTGTTAACCAGGCTGCGAGCATCTGCAGGCGCGCGAATTTGAGCGCTGCACTTCTGAAGCGCAGCACGCACGGCCATTTTGCACTGAGTGCCACTCAGCTTGAGGCAGGTTTCTGGATAGCCCTCGGCTTTGCAAAGTGTGTTCGCAAAGCGTTTTTCGAATTCTTGAAGATAGCTCTGCCAGCTCGGCGCTCCCCACCCCGAGGCAAACCAAATCAGAATGGCCATGCTTTGAGGTTAACAGCTCGCGCTGTTTGGGTCGAAACTTGTAAAGTCCATCGACCTTAGTCCGGTGTCCCAAATGAAAACCAGTTGAGGTTGAAAATGAGCTGACAGGTGCGGTCTGAACTTTTGACCGCTCCGTCGAAAGCTTCTAGCAAAAGACAATGCTGTCTCGGCAACTTTGGATCGTCACCCTTGTTTTTGCTTTCTGTTTGCCCGCCTTGGCTCGCCTGGACAAGGCCCGCGAGGCCGAACGCAGGTTCGTGCAGGAGACATTTGATGAGGTGGAACAGGCGCTTGAGGGTGAAGACTCCCAGAGTCGCTGGCAAAAGCTGCTGAGAAAACTCAATCCGGTGAATTTTGCTGAAGGCATTTATCGCAAGACACATGAGACGATGTTGGATCCCGAAAAAAAGGTGACCGCCAAGAATGTGATCTTTCTCGGGGTGATTTCTGAGAGCATTGAGCGATTGGGGGGATTGGCATTGGTCCCTGTGACCGATGGCTGGAGCGGGATTCTTCTCATGCCGTTTTTTGATCCGGTGTGTTGGACCTTTGCCATCAGTTACAAATATCTTCCGGGATTTGCATTCGCGACCACATGGCTCAGAAAAACCAGTACGGGTGCCTTCGTCGCTTTATGGGATCAGGTGCATGGCGAACACTTGGCGCAATTTTTTCGCGAGCAATTTTTCAAAGAGAAAGATTTGTCAGACGGTCCGTGGGATTTGCGACTGAGTCGCACTGAAAATGGCAGTCAGGTTCTGGAGTTTTTTACCACCCAAAACGAGAAACCTTTTTTGCAGGTGAAAATGCGTGATGCCCAACATGTGGAAGAGGTGCAGGTTTGGCCGGAGGAACAAACCGGTGAGTTTGAAAAAGTTTTGAAGATTCTGCATTGGAACCTTCGCCGAGCAATCCGACAAAACCTTAAAAAATCCACCTGGTACGGACAAAGCGAAAAACTGGACTCGGCTCGAATCATTCGCTTTCGGGCAGGTACTGTCCCCTGGGGACGCCAAATGCAATTGCGGCAGTGCTCGGAGCTCTGACCTTGGTCGAGACACCATAAGAACGGCTCCAGAAGCGAATTTCCTGGCCCTAAAAATAAAAAAATCTCGAAAGTTCTTAACCCGACGAAGGCCGTTGCCTGTCTCATGAGCAGGTGGCAGGACGCTGCCGAAACAGGCGAGGCCAAAGGCAAGTCATAGGATGGACTGAGCCCTGCCTGGGGATCCTTGAGTTGGTTTTTGGAGAACTCGAAAGGTTTGGTGGTTCCCTTTCGAATTCTCGGCGGAGCATTTATGCTCCGCTTTTTTTTTGTCTTGTGTTAACCGCTCGGGCCAGTGATCGATCTCAAAGATTTGAATTTTTTTTATCCTGAAGACCTGGTGGCCACGGAGCCTCGCCGACCCTCGCGTGTGTTGTGGAATCAAGGCGACTTTCGTGAGGAGATTTCGGTGCCACAACTTCTGGAGCGCATTCCGGCCGGGGATGTGTTTGTGGTGAACACCACTCGCGTTTTGAAGCGTCGGGTGTTTTCCGAGGACTCCGTTGAAATTTTGTTCCTGAGCGAGCTTGCGCAAAATGAATGGTCTGTGCTCTTCCCGGCGCGAGAGACCCGTATGGGTTCTGAATTGTTGTTGCCGGACGGTGTTGTTGCCACGCTCATCGAAAAGGGTCTTCCCCAGAAATTGCGGGTAAGTCGGCAGCTCGACAGCTCCTATTTCGAAAAATTTGGCGAGCTTCCGCTGCCACCCTACATTCAAAACGCTCGCGATGATCGACACACCCGCGGTGCTGATGAAACCTGGTACCAGACGGCGTGGGCCAAGCACTTTGGGAGTTTGGCTGCGCCCACGGCGAGTTTGCATTTCAGTGAAGCCGATCGAAAGTACCTGCAAAGCAAAGGTGTGGAGGTCCTCGAGATGGTGCTTCACGTCGGCTTGGGAACTTTTTTGCCGATCAAAACGCAAAAGCTCTCCGATCACCGCATGCATTCAGAGAGTGTTGAAATTTCAGCCTTCACCTGGCAGCAAATCTTAAAAGCTCGAAAAGCGGGTCGTGGCGTCTGGGCCCTCGGGACGACCGTGGCTCGTGCTCTCGAAAGTGCCCCCCTGGAAAAACTGATTGTCCGAGAAAACGGGGATTGGTCGGGAACCACAGATCTTTTCATTCACAACGATTTTGAGTGGCAAATTGTCACTCGCTTGTTGACCAACTTTCATCAACCCCACAGCACCCTCCTGGCTCTGGTGGCCTCATTTGCTGGTTTGGAAAATGTGCGAGCCGCCTACGAGTGGGCCGTGAGCAAACGCTTTCGCCTCTTTTCTTATGGAGATCTTTCAGTATGGCTCAGATAGGACGCTTTGAGTTGCATCAACAGGCCGGCGAGGCTCGTCGAGGAACTTTGCATACGGCTCATGGACCTGTTCAGACCCCCTGCTTTATGGCGGTGGGCACCAAGGCCACCGTGAAGGCCATGACTCCCGAAGAACTCAAGCAGCTCGGTACCCAAGTGGTGCTTGGTAACACCTATCACCTGCACATTCGGCCCGGAGAAAAGCTGATTCAAAAACTGGGTGGTTTGCACCGCTTTATGAACTGGTCAGGTCCGATTTTGACCGACAGTGGAGGCTTCCAAGTTTTCTCTTTGTCCGCGTTGCGTCGCATTTCGGAAGAGGGTGTGGAATTTCGCTCGCACCTCGACGGTGCCAAGCATTTTCTTTCCCCCGAGTCGAGCATGCAAATTCAGATGGATTTGGGAGCCGACATCATCATGGCATTTGATGAGTGTCTGCCTTATCCCGCCACGCGTGAAGACACCAAGAAGTCGATGGATTTGACCTTGAGATGGCTGCAGAGATCAGCGCGAGCCATGACCCGTCCGGAGAGTTTGCTCTTTGGAATCGTGCAAGGGGGACTGGAGCTCGATTTGCGCAAAGAATCTTTGCAGCAAGTGACGAGTTTGGATCTGCCCGGCTACGCTCTGGGGGGCCTCAGCGTGGGCGAGCCCATTGACCTGATGCATGAACTGGTGCGTGCAACCGCTCCGCTCCTTCCGTCTCACAAGCCTCGGTATGTGATGGGAATTGGTACCCCCTTGGACTTGGTTCTTGCGGTGGATTCAGGAGTGGATCTTTTTGATTGCGTCATTCCCACGCGAGTCGCCCGCAACGGGACTCTCTACACTTGGGCAGGCAAGGTGAGCATCAAACGCAATCAGTACAAAGAAGATGCGGGGCCCTTAGATCCCGAATGTGATTGCCCGACTTGCCAGAATTATTCTCGCGCCTATTTGCGCCACCTATTTCTAAGTGGTGAGATTCTCGGCAGTCGGCTGAACACCATTCACAATCTGCGCTTCTATATGGCGTTGATGGAAAAATCGCGTCAGGCCATCGTCGAAGGTCACTGGCCCCAGTTCCGCGATCACTGCCTGGCGCGTTTTGTTCAGTCAGATAGTGATTGATTCCTATTGAGAAGAATGAAATTGAATAGAGTTCCGGAGGTTCGAAATGCCTGCTGCCCAGCCATCTTTGCTTGAGATGCTTTTGCCGTTTGTGTTTATTTTTGCGATTTTTTACTTTTTGATCATTCGCCCGCAGTCGCGAAAAATGAAGGACCATGAAAAGTTCTTGGGCGGATTGAAGCGTGGCGATTCGGTTGTGACCGCTAGCGGCATTTTGGGCACTGTAGATGGTCTGACGGATCAGTTTGTGACCCTTGAAATCGCCGACGGTGTTAAAGTGCGAATGTTGAAAAAGCAAATATCGGCCTCACAGGCCGCTTTGCTGCAGAGTCAAACCCCAGCCAAGAAATAAGGACTGATCGCTATGGAATCTTTTGGCTTGCGCCTGTGGGGCGCCATCATTGGACTGTTTTTCGTTGTTGCTTGGAACGTCCCGAATTTACTCTCGGTTGAAGACACTTGGTGGCCTTCCAAAAGAAAGCTGAACTACGGGTTGGACATACAAGGTGGCCTGCATTTGGTCATGGGTGTGGATGTGGCTGGCGTGATGTCGGAGGGCACGCGTCGCATGATCCCTGCTCTGGAAGCAGATTTTACGCGCGAGGGGATCACGGGAGTGCAAGTGCAGGTGCGCAATGGTGAGCAGGGTGAACTGTCCCTGGAGTTTCCTGCAGGGCAAAAAACCAAAGTCGAAAAAGTGATGCAAGATCGTTACTCCACCATGTTGCAGAAGATGCAAGATGGAGAAACCACCCAGGTCTATCGATATCTCGAAGCTTATTCTTTGGACTATAGGACCAAGGTGATTCAGCAAGCCATTGAGACGATTCGCAACCGCATCGATGAGTTTGGTGTGGCGGAGCCTTCGATTGCGGCGCAAGGGGCCGATCGCATCTTGGTGCAGCTGCCTGGGATGGCAGATGCGGAAAAAGCCAAATCTCTCATCAACACCGCCGCCAAGCTGGATTTCATGCTTGTTGAAAACCGATCTCCCGAGGAGTTGATGGGCTTGATCGACACCGTTGAAAAAGCAGGCAAGTATGATTTCAAAAGCCTCAAATACACCGACTACATCACCAAGCTGAATGAAGACCTCAAGGGCAAGTTGCCCGAAAACACCATGGTGCTTTTTGAGAAGGCATCGAACGTGGAAAATCTGGATCAGGGGAGAGTGCCGTTTTTGGTGCGCACGGATTCCGGCTTGGGGGGAGGTTCGCTGGCTGACGCTCACGTCTCCTTCGGGGAGTTCGGTGAGCCTGTGGTGGCTTTGCGCTTTGATCCCTCTGGTGCGGAGAAGTTTCGTGTTCTCACAGGGACTAACAAGGGTCGTCTGATGGCCATTGTGCTGGATCGAGTGATCAAGACAGCACCAAAAATCAATGGTGAAATTCCGGGAGGCAGCGCTCAGATCACTCTGGGAGGTCGCAATACAGAGCAAGCTATGAACGAAGCCAAGATGATATCAACGGCTTTGCGTGCGGGTGCTCTGCCGGCGACATTGGAACAGTTGGAGGAAAGACGGGTGGGACCCACTTTGGGTGCTGACTCGATTCAAAAAGCCATTCAGGCATCGTGGATTGGAGCTTTTGCGGTCATTTTGTTCACCATTCTCCGTTACAAAGCCATGGGAGTTATCTCAGTCGTGGCTCTTTCGGTGAACATTGCAGCTGTGTTTGCGCTTCTGACTTCTCTCGGAGCCACACTCACTCTGCCGGGCATCGCAGGGATTGCGCTCACCGTGGGATTTGCAGTGGATGCCAACGTTTTGATCAACGAACGCATGCGCGAGGAGCTGGCCAAGGGTTCTGGCTTTCTGGTGGCGGTTCAAGAGGGTTACGCTCGAGCCATGTCGGCGATTCTGGACTCGAATATCACCACGGCGGCAACAGCTGTGGTGCTTTTGTTTTTTGGAACTGGTCCGGTGAAAGGTTTTGCAGTCACCCTCTTGGTGGGGATTGCAACCACACTTTTCGCGAACGTGTTTTTCTCGAAAGTGATGGTGGACATTTTAACCCAGAAACTGCGTGTGCAGAAACTTTCGGTGTAGGTGAAGCATGAAGCAGCAAGAATCTTTTGGACGTTTTGATTTTGTTGGCAAAGTGAATCTCTTCGCAGGGATTTCAGTTTTACTGGTGGTGGCATCTCTCATCTATCTGGGCATTCGAGGCATTCCTTACGGGATTGATTTTGCTGGGGGCACAGAGGTTCAGGTGAAGTTTGAGGGTCAAGTCAGTATTGACCAGGTCCGTCGCTTGGTCGAACAACTGAAACTGCCCGAAGTGGGTGTCCAGGGGTTTGGTGAGGGGTCCGAATTTATCATTCGCTTTCAATCCCGACAGGGAAAAACTGAAAAAGAAACCAATGAAATTCAGAACAAAGTTTTGGTGGATCTCAAACAATCTATCAACACTCAATTGGGGGCTCAGAAGCCCGATTTTCGCCGAGTGGATTCAGTGGGTCCTCAGGTGGGTAAAGAGTTGCGAACCAATGGGTACCTTGCGGTGTTTTACTGTTTGTTGGTCATCCTGATCTATGTCGGCTTGCGCTTTGATTACAAATTCGCTCCCGGGGCTGTGCTGTGTCTGTTTCACGATGCGGTGATCACTCTCGGAATTTTTGTGGCTGTCGGAAAAGAGATCAATGTTCCCATTTTGGCCGCGATTCTGACTTTGATCGGATACTCTCTGAACGACACCATTGTGGTGTTTGATCGAATTCGTGAAACCGCCGGGATTTATAAGGATCGGGGCATTGCTTTCGTCATCAATCGAGCAATTAACGACACCCTTCACCGCACCCTGATCACTTCGGGGACCACATTTGTATCATCTCTGGCATTGTTTATTTTTGCGGGTGGTACGGTGTCAGACATCGCTTTCGCGCTTTGTGTGGGCATTGTGTTTGGAACTTATTCATCGATCTACGTGGCGGCCCCGTTGGTGCTCTGGCTGGATAAGCTTTCCCCTGCGAAAGCTTGACCCAGCTCACACCTCTCGCTTACGCCAGGGGCTATGAAATCTCTCGTTTTGTTGAGCGGCGGGCTCGACTCCACGGTCAATCTTCTGTTTGCTCTTGAGGAGTCTGCTGTGGAGCTTGCTTTAACTTTCGACTATGGGCAGAGGGCTGCCGGTCGAGAAATCGAGGCGAGTCGTGCATTTTGTAAAAAAAAAGGCGTACCACATCGGGTGGTGAGCCTCCCCTGGCTTGCTGAGATCAGTCCCTCCGCGCTCAATCGCAACGGTGCTCACCTTCCCTTGGCGGACGAAGTGAAAGTGGATTCGCTGGAAGTTTCGCAACAGACGGCGCGAGCGGTGTGGGTCCCCAATCGCAACGGCATCTTCTTAAACGTGGCTGCGGCTTTCGCTGAAGCAGCCGGAGTGCATTGGGTGATCCCCGGATTCAATGCTGAAGAAGCGGCCACCTTTGCCGACAACTCGATGGAGTACTTAGAGAGCTTGAACCTGGCCTTTGGATTCTCGACCGTCACTGGGGTGAAGGTAAAGTGCTGGACCGGAAACATGCAAAAAACGGAGATTTGGAGTGAGGGAGTGAGGCGCGGTTTGCAAGTTGAAGATCTCTGGGTGTGCTATCAAGGGGCTGCAAAACCCTGTGGGGTTTGCGAATCCTGTCTGCGTTTCGCTCGAGCTCGAGGTGAAAGATGAAGGTTCAGTTTCTGGACACGAGTTTAACTTACGATGGATCTCAGCTGCGGAGTTTATTTGTCTACGAACAGACTCGAATGGCTGGAGATGGAGCGATTGCTTTTCTAGGCCCTTGCGCCGTGACCTTGGACAAAATGAAGGATGCTGAGGATCGCATCAATCAAGAAGTCATTGCTGGGGACCAGATGTTGCATTTTTTGGTCGAAGTGTTTGATCGCCCGCTTTTGGTTGGGGTTTTGTTGCAAAGAATTCTCGCGTCGCTTGTACAGGATTGGTTTTATCGAGCGCGGAGGGTGAGACTGGAAAGAGACGGCGACGATCTTTATTTTGTGAACAAGGGAGAAAAACTCAAACTGAGCATTTCGATCGCTGCTCCGGCCGTGCGCTCGAGCCTCGTGCACTTTGCTGTGAACGTCAGAAACTCTGGAACTCCTGTGCCAACCGCAGCTCTGGAGGATTTCCAAGTGGATCCCAAAGCTTTTGCATCCGACATTCTTCAAGCTTTGCAGACAGAATGGCTTTCTTCTTTAGACGCAAGCTGGAAGGCACTTCCGTAGAAAGTTCTCCATCATGCAAGCCGTTTTGGGTTAGGAAACGGAGTAAGCGTGAGTGCAGAGAAGGCTTCCAATGCGTTTGTATTCGTTGAGCAAGTCCAAATGGATCGATGAGGTGTTGATGGATTCCCTGAGGCCACGGTTGAGTCGGCCAATGTGGTTTTCTCGGTTCTGAATTTCAAGCTTCGCGAGCTCCCGTTTGAGTTCAATGGCGGCTGGGCAAAGTTCTCGATTTGAAAACGAACTCACTGCTGTCATCGCCACTTTGAGTAAAAGGTCGTGCATTTGCCGCAGTTCTCTCCACCCCTCGTCTGAGAACTCGAGCTTGAGAGCATGTTTCTTAATCGACAAAGACGTGATGTTGATATCAATCGAGTCTGCCGCTCGCTCTAAATCTGTGATGAACATGATCATTTGCATGATGGTCTGATTGACCGCAGTGGGACTCTTGTTGGCGTGATCAAGTAGAAACATTTTTGTTTCGCGATAGAGAAAATCCACGCGATTGTCGCGTTCCTTGATCGACTCCAGAAGCGCTGGGTCTTCAGTTTCAAAGAGGCGCAAGGAATCTCGAATCATCGAAATCACCAA
>FRDC01004553.1_pt1 | contig 10193 bp, 11 predicted proteins | sample 1106171 | NCBI WGS metagenome assembly FRDC01 (sample SAMEA3930566, study PRJEB13176) | freshwater metagenome | biome: Drinking water system; feature: drinking water; material: water | place: Singapore | collected 2014-12-20
TCGGCGACGGATGCCTGATGCCCGCTGCCTGGTTTTTACAGCGAAACCGGCGCGCCCGGCGTTTCAGGATGCGGATCCACCGCATCCTCTGGCGGAACAGGAGGAGGAAAGGGCGGTTTCTTCTGAGTTTGGATTTCTTCCGTCGCGGTTTCAGCAGGAGCGGAGGTACCGACTTCTTCTGTAATCGTTGTTGAACCCGGAACTCCTTCGTTCTCGAACCAATAGCGCGCGTTCAGATCTTCTTTGAGTTGCTCTTCGGTGATGTACTTTGCCGATTCCATTTTGGTGAGAATGGATTTCACCGTTTTGTTGGCGTACTCCGACATCTGTCGCGATTTAAACGATTGATTGTAGCGCTTCGGACTCGGCAAAAGCATCGCGAGGAAAGCTCCTTCTCGAGCTGTCAGTTCCGACGGCGCTTTTTTGAAATAGTGCTGAGAAGCCGCGTTGATTCCGTAAATTCCATCACCCCACTCGGCGACGTTCAAATAAGTTTCGAGAATTTTCTTTTTAGGAACGGAGTTTTCTAGTCGAACGGCTAAGACCAACTCCTTCGCTTTTCGCCAAAGATTCTTGTCATTATCTAAGAAAACATTCTTTACGACTTGCTGTGTAATAGTGCTCGCGCCGCGATGCAGCTTTCCCAATGCCCAGTCATCTTTAATGGCTTCACGAATCTGATTGGGATCGTAACCCTTGTGCTGAAAGAAGGCCCAATCTTCGCTAACAATAATGGCTCCCACGGCGGTTTTCGAGACGCTTTCTAAACCCACCCAACCCGTTGGCGGAGCTGGCTGCAGCTTGATCTGGGATGTTTTATCCGTGGAGTGGTATTCCACCACCGGGTATTGATTTCTCAAAACCGAAACATCCGGAAATTCCTGAGTTAGAAAGTCATAACCTGACCAAACTAGGAACGCGGTGCCTGCCACGATGATCATGCTGAAGATGAAAGCAACCCGACCGAAGCTCAAATGACACCCACCATTAAAATGCTGATTCGAAACAAGAAGCTTGTATCGCTCCTAGCCAAAATGTAATCTAGCCCTGTGAAATCAAAGATCTCATCGACCAAGGCTTTTCCAAAAACAGCTTCAAAGAAGACAGCGACACTCCAGCGTTTATCGAAGATTGAGGCACAGGGCAAGGGCAAGAATCACCCTCAAGAACACAATCCCTATCTCATTCCCAATACCAACCGCATCTATACGAATCCCAAGAAGCAAAAAATCGCTCGCGACATGCTTGAGCGCTATACGGGAACCCCGGTAGAACGCTTCAGAAAACAGATTATCCTCACAAATTTCGATTATTACTTAGAACGATTCCACAACATTTGTGGAGACGAACGTACCAAGGGTTCGGCCATGAACGTGGTTCATAGCGATCGAGCCGATGTAAGTATCGTCGACTTTTCTATCGGGTCACCCAATGCGGCTCTGATCATCGAACTTATGGCGGCAATCGATCCCACCGCCGTTTTATTTTTAGGAATGTGCGGAGGACTGCATCGTTCGTTAAAAGTGGGAGATTTCATTCTTCCGACGGCTGCCATCCGCGACGAAGGTGCGTCGCAGCATTTCATGCCGCGCCAAGTACCCGCCCTTCCCACTTTTAAGATTCAAAAATTTGTCTCTCAGATTTTAGTCGAAAAAGGGTTAGACTATCGTACTGGGGTTATTCACACGACGGATTATCGTTTTTGGGAATTTGATATGAAATTCAAAGCCCAATTGTACGATGAACGTGCCCTGGCGATTGAGATGGAATCCGCTACTCTCTTCGTCGCTGGTTTCGCGAGCAAAGTTCCAATTGGCGCATTGCTCTTAGTTTCGGATCTTCCTCTTCGCAGAGGTGGAATCAAAACGATGAAATCAGCGAAAGCTGTTTTTAGACAGTACACCGATATGCATTTGGAAATCGGGATCAAGTCGATGAGTGAGATCGCGGAACGCGGTGAACATATCCGTCACTACAAATGGTGATAAATGGTGACGAAGGTCTTTGTTTAGAGTAGGGCTGATAAGAGATGCTCAAAAAACTTCTAGATTTTTTTTCAAACGATCTTGCGATTGATTTGGGAACAGCGAATACGCTCGTCTACGCACGCGATCGCGGAATCATCATCAACGAGCCCTCAGTCGTCGCCATTCACCGAAACGCCCGCGGTCAAACTCGCGTTCTCGCAGTTGGTAAAGAAGCGAAAGACATGCTGGGTCGTACGCCGGGATCGATTCAGGCGATTCGTCCCTTGAAAGACGGCGTGATTGCCGACTTCGAAGTGACCCAATCGATGTTGAAATATTTTATTCAGAAGGCCAGCGAACGCCGCACCTTCATTCGCCCGCGAATCATCATCTGCATTCCGTTTGGGATCACCCAAGTGGAAAAACGCGCCGTGAAAGAGTCGGCGCAGTCAGCTGGTGCCCGCGAAGTGTATCTGATCGAAGAGCCGATGGCGGCAGCACTGGGCGCAGGCCTTCCGATTCGGGAACCCAGCGGGAACATGATTGTGGATATCGGCGGCGGAACGACCGAAGTCGCTGTGATTTCTCTCGGCGGCATCGTGTACTCCCGCTCCGTACGTGTGGCTGGCGATAAATTCGACGACGCCATCGTGAACTACATCAAAAGAAAATATTCGCTGCTCATCGGTGAGCGCTCAGCCGAACAAATCAAGCTTTCGATCGGTTGCGCTTATCCGTTTGAAGAAGAAAAAACTTACGAAGTCAAAGGCCGCGACCTGATTACCGGCGCTCCCAAGACCATCGAAGTGAACTCGGAAGAAATTCGCGATGCATTGGCGGAACCTGTTTCTGCAGTAGTCGATGCCATCAAAACGGCGCTAGAACGTACTCCTCCAGAACTTGCTGCAGATATTGTCGACAACGGCATTATTCTCGCCGGCGGTGGAGCTCTCCTCGCGAACCTCGATATTTTGATCAAAGAAAAAACGGGTCTTCCCGTTGCTCTTGCTGAAGATCCCCTCACATGTGTGGTACGTGGCTCGGGCAAGGCCCTTCAAGACATGGATCTCCTCAGAAAGGTGACGATTGTCTGACGCCGGCTCCTCCAATCCCAGGGCGTTTCAATTAGTAGATAATGAATCAGAAGCCCTTTCCTTCTTGAAGGAAGGAGCGGCCACATCTGCTTCCAGTATGATCTGGACCAAGAACCAAGAGTGCGTCGTCAACACCATGATGGTGCTCTTTAGCGAAGTGGATACCGGGATTTTTTTTATAGTCCCGAAGGGATTCGATCCCAAAAACTTCATGGCCAGCTTAGCAAAGACGGGCGAGAACGATTGTTTCTTCAGCATGTCCTTAGCACGCGCCAATATTTTCTTTAAAGCTGCCTTCATCGGCTTCGAAAAAAAATACATGCACTTCGATATTCCCACTAAGATTTACAAAGTGCAGCGCCGAAACGACCTTCGTTTCGTCTTTCCTCAGAACTACGAAATGGAAGTGCAGTTCGAAGATCCCACCGCCCCGAACAACGTGCTGACTAAAAAAATTATCGACCTCAGCGCCGGTGGGATGGCGTTACACATCGAAGAAGCCGATCACGGACTTTATCAGCCCGGCGTGATGCTCAAATCCATGACGTTTATTATTCGGGGGCGCCAAATTATATGTGACGGCGAAATTCGTCACGTGGCCTTCAACAGCCACGGCGGACGTCGTGTGAGTGGCGCAAAAATTGGCGTGCTCTTTCACAAACTCAAGGCGGGCGAGACTCAGCACATTGCCCAGTTTATTTTTGACGAAAGCCGTCGCTACTTTTCTAACTTCTTCACCACCAACTTTCCGGGTGGTGGTAAAGACGAAAAATGAAGAAGAAACCGTCCGCAAAAAAAGGGCCGCTCCACGGTTGTACCATTCTGGATTGCTCGACCTTGCTACCGGGTCCATTCGTTGGAAAGCTCCTCGCGCTTCAAGGGGCCAAGGTTTTAAAAGTGGAAAGTCCGGATCGACCCGATCCGGCTCGAGACTTGGGGCACTATTATAAAGACCTGAATGACTGCAAAAAGCTCGTCCTCCTGAATTTAACCAAATTAGAAGATCAGAAAAAATTTAAGAAACTGGTGAAGGAAGCAGACGGATTGATCGAAGGCTTTCGTCCTAGTGCTAAATTGAAGCTGGGCTTGGATGAAAAGTCCCTGCACAAGGTGAACCCTAAACTTTGTATCACCAGCCTAGTGGGCTACCGTGAAGACGGACCCTGGAAAGATCGCGCTGGTCACGACCTGAACTTTCAAGCCGTTACAGGATGCCTTTCGCTTTTCGAGGGAGTTCCGGGCCTGCCTCTTGCGGACTTATTTAGTGCCTACAAAGCCGCTTACATGATGGCCGCCAGCCTCCACGCCGTGAAAGCCGGCGGGAAAGGTCGCCGCGCGGTCGTCAGCATGACTGACGCCATCCGAGAAGCCCAGAGCAGTTTCTACCATGAGTATTTAGCCACGAAAGAAGTGCCCGGCCCAGGCGCCTCGCTCCTGACCGGTAAGTTTCCCTGCTACCGTATTTACAGCACGCAAGATCACCACCGAGTCTCTGTCGGCGCCATCGAAGGGAAGTTCTGGGACAAGATCTGCCAGATTTTGCAGTTGCCCCAGTTTGCTGGAAAAGGCTACACCGTAGGCGAAGAAGGCAAGAAGATCGCAGCCGCCGTACAAGGAGCTTTCAGCTCGAAACCCTGGTCGCACTGGGAAGGCTTGTTTGAAAGCGCCGACTGCTGCGTCGAAAGAGTTTTAGATTACTCAGAGGTTTCCCGGCTTGGCGTACAACCCTAAAGATTATTACTTTCACAAAGCAAAGGCCGAGAACTTTGCCGCGCGTTCGGTTTTCAAGCTCCAGGAAATTGATCGCCGCCTGAAAGTTCTTCGCGCGGGAGATAAAGTTTTAGACCTCGGTGCAGCCCCAGGCTCCTGGTCCCAGTACGCCTCCCAAAAAGTGGGCGAGAAGGGCCGAGTTCTCGGCATCGATATACAGCCGATCAAGCTCACTCTGCCGAACGCGATTTTTGTAACTGCGGACATGCGCGACTTAAATCTCGAGGAACTTTTCACTGAAAAGGGAATCAGCCCGCCCTTTGATCTGGTGATGTCCGACATGGCCCCAAAAACCATCGGTGTCAAAATCACCGATCAGGCCAGATCTTTCGAGCTCTGTGAATTGGCCCTTCAAACCGCTGAACGTTTTTTAAAACCCAACGGCCATTTTATCTGTAAGCTCTTTCACAGCGATGAATTCGAACAGCTTAGAAAAATGCTCGCAGCAAAATTTAAGAAGGTAGAAATCATTCGACCCAAAAGTACGCGGAAAGAGAGTAAGGAAATTTTTCTGATCGCCCTCCATTACCAAGGTGAAAAATAATGTTTGTCTTTTCAAACCTCGCTATCAGCATTGATGGAAAAATTGCAACCGCCAGCCGAGAGCACTTTCCTCTTGGCACTCCAGCCGATCGAGAACAGATGCAGGTTCTTAGAAAAGAATCGGACGCCATTCTCATGGGTGCCACCACCCTTCGTGCCTTTCAAAAACCCCTTTTGGCAGAGGGGGCTTCCAAGCAACCCTTAAATGTCATCCTATCGTCCAAGCTCGACGGGATTTCGCCCAGCTGGGCCTTTTTCACCTCGAACAAAATCAAACGCCTGATTTTTGTGGGTGCGAGTTGCCCCAAAGCTAAACTTTCTAAATTTAAAAAGAATTCGGAAATCGTCGTCCTTAAAAAGCCCACAGCGAAGAAAACACTCGGCGTCCAAATGGCTGAAGCGCTCGAGGAACGGGGAGTGCAGCGCCTACTCGTCGAGGGTGGGGGTGCCGTCATGTGGGACTTTGCTTCTCAAGATTTAATCGATGAATACCACGTCACCGTTACCCCTCGCGTGCTTGGGGGCACTGATGCACCCACTTTGGTCGACGGATTGGGGCTTAAACCCGATCAAGTCGTTAACCTCAAGCTGGAACAGTGCCGAGTTTTGAAAAATGAACTCTATCTGATCTATAGAAAAACGGGAAAACGGGGACGCAAGCTAGCGGATCTTTAAACGGGGATCGACCGGACATCCCGGGCAGGCGGCGCTCACTTCCTGGGAAATACGCTGCCAGATATTGAAAAGATTCCCCTTCACGGTATTGGTCAGAAGCACGACTACGCTCAGTGCAATCGCGACGGCGAGGATGTACTCCACTAGGGTCTGACCGCTCTCATCGAGCTTTCGTTTCATACTCCATCTATTCTAAGGTATAGTCGCCCCCAGTGACAACCCAACCGAATCCCCCGCAGTTAAAGGCGATTTCCTTAAAAAGCGTGCTCCTTCCGGGGCTTGTTGCCATTGGACTTGTGGCTGCGGTCCTTACCGCGATGAAATATCTCCTCCCTGCTCACCGCGACCATCTGTTTCCGGGTAAGACCCCGTCTGCCGCCCGAGGCATCCAAGTCGGGGGAGTTCTTCCAGAGTTTTCGTTTAAAAACTTGCAAGGGGAGTCGTTTCCGGTCTCGGATCTCAAAAATAAGCTAACAATTCTCAATTTTTGGGCCAGCTGGTGCGACGCCTGTATTGTCGAGGTCCCCTCTTTGGTTAAACTCCGGTACGAATATAGGGACCGAGGCCTCGAAATACTTGGTATCAATCTCGACGAAAATCCTGACGATATTGTCCCTTTTTTGGTAAAGAGACTGGGCATTGAATACCCTGTCTTCGTGGATCCAAGCGGCGAGATTGCAGGTTTGCTGGAAGTCGGTGCCATTCCACACACGGTAGTGTTCGACAGTGATCGGAAGATCCTGCTGATCGAAACAGGGGAACGAGACTGGTTTGATTCAGAAATTCGAACACTGGTTGAAAAATGGTTAAAGGAATGAAGAAATTTGCGCTCCCGCTCTTTCTGACGGAACGAAACAAATACGTTCTGGGCGCACTGACTTTTCTGGTAGCGGTGCCGATGTACCTGCTCGCCAACCACTATCCGATTTTTACTCCTCAACAGCTTCCGCTCTGGAAATGGGACAAGATGATTCCCTTCATTCCAGAGACCGTCTTCGTCTATGTGAGCGAATACATTCTCTTCGTCGCCGCGTATCTGTTTTCGCGCGATATGGAGAATATGAATAAATACATTTATTCATTTTTGGGTCTTCAAACCATTAGCGTAATTATATTTTGGGTTTGGCCAACCACTTACCCGCGAGACCTTTTTCCCCTTCCCGACAATTTGGATTGGCTCACTTTTACCGTATTTAGCAACTTAAGGACGGTGGATGCTCCCACGAATTGCTGCCCGAGCCTTCATGTTAGCAGTGTCTACCTATCAAGCTTCATTTTCTTGGATGAACAAAAAGGGCGCTTTCTTTTTTTCTTTCTCTGGGCAACAGCGGTGGCAATCTCCACCCTGACCACGAAGCAACATTACATTGTCGATGTGATAGCCGGACTCGGCTTAGCGGTTCTTTCCTATTACATTTTTCACAAGCTGATCCCGTACCGAAAGGTCAGCTGGGCTGCCAAGCGAACCGGTAGTAGATCTCCTCGAAGCGCTGTGCGTTTAGAATCGTAAAATCGGCATCCTTCCCTGGCTCCAAACTTCCTTTAGAACCCGAAAGACCCAACGCCTTGGCGGCGTTGTAAGTCACAGCTGCGAGAATTTCCGCCCGAGACATTCCCAGGTACAACGCTCCCAACGTCATGATAGCGGGGAGGGACTGGGTCATGCAGGTGCCTGGATTGAAATCGGTGGAAAGAGCCACGCACGCTCCGGATTGAATCAGCTTTCGAGCCGGTGCATGAGCCGCCTTTAGATAGAAAGCCGTTCCGGGAAGTAAAACACTGACTGTTTGGGATTGCGCCAGCTTTTGAATTCCCTTCTCCGAAACTTTGAGAAGATGATCGGCCGAGAGAGCACCTAACTCTGCAGCCAGCGCCGCCGAATCGGTATCGCCCATTTCGTCGGCATGAACCCGAACAGCCAAGCCCAGTTCTTTAGCTTTCGTAAGAATACGTTTTCCTTCGTCTCGGGTGTAGTAGCCGTCGTCGATAAAAACATCACAAGAAGTAGCAAGCTTGCGACGAGCAACCTCGGGAAGCATCCTTTCTAAGAGGTCGTTCAGATACGCTTCTCGGCTCTGATCTTTCGGATAGGCATGAGCGCCCAAGAAGGTAGGGACGATGGTCATCTCCGGATGTTTCTTGATCAGTTTCTGAACCACTTCCAGAATTTTTATTTCAGATTCCGTGGAAAGCCCGTAGCCACTTTTAATTTCAACGGTGCGAATGCCCCAGGCGTAGGCTTCTTTCAAACGGACTTCTGCTAGCTTTTCTAACTGAGCGGAGGTTGCTTCGCGGGTGGCTCGGACGGTGGTGGCAATGCCACCGCCTTTTTTGGCAATCTCTTCATAAGTCGCACCGGCACTTCTCAGCGCGAATTCTTCCGAGCGATCGCCCGCAAAAACTAAGTGGGTGTGACAGTCCACGAACCCTGCAGTAACGACCTTCTGTTTTTTTAAATCCTTCTTCGAAACCCGGGAGTATTTCTTGGGCAACCCGCTAGTCGCACCAACCCATTCCACTCGGTGCGGAATCTCTTTGGATCCCACTTTTTTTACGGAGTAAACCAGAGCACCGTCTTCAATGAGCCCGAGATCGGCTTCCTGAATTTTACGCCCATCCTTGCGGCGAATTCCAGCGCCGGTAAAAAGCTGACTGGCATGAACCAACGCGCGAAGTTTCGGCATTTAAAGGAGCGGAACCTTTCCGCCGCGATCTGCAAACGCCCCTCGGGCAATCTTCTTAGAGGTGTCGTAGCCCGCATCCGCGTGGCGAACAATGCCCATACCGGGGTCAGAATTGAGAACACGAGCGAGGCGTTTTTCTGCCTCGGGAGTTCCATCTGCGACAATGACCATTCCAGCGTGAATGGAGTACCCCATTCCCACACCGCCGCCGTGGTGAACGCTCACCCAAGAAGCGCCGTTCACGGAATTGATCAACGCATTCAAAATCGGCCAATCGGCAACGGCGTCACTGCCATCTTTCATGGCTTCCGTTTCGCGATTTGGCGAAGCCACAGAGCCACAATCCAAATGATCGCGACCAATGACGATCGGAGCTTTCACTTTTTTATTCTTCACGAGATCGTTGAAAACTTTTCCGGCTTTTTCGCGCTGGCCGTAACCGAGCCAACAAATTCTAGCAGGCAGACCTTGGAACTGAATGCGCTCTTCCGCCATGGCCAGCCAACGGGCCAAGCCCTTGTCCTCAGGGAAAAGCTCTAAGAGCGCGCGATCGGTGACAGCAATGTCGGCCGGATCTCCGGAAAGCGCCACCCAACGAAACGGCCCACGCCCTTCACAGAATTGCGGACGAATGTAAGCGGGAACAAACCCGGGAAAATCGAATGCGTTCTTCACGCCGGCGCGAACCGCTTGGGCGCGAATATTGTTTCCGTAGTCAAAGACGTGAGTGCCACGCTTCTTAAATTCCAGCATAGCCTCCACGTGACGACCCATCGAGGCGATCGATCGTTTTGCATAATCTTCGGGGTTCTTTTTCTGAAGCGCCAAAGCATCGGCCAAGCTCATTTTTTCGGGGATGTACCCGTGAAATTCATCGTGAGCGCTGGTTTGGTCCGTCATCAATTCTGCGACGAACCCTTTCTTCAGCAATTCCCAATGCACTTCCGCGGCGTTGCCAATCAAACCAATGCTCAAAGCTTTTCCAGATTTTTTAGCAGCATCGACTCGCTTCAAAGCGTCGTCAAGCGAGTGAGCCATTTCATCGAGGTACTTGGTATCGAGGCGCTTCTTCGCACGCCAAGGATCGACTTCGACGTTCAGAGAAACAGCACCCGCCATACTCGCAGCCAACGGTTGAGCGCCACCCATTCCACCCAATCCCGCAGTCAGAATCAGTTTTCCGGTGAGATCGCCTTGAAAGTGCTGACGGCCGGCTTCCGCAAAAGTTTCGTACGTGCCTTGGACAATGCCCTGGGTACCGATGTAAATCCACGACCCGGCCGTCATTTGGCCGTACATCATCAAGCCGCGATCTTCCAATTCGCGAAAATGTTCCCAAGTCGCCCACTTCGGAACCAACATGCTGTTGGAAATTAAAACGCGAGGAGCATCGGGATGCGACGGCATCACGGCCACGGGCTTGCCACTTTGGACAAGCAGGGTTTGGTCGTCCCGCAATT
>FRDC01004432.1_pt1 | contig 10179 bp, 12 predicted proteins | sample 1106171 | NCBI WGS metagenome assembly FRDC01 (sample SAMEA3930566, study PRJEB13176) | freshwater metagenome | biome: Drinking water system; feature: drinking water; material: water | place: Singapore | collected 2014-12-20
TTCAGCTACGGCCCGATGGCGTACGCACCCAAGACCTGGGTGAAGGAAGACCCGGCGCAGCGCCTGCTGATGATGCAGTCCTCGCCGCTGGTCATCCCGTCGCGCGTCAATGGCTGCCTGTCGGCGCAGGTGATCTGAGCCCGGGCGCACCTCACGCGCCGGCCTGCGTCGGCGCGTGCCATCCAACTGCAGAGGAATCGAAATGGCAAAAGCAAGACAGGTCGATCTGATCGTGACGCGCGGCACCGTGGTGGTCGGCTACAACGGCAGCCCGGTGAAGGCGATCAACGAGCGCGGCGTCGAGGTCACGGTGTCCATGGGCGAGGAGATCGCCGTTGGGCCTGGCGGCCGCATCACCGTGGACGCAGACGAGGCGGAACGCCTCCTGGCGCGCGGCGTCTGCCGCCTGCCGGCGACCGACAATGACCTGCCGGCACCGGTCGGCAGCATGCCGAAGGTCGGCATCACCGCCGACGACGGCGTGCAAATCACCGAGGGCTGAGCGTGGCGGTGGACTGGGCTGCGACCGTGCTGGGGCCTGTGCTTGGCGTCTTCGCCGAGCCGGTGACCTTCCAGCCTGCGACCGGCCCGTCCTACAGCGCCGAGGGCGTCTTCACAGAGGGCTTCACCTCCGTGCTGCTCACCGAGGACGCGCCACCGGACACCTCCGCGCTGCCGCGCCTCGGCATCGATCTCTCGAAGTTCCTGACCACACCCCAGCAGGGTGACACGGTCGTGATCCGAGGCGTCACCTACATGGTCGCCGAGCCGCGCGCCGACAGCCACGGCCGGATGGACCTCATGCTGAACTACCTCGAGGGCTGACATGGCTCGCGCGCGCGACGTCATCCGGGACAACGCCGTGCGGGCGCTGGTCGAGGCCGGCACGCTGGCCGGCGACCGCGTCTACACGCCGCGCACCTGGCCGACACAGCCCGTGGACCTGCCGGCCATCATCGTGCGGACGCCGACGCAGCGCCGCCAGTCCACCGGCCGCCACGGCCCGCCGCAGTTCATGGGCGAGGTCATGCTCACGGTGACTGCGCGCGTCACCGCCACGACCGAGGCCGACGCTGACGAAGTGGTGCGGGTCATCGCCGAGCAGATCGAGACCGCCATCCTGCAGAACGGCGAGTTCATCTTCGACTCCGACATCCAGCAGTTCACGTCGACCGCGCTCGAGCTGCGGGTCAGCGCGGAGGCGAGGAGCATCACGGCCGAGGCGCATTGCAGCTTCGCCTGCGAGGTCTACGAGATCTTCGAGCCGACCATCGACGCTGAGGGCGACCCGTTCCCGCCGCGCCATCAGCTGCAGGGCATCGACGTGAAGGCGGACCTGCGGAACGTGTTCGACCCCAGCGGAACCTATCCGGCGCCGACGGCACCGGCCTACAGCCCAACCCCTGCACCGCGCAGCACCGGCCCCGACGGCCGAGTCGAGGGCGGTGCGGACATCGACCTCGAGCAATAGGAGGCCTCCATGTTCGTGAAACCGGCGCCGTACAGAGACAACGACGGCGAGCTGAATGGCCTGATGCGGATCCCCGATCCGGATCGTCGTGACTTCCTGCCGGACGAAGGCCGCGAGGTCCCGCAGACGGACTACTGGACGCGCCGACTCCGCGACGGCGATGTCGTGCTGGGCGAGTCGCCCACCGAGGACTGACAGGCCTCGAACCTCGCTGCGCCCCTGGCGCGCCCGCCGGCCTCGCCGGTCACCTGATGGAGAGCTTCCATGACGGTCAACTTTAAGCAGATCCCCTCGAACATCCGCGTTCCGCTGTTCTACGCCGAGGTCGACGCCAGTCGAGCCAACTCGGGGCAGCTGAACCAGCGCGCCCTCATCATCGGCCAGATGCAGTCCTCGGGCAGCGCGGCCGCTGGCGTGCCGGTGATCTCGCAGGGCCCCATCGCCGATCAGGCCGCCTTCGGGTCGCAGTCGATGGTGGCGCAGATGATCGCCGCCTACCGTCGAAACGATGCCTTCGGCGAGCTCTGGGTGCTCCCCCTGGCCGACGACGCCGGCGGTGTTCAGGCGACGGGCGCCATCACCTTCACCGGCCCGGCCACGGCGGCCGGCACGCTGTCGCTGTATATCGCCGGCATCCGGGTGCAGACCGCCGTCACCTCGGGCATGACCGCCGCGCAACTCGCCACCGCGCTGGTGGCGGCCATCACCGCCCAGACCAACCTGCAGCTTGCGGTCACCGCGGCGGTCGACGGTGTCATTACCTCGAAGGTGAATTTCACGGCCATCCACAAGGGTGCCGCCGGCAACGACATCGACCTTCGGGTGAACTACCTCGGCACCGCGGGCGGCGAAGCGCTGCCGGCTGGCATCGGCGTCACCATCACCGCGATGGCGAGCGGCGCGACGAACCCCTCGCTGACGACCCCGCTGGCGAACCTGTCCGACGAGCCGTTCGACTTCATCGTGATGCCGTACACCGACAGCACGAGCCTCAACGCGCTGCGCGACTTCATGAACGACTCCGCCGGGCGCTGGAGCTGGTCGCGCAAGATCTACGGCCACGTCTTCAACGCATATCGCGGCAACTACGGGGCCCTGACCTCGTTCGGCGCCGGTCGAAACGATCAGCACATGTCGATCATGGGCTTCTTCAACAGCCCGACGGCGTCCTGGATCTGGGCCGCCGTCTTCGCCGCCCAGGTGGCGAACTCGGTGCGCGCCGACCCCGGCCTGCCGGTGCACACGCTGCCGATGGTCGGCGTGCTGCCGCCGCCGGTGTCGTCCCGCTTCACCATCTCGGAGCGGAACACGCTGCTGTTCACGGGCATCTCGACGTTCACCGTGCAGCGCGACGGCTCCGTGCTCATCGAGGGCGGCATCACCACCTACCAGAGCAACGCCTACGGCCAGCCGGACAACAGCTATCTGCTTCTGGTGCGGCTCTACACCCTGATGTACTGCCTCCGCTTCCTCGAGACACGGATCACGACCAAGTACGCCAGGGTGAAGCTCGCAGCCGACGGCACCCGCTTCGGGCCCGGCGCCAACATCGTCACCCCGGCGATGATCAAGGCCGAACTCATTGCGGCGTACGCCGAGCTGGAGGAGATCGGACTCGTGCAGCAGCGCGAGGCCTTCATCCAGGGCCTCATCGTGCAGAAATCCACCACCGACCCGAACCGCGTCGACGTGCTGTGGGATGGCGTGCTGATCAACCAGCTCGACATCTTCGCGCTGCTCGCCCAGTTCCGGACCATGTAAGGAGCGCCCCATGGCCAAAGCAATCGCCGGCACCGCCTACCTCTCGGTGGACAGTGTCCAACACCTGCTACGCGGCGAGTTCGTCTACGACCCGACGCGCGTCGAGCGGGAGACCATCGTCGGCATGGATGGCGTCCACGGCTTTTCGGAGAAGCCGGCCTATGGCTCCATCAAGGGCACGATCACCGACTACGGCAACTTCCCGGTGTCGGCCTTCAACGGCATGACCAACGTCACCGTGACAGTCGAACTCATCAACGGCAAGGTCATCATCGGCCACAACATGTGGACCGTCGGCCGCGTCGAGGTGAACGGCACCGAGGGCAGCTTCCCCGTCGAGTGGCAGGGCACCAGCGTGCAGGAGATCGTGACCCCGTGAGCAAGACCGAAGAGCGGGCCGAGATCGAGGCCCTTCTGGAAGAGGTCGAGCCGCACGTCGTGCAGCGCGACGAGGACTCCGTCACCTACCGGCTCATCGACCCGGTCGAACTAGGCGGTGTCACCTTCGAGACCGTCACGGTTCGTCGGCCGAAGATCAAGGATTTCGCCCAGGCCAACCACAAGAACCAGACCATCCAGGCGATGAACCTGGTGTCGATTCTCTGTGCGATCCCGTTCAAGGCGGTGGAACAGTTCGAGCCGGAGGACTTCGCGAACGTCGCGTTGCTGGCCGTAAATTTTCCGCCGCGCTCCCGAGCAACTGGGAAGAGCTCGTCGCAGATCTGACGAAGTGGTTCGGCTGGGGCCCTGATGAGGCCTGGCGCTTTAGCCCGGACCAGCTGGTGTGGTGGGCGCGGCACATGAATCGGCAAGCTGAGGCGATGCAGCAGGGGCTTGAAGGTGGCAAATAAGTTCGAGATCCACATCGTCGCCCTGGACCGCGCCACCGCCGTGGTGCGCCAGGTCAGCCGCGCGCTCAACCGCATCACGGCGCCGGTCTCACGACTCAAGGCCTCCATGCGTTCGCTGTCCGCTGAGCTCGGACTCGACCGCATCGGCAAGGGCCTCGTCGATGTCGGGCGCAATGCTCTGGACGTCACCCGCATCTTCACCGGCATGCTCACGCCCCTGTCGGCGCTTCTCGGCTTTTCGACCGTCGCCGGTATCATCGGGCTCGGCAAGGCCTGGGCCACTGCGGGCTGGAACGTCACCTCCGCGGCCAAAGCCATCGGTGAGTCGATCCCGAAGCTCCAGGCTTTCCAGGGCGCCGGCAAGCTGGTCGGCATCGAGGTGGAGGCGACGAACGCCAGCCTCGGCGCGCTGATGAACACGCTGCAGGACGCCCGCTTCGGGCGCAACGCCACCGCGCTGCAGATGATGAACCAGCTCGGCGTGAAGTTCCGGCTCACGAAGGACGGCGCGGTCGACGTGGTCCGCTCCTTCGAGGACATCGCGCGCGCTGTCGCCAACCCCAAGATTGCCCGCAACCCGGCCGTGCAGGGCCTGCTGGCTCGCACCTTCGGCATCGAGCAAATGCTGCCGCTGCTCCGACAGGGGCCGGCGGGCATCAACAAGCTGATGGAGGCGGTGCGCAAATCCGGCTACGTCATGGACGAGACCGCGACGCGGCATGCCGCCGAGCTGCAGCAGAAGCTGTTCCTGCTCGATCTGACTGCCACGGGCCTGCGCAACACCATCGGAGACCGGCTCACGCCCGTCGTCGGGCCGCTTGTCGAGCGCCTGACGCAGTGGGTGCAGGCGAACCGCGATCTCATCGCCACCAAGGTGGCCGACGCCGTCGACGCGCTGTCGCGCGCGCTGGCCAGTATCAACTGGGGCGGCATCGTTGACGGTACGCAGGCCTTCATCGGCAGCGTGCAGAAGGCCGTGGACTTCGTCGGCGGCTGGCAGAACGCGCTGCTGATCCTGGTCGGCATCATGAACGCCCAGGCCATCCTGGCGGTGCTGAATCTGACTAAGGCCGTCTGGGGATTGGGCGCCGCCTTCACCGGCACGATGCTGAAGGGGATCGGTTCGTTTGCGCTGGCACTGTCAGCAAGTGTTATCGGGCCGGTAGCCGCCGCGGAGGCGGCTGTAGGCGGTCTCGCCGGCGCGCTGACGATCGCGGCGACGGCTTTGGGAGCGTTGGGGTTCGCGGCGGCAGGCGCCCTCGCCGGTGGTGCGCTCGGGTGGCTGATCTCGAAGGCGACAGAGGGGAACGTAGTCGGAGACAAGATCGGCTCCGGCATTGCGAAGACCCTGGCCTTCTTCGGCAACGACGAAGCGCAAGCCGCGGTCAACGCCACCGAGGGCGGCACCACCCCTGCGGGGCGCGGGCCGGTCGCGGCGTCGCCATACCGGAAGCCTGCTGCGTCCGCCTCCAGCGCGCCGGCAGCGGCACCCCCGGGCACTGAGCCCACTCGCATCGAGCTCACGCTGCGCGGGCTGCCGCAGGGCGTGGCGGCGGTGATGACGAGCGGCTCCACCCCGGTGAACCTCCGCATCGGTGATGCGATGCCCACCGAGCTGACGCCATGACCTGGTTCGAGACGCTGAGCCGCGCCTCCCTGCGCGGTGTCCCCTTCGCGGTGCTGGGCACCGACGCGCGGGTCGGCCGTCGGAACTCGGTGCACGAGTACCCCTACCGCGACACCGTCTGGGTCGAGGACCTCGGCCGCGGCGCGCGGCGCATCGGCATCACCGGCTTCCTGATCTCGAACTCGCGCGTCTACGGCGGCGGCGACGTCCGCGCTCAGCGCGACCGCATGATCGCGGCGGTGGAGGCCGCCGGCGAGCCGGAGCTGGTCCACCCGACGCTTGGCCGCATGACCGTGTCGGTCATGTCGATGTCCTTCGCTGAGCGCTGGGATCACGGCGGCTACATCGAGCTGCAGCTCGACCTGGTCGAGGCCGGGATCCGGACCTTCCCGTCGGTGGTCGTCTCGACGCCGGACCAGGTGGAAGCGGCCGCGACCAAGCTCGACACCGCTACGGGCACCGCGTTCGTCCGCCGCATGCGCGCACCGCTGTCGCTCGGTGGGTCCATCAGCGGCATGGTAGAGCAGGTCACGCGCGACTACGCCGGGCAGATCCGCGCCATCGCTGGTGACGCCACGAACCTGTTCGGCCTGTCGTCCCTGCTGCCCGGCAACTTCGGCCGCTACTGGGGCGGCGGCTCCATCGCCGCGCTGTCCGGTCATCGTGTCGGCCTGCTCGGCGGGCTGAACACCTTCCGCCAGCTGGTCGAGGTCGCCACCGGCGCCCGCTCTGACATCGGCCTGGCCGCGACCGTGCTCGAGGGCGCTGCCGCTGGTCTCGGGCTCTCGACCTCGGCGGACTTCGTGCTTACCGCGCAGGCGCTGCTCGGCTCGCTGCTCGCGGCCGTCAGCAACCCGCGCGATGGCGTCCGTGTCACGCACCGCGCCTGGGATTTTCACCCGGCACGCTCGACGACGAGCTCCGCCATCGGGCTGGCCCGCCGGACCGCGCAGAGCGCCACGGGTGATGCTTTCCGGCGGTCGGCGCTCGCCGCGCTGGCGCGCGCCTCGGCGGCCTGGCAGCCGGCCAGCTACGACGAGGCCGTGTTCGTGCGGCGCCTCATCGCGGACGCCTACGACAGCGAGATCGTGACCGCTGGCGACCAGGCCGAAGATGATGCCTACACCGCGCTGTCCGATGCGCGCGCCGCGGTGGTGACCGACATCAGCACGCGTGCCGCCGATCTCGCCCGCATGGTGCCGGTGCGCACCACGCTGCCGATGCCGTCGCTGGCGCTGGCCTACCGGCTGTATCAGGACCCCGCGCGCGCAGAGGAACTCGCCGCTGAAGCGGGCAGCCCGCACCCCGCCTTCCTGCGCACCGAGTTCCAGGCGCTGTCGTCGTGAGGGATGACCTCAAGCTGCGGATCGGCGGCCGCGAGATCAGCGGGTGGACATCGATAAGGGTCACGCGCGGCATCGAGCGAGTGCCGGGGAGCTTCGACATCTCGCTGACCGAGCGCTTCCCTGGGCAAGCGGCGCTGGTGATGAGGCCTGGCGATCCCTGCCAGGTGCTGCTCGGCGATGATCTCGTCCTCACCGGCTACATCGACCAGTACCGCATCTCGATAGCCGCATCGGCGCACACCATCCGCGCGATCGGGCGTGGCAAGTGCGCCGACCTGGTCGACTGCTCAGCGGAATGGCCGGGAGCGCAGATCAGCGGCGCCAACGCGCTGGGGATCGCGAAGCGCCTGGCGAAACCCTACGGCATCTCCGTGAGCGGCCAGAGTGGCATCGCGGTGCCGCAGATGATCGTGCTCTACGGCGAGACCGCGTGGGAGATCATCGAGCGCACCTGCCGCTTCGCCGCGCTGCTCGCCATCGAGGAGCCCACCGGCAACCTGCTGCTGACCAACGTCGGCTCGGAGAAGGCGGCCTCCGGCTTCGTCGAGGGCAAGAACGTCGAGCTGGCCGAGGCGGCGTACACCATGGACCAGCGCTACTCGGAGTACTGGGTCTATCGACAGGCGGCGAACCTCTACAGCGATGTCGGCGGCGGCCCCTTCATCATCCAGAAGCTCACCGATGCCGACGTGCCGCGCCATCGCCGCAAGGCCATCGTGGTGGATTCCGGCCCGCAGGGCTCTCAGGACCAGTACGGCATCCAGCGCGCCATCTGGGAGATGAACCGGCGCGCGGCGCGCTCGCGCTCCATCGCGCTCACCGTCGACAGCTGGCGCGACGCCGCCGGCGCGCTGTGGCGCCCGAACACGCTTGCCAGCATCGAGGCGCCTTCACTGAAGCTGCCCGGCGAGCAGTGGGTGATCGGCGACGTCACCTATCGCCGCGACAACACCGGCACCCATGCCGACCTCACGCTGATGCCGGCCAACGCCTTCAACCCGGAGCCCATTGTGCTGATGCCGATGTTCCCTGATGTCCCCTTCGGTATCGGGAGGGAGGCACGATGAGCGCGGACTGGCGCGGCGCGCTCGAGCGGGTCTATCGCCGCGTGCTGATGATGGTGGCGCGCTGTCGCGTGACCAGCTCGGTGGAGGGCGGCCCGGTGCGCAAGCTGCAGGTGCAGTTCAGCGCGGACGAGATCCACGACAACGTGGACCAGATCCAGGAGTACGGCTACGCCTCGAGGCCGCTGCCGGGCTGTGACGCCGCGGCGCTGTTCGTAGCCGGTGACCGCGTGCAGGGCATCATCATCGGCACCAACGACCAGCGCTACCGGCCGACCGGTCTGCAGCCCGGCGACGTGATGATCTACGACTGGCGTGGCAACTCCATCTTGCTGAACGTGAATGGCGTCAAGGTGGTGACGCCGGCAACCTTCCGCGTGGAAGCGAAAGACATCGAGCTGCACGCCACCGATAACTTCCGCTTCGACGTGAACGGCCACGGCCAGCACTGGTTCCCGAACAAGGTCGACAACTGGACCATCGGCGCTGTATCCGGAACGGCGCACCCGATCTCGCCGCCGGAGATCAGCTGATGGCCGACATCGCCCTGTCCTGGGACGTGCAGAACAGCCGCGCCGACATCGCCTTCGGCTACGGCGATGTGGTGACCGGCAACGACCTTGCCACCGCGGTGCTGGTCAGCCTGTTCAGCGACCGCCTGGCGAACGCCGACGACGTCATCCCCGACATGAGCAGCGACCGCCGTGGCTGGTGGGCGGATGACCAGGCCACGGAGGAGGGCAAGATCGGCTCGCGGCTCTGGCTGCTGGAGCGCGCGAAGGAGATTGAGGCGACGCTGCGCGCGGCCGAGGACTACGAGCGCGAGGGGCTGCGCTGGATGATCACCGACGGCATCGCGGCGGACGTCGATGTGTTCGTGGAATGGACGCAGCCGACGCTGCTCGGCTCGCTGGTGACGGTGCGCAAGCCCGACGGCCAACTGGTCACGCTCGACTACGCCTGGGCGTGGCAGCAACTGGAGCAGCGCTGAGATGCCATTCGATCGTCCCACCCTGACCGAGCTGCGCGACCAGGTCGCGCGCGACATCGTCACGTCGACCCCGGTCGGCGGCGCGCTGCTGCGGCACTCCGTGCTCGGCGTGCTGGGCAACATGCAAGCCGGCCTGGCGCACCTCCACTACGGCTATCTCGACTGGATTGCGCGCCAGGCGGTGCCCTACACCGCGACGGATGAGTTCCTCGAGGCCTGGGCGGGTCTGGTCGGCGTCACCCGCAAGGCGGCCACGGCAGCCACCGGCACGGTCGAGTTTTCCGGCGTCAACGGTACGTCCATCCCCATCGGCACCAAGGTCGTCCGCGGCGACGATGTGGCCTACACGGTGACCTCGGCCAGCACCATCACGGCCGGCGTCGCCTCGGTGGCTGTCGTGGCCGATGCGGTGGGCTCAGGCGGCAACGCCAACACCGGGACCACCATGGTGCTCGAGTCGCCGATCAGCGGCGTCAACAGCAGTGGCGCGGTCGACGATGCGATCGATGGTGGTGCGGACGTCGAGGATGACGATGCCTTCCGGGATCGCATGCTGCTCCGCTACCAGTCGCCGCCGCAGGGCGGCGCGCAGACCGACTACGTCGAGTGGGCGCTCGCCGTGCCTGGCGTCACGCGGGCGTGGTGCAACCCGCTCGGCATGGGCGTGGGCTCGGTGGTGGTGTACGTCATGCTGGACGACGTGCAGGTGGCCTTCAACGGCTTCCCACAGGGTACGAACGGCGGCGCCGCGGCGGAGACCCGCACGACGGCCGCCACCGGCGACCAGCTGGCCGTCGCGAACGCCATCTATCCGCTGCGCCCGGTCACCGCGCTGGTCTACGTCGCCGCGCCGACGGCCAACCCCATCGCCTTCACCATCTCGCTGCCTGGGGCCTCGGTGGAGACGAAGGCGGCGATCTCGGCGGCCATCGCCGATGCGTTCCTGCGTGAGGGCAGCCCCATCGCCGGCACCTCGGTGATGCTGGACAAGATCGAGGAGGCCATCATCGCGGTGCCGTCCTCTGACGGCTTCGTGATCACCTCCCCGACGGCGAACATCGCGAACGT
>FRDC01004611.1_pt1 | contig 10174 bp, 12 predicted proteins | sample 1106171 | NCBI WGS metagenome assembly FRDC01 (sample SAMEA3930566, study PRJEB13176) | freshwater metagenome | biome: Drinking water system; feature: drinking water; material: water | place: Singapore | collected 2014-12-20
AGGTATTGTGTCCTAAAATAGTTACCCAGTCCATCCAGCATTTAAATTCCTAACTGGACATGAGGTATATGAATTTGATACGGTTAGTAATACCGATGATACTCTAGTTAATCTTTATGCGGCTAATCCTAACTCGAATAACTTGATATTAGGTACAAAACTATCGCCATCTAATATGGTAAATTTGATTGATCCATTACTGGCAGAAGGACGGGTAATGGTACTTGGTACTCCTGTTGATACCAAAGAGTTAAATGGAACAATTAATTCATCTGCAGTTGACCTACCACCGGGGATAGTTGGTACTCACGCGTACGCAATACTTGGTCATACTAATGGTAAGTTTAAACTAAGAAATCCTTGGGGAACGAATTTTACTCCGGCTGGTCCAGATAGTATTATCAATGGCTATACCATGAATGATGGTGTATTCTATGTACCTGATGCTGATGTGTTTAAAATTTTCGACCAGATTGATATTGAGCAAATTCCTGGTCTAGATAAAACCCCTGTAGTTATAAATGGTGTAGTCCAAAAGGATTCCCAAGGCAATCCTCTATTTACCGAAGGAAGTAGCTCAATAATGGATAATTATGTTACCAGTAATGGTGCATACATTAAAAATAACTATTCTTCAGATATAGCGGTTCCGCTTTCAAATAATCATTAGAGATTAGGCTGGCAAATTGCCAGCTTTTTTTATTTGTCTACTCAAGGTACATTATTTCAATGGAAACTCTGGTAAAATATATATAATAAATTTATTTAAGGGGTTAAATAAGCATGCTAATGCAAACCAATTTTATTGAACGCACCAACGCCTATGGCGAATCATATCGGATAAGTTATTCATCCTGGGGCAATCCTGAAGCAGAAAAAGCCCTACTTTGCTTACATGAATTGAACCGGAATAGCCGCGATTTTGACTATATTGCTGAATATTTTCTTAATTCTGGTTATTATATCGTTGCACCTGATTTACCTGGACGGGGAAACAGTAGCCACCTTCAAGATGGTCGTGGCTATAATTTTGAAAGTACCGTTGCTGATCTGGCTCAGTTAATTGCCCAGCTTGAATTGAAAAATATTGATTGTATTGGTACCTCTCTCGGTGGGGCAATGGGAATGATACTTGCAAGCATGCCGCAAAATAAATTTAATAAATTAATTTTAAACGATATTGGTGCCGAGGTTGAATTAGCTGGAATTATCCGTATCGCAACTTATAGTGGAGAAGATATTGATTTTGGCAGCTTTGCTGAAGCGTGTAACTATTATCAGCAGTACTGTATAAATGATGGAATTTATGCTGATGAGGTATGGTTACATATGTTTAGAAACTCTTTCCAAAAAAACCAAAATCATCGCTGGGAATTGAAGCGCGACCGAAAAATTGCGTCAAGCCTTGCCGAAGGAATGCTTGGCAATGGTAATATTGATCTTTGGGAATACTGGCAGAGAATTACCCAACCAGTATTTATCATTCATGGAGTAAATTCAGATTTACTACTTGATGCAACCATAAGCAAAATGCAACATATTCATCCAAATACCAGCGTTCTTAGTATAAATGATGCTGGGCATTCTCCCTATTTATATCGGCAAGAACATCTTAAACGTATTGCCCAGTTTCTAATGAGTTAAAAAATGCCAGCATGGTTTTATGATTTGCCCGTATTAGCAGCTTTATTTCTTATTTACATAATTTTTGGCTGCATTAGTATATTTGGTTTCTGGATCCGCAGAAAATTTCTTACTAAACGAAAATCTTTCAAAATAATCAGTATTGCGCAACAAACTAGTTTGACTTTTGGAACACTATTTATGGCATTTTGGATCGCAATTAACTGGCAAACGCTCGATCAATTAGCCCTTGCAAGTGAGAATGAAGCACATGCGATACTTAATATTTATAGCATTAGTAAAACTATTCATGATGCGAATTGCCGAAATGAAGTGCGCCAATCAATTAACAATTATCTTGATTCAGTAATAAATGATGAGTACAAATTTCTTGAACACGGACAATTAAGCAGTCAAACAGAAGCGCAATTTGGTAAATTGATGCAAACTGTTTATAAAGATATCCCGACCGAAACCATTCAGGATCAGATGTCTTATCAGCAAATGTCAAATGCGTTAAATCAGTTGGTGGGCTATCGTACCGAACGGCTTGATTTCGTGAATGGAGAACTAAATGGAGTATTATTAATTTTCTTTATTATCCTATTAGTTCTAATTTGTTTTTGGAATGGCTGCGTTAGTAACCGGAGTAACCGTAATTTTCGGCTAACTATTCTAGCATTATTTAGTCAAAATCTTATCATTCTATCTTCAGCATGGTTGATTCTAGAAATTGATCGTCCATTTCAAGGACACTTTCATATCGGAAATAACTCATTTGTCTCAGTTGCAAATGAAATACATAAATTAAAATTTTGATTGGCTAGCAAACTAGTTTTAAATAGAAAATAACAAATATAAGCTAGCCAAAAGGGGGAATTGGTGGATTTACAAAAATATAAAAAAAATTTAATCTGGTTACTCATAGCCTTATTATTCATAACTCAAGCATGTACAGATATCTATCTACCAGCCTTACCAGATATGGCTCGTGAATTTGGTGTCAACCCAGATAAGATGAATCTCACCATTACCGTTTACGTATATACTCAAGCATTTTTGTTTCTTATTATGGGTGTTATCAGTAATCTATTTGGACGGAAAAAAACAATAATTTACTCCTTGATCATATCTATCATAGCTTCTTTTCTTATTGCAATCAGCAGCAACCTATATCTAATTATACTCTTAAGAGCATTACAGGCAATTGGTAGTGGTGCAGTATACGTAGTTTCACGTTTGATTATCAAGGAAGTTTATGAGCGTGAAGAACAGATTCATATTACCGGATTATTTGTATTGGGGCTAGTTATTTCACCCGCAATAGCTCCAGTCCTTGGCTCCTTGATTATCAGTATTTTTAACTGGCGGAGTTGCTTTATTGCAATTGGATTAAGTTTATCAATTCTTGTGCTTATAAGTTCAAGACTAATTCATGAGAGCAATTTACACATGGAAGAAAACCGGAAAAACTTTCATATTAGCAAAATAATCAGTTCGTATATCTGCGTGCTAAAAAGCCATGTGTTCATTAAATTTGCTATCGTAATTGGTGGCGCATTTGCTTCATTTTATGCGTTTATTTCTATGTCAAGCTATATGTATATTAATGAATACCATGTTAATCATACTTATTATTCCTTCATATTTACCGCAATTGCGATGGGATATCTACTAGGAAATAAAATAATGCTCTTTTTAAATAAACGCGGTGTTTCACCAAGAAAAATTGTTCAGACTGGAATTGTTATTGCGCTTATTGCTAGTTTAATCATGATAATCAGCCTTATTTCCGATACCAAACTGATGGTTTTAGGCATTATTTCAATGGGTGGGCTGATTACCCGAATCTCAACCGCATTTATTAACCCACCGATTCAAGTCGAGGTTACCCATTATTTCAAGGAAGAAAGTGCAATGGCAATCGGCTTATTGAGCTTTTTGCAATATATTTTTGCCGGGTTTGGCTCTTGGTTCGTGGGTAAATTACCATTAAATCCAAGCCATAGTATTGTTATTAGTTCAATATTTTTTGCATCTATGTCTTTGTTAGCATTTATATCTATTGCCCACAAAGACTTTAAATAGCTTCAGTTTTTAGACGATGTCATATATATAACTCTATTTTAAAGGTAAGTTTCAATGAATAAATTAGTTATTGCAATCATAGTAAGTCTAGGTCTTGCCAGCAGTGGCTATTTCGTTGGCAATGGAATAAAATATTTTCGTAATTTTGATCGTTCGGTAGAAGTAAAAGGTCTTGCCGAACAAACCGTAAAATCGGATCTGGCAACCTGGAGTATCAATTTTGCGGTCAGTGGTGACACATTAGCGCCATTAAATAAAACGATCAGCCAGAATCAGAAACTAGTTACCGATTTTTTGCTGCAAAATGGCTTCAAGCAGCAGGATATCCAACAAGGAACCATTAGCGTCATGGATAATTGGGCAAATCAGTATGGTAATAACAATGAAAAACTTCCGCATTATCAGATAAGTAATAGTGTTAGTGTCACCACCAGCAATGTAGATTTGGTAGCGAAAGTCAGTCAAAATGCTGGAGAGTTGGTAAATCAGGGAGTAATCGTAAATAATAATAGTATTAGTTATTTCTACAATAGTCTTAATACTATCAAGGCTACCATGCTTGATCAGGCGACACAAAATGCCAAACAGGCAGCAGAAACTTTTGCCAAAAATACCGGTAGTCAGGTTGGTAAGATAAAATCTGCATCGCAAGGGGTATTTACTATTTCTTCCCCAGATGGTGCAATAGTTAATGATACCCAGAATATTAGCAAAAAGGTACGGATTGTAACTTCAATCCAATTTTTCTTAAATTAAACCATGCGTAAAATAATTATATTTCTGATGATATTATATACTATTAATGCTGAAGCTTTAGGTCGTGAGTTTCCACCAAATACTATTTACGCGATCTTGAAATCAGTTAATTATCCACAAATTACAATTCAGGAAATACCCAGTAATTGGGGTAGTTCTATGCTAGGATTATTCTTTTTATCATCTGCAACGATGCAAATGACCCCTGCGTCAGTTTTAAGAGATCAAAATAATAATAATCAGGTGCAGAACTACATATACAATATCATAAATCAGCCTGTTGCTATCCAGCCCGATTATCAGGGTCGTGCCTGGTTAATCTGGTATCTTACTGATGATGAGACCCAATGGGTGATTAATAACAAGTATAATATCTGGAAATAAACTATCCTTACAGGAATACACATGCAAATAAAGAAATACATGCCAATATTAGGGCGATTAGCAGCTCTGTCAATTAGTTTAGTTGCCTGCTCTCAGGGCGGAAGTAGCAATTCTCCTACAACACAAATTAATTATCCCCTTGTAACGATAGACAATCCTAATAATCCGAATGATCCATTAACTGGAATTGGTTCGATTGACTATACGTATCAAATTGGAAAATATGATGTAACGATTAGTCAGTATGCCACTTTTTTAAATGCTGTGGCTAAGACTGATAAGTATTTTCTCTATGATGAAAGAATGGCAACTGATCTTAATTCCGCAGGAATCACTAGAAGTGGTAGCGAAGGTAACTACAGCTATGCAGTGATGGATAATGGTGGCTATAGCGGTAATCGCCCGATCACCTATATCACGTGGTTTAATGCCGCACGGTTTGCTAACTGGATGGCTAATGGTCAGCCAATTGGGGTAGAAGATAGCACTACTACTGAAAATGGCGCATATAATCTGAATGGTGCAATTACCGGAGATGCTATTGCTAAAAACGTAATTAACCCCAACACTGGCAAAGCTCCAAGCTATTATATTCCAAAATATGTGGAATGGTATAAGGCGGCTTATTATAGTCCAAAGCTTAATAATGGTGCTGGTGGTTATTATCTTTATGCAACCGAAAGTAATGCTGCTCCAGGAAATGTAATTGGCGATAAACCGAATCAAGCGAATAATTTCCCTGCAACAACATTTAGCGTTACTCAATCGCCAACTTATTTATACGCAACTCAAAACTATTTGACTGATGTTGGAGCATTTACTAATAGTAGCAGCTATTATGGTACCTTTGATCAAAATGGTAATGTTTATCAATGGAATGATCTTGATGGTACTTCTGCGCCATATCGGGGACTTGCTGGCGGCTATTGGTTTTCCGGAGCATATTCAATGCAAGCCACGATATATAATACCAATGTACCAGATAAAACTGATAATGGCGTTGGCTTTCGTCTTGCCAGCCCAGCAGAATAACTATTTATATTGAGAATCCATATGAAAAAACTATCCAAATTTTTTAATTTCTATCTATTCAATAAAAGAACTATTCTGATAACATTACTTGGACTTTGCTCTATCTCTGCAAAAGCTCAAGTTACCTATGATATGGTTGTCATCGGCAACCCCGGAAATAGTAATGATAAAACAGGTTTTGGAGGAGTTTCCTATACTTATCAAATTGGTAAATATGAAGTAACCATCGGTGAGTATGCCGAATTTTTAAATGCAGTAGCAAGCGAATCTGACCCGTATGGACTATGGAATTCAAGCATGATTGTTCCAAATATTCAAGGAATAAGCCGTAGCGGTAGTAGTGGCAATTATTCATATAGCGTGATGAATGCAAGTAGTGTGAGTGGCAGTAGTATTAATATGCCTGTTACTGGAGTAAGTTGGTTTAGTGCCGCTAGGTTTGCTAACTGGATGGCTAATGGACAACCTACTGGCATTGAAAGTGCAGGCACAACTGAAAATGGTGCTTATGCGCTAAATGGTAAAAAATCTGGTACTACCGTTAGCAAAAATGCAATTAACCCCAATACTAATGCTGCACCAACATACTATATCCCAACTGAAAATGAGTGGTATAAAGCAGCATTTTTTAATGGTCGTGATTACTATGTTTTTGCAACCCAACATAATACTACACCATCAAATGTAATCGGAGATAGTTCAAATGCAGCAAATTTTCTGTCCGATGCAACAACAGGCTATTCAGTGCCACAATCAATGCTATATTCTTCAAGTCAAACTTATCTTACTAATGTCGGTACTTTCATAAATAGCATCAGCTACTATGGTACTTTTGACCAAAATGGGAGTGTCTGGGAATGGACGGACATGGATGGTAGTGTTTCTTATTATCGTAGTCTTAAAGGCGGGGCATGGACATCAACTCCACCATACCTGCAATCATCGTATCGTTTAGTAACAGTACCTTCAACAATAAGTGTAAATTCCGGCTTTCGTTTGGCTGGCTCAATCTAGGTTTATTAAGGAATTTCTATGAAAAAAATATTTCTGACAATCTGTGCTAGTCTGATAATTTCGGCAAATGTTTCTGCCAAAGAACTTACGCCACAGCAGGATCAGAAAATCCAAAGCGAGATCACCACTGCAATGACTAAATCAGTAAAATGCTGGAACGATGGTGATCTAGAGTGTTTTATGGATGGCTATGTACATAGTGATAAAACCTTGTTTATTTCTGGCGATAAATTTATTTATGGTTGGCAAAATTCTTATGATCACTATAAGAAAAAATATGGAGACGATAAAAAAGGGATGGGTCATCTACAAATTACGGTAGAAGATATTAATCCAATCGATAATACGCATGCTTATTTAACTGGTAAATGGCATCTAAGAACGGAGAAGAAAGAATATAACGGCGTTACCTCGTTGATTTTTGAGAAAATTGGTAAAAAATGGCAGATTATTCTGGATCATTCAAACTAGATAAAACACCATGATTCAGGGAATAAACCATATAACTCTAAGCGTAACAGATATCACACGCTCCTTTGATTTTTATCGCAATATACTTGGATTAAAGCCTCTTTGTCGCTGGCATCAGGGTGCATACTTTCTCGCCGGAGAGACTTGGTTCTGTCTTAATCAGGAAATAGAAAAAAAGCATATTCGTGAGGATTATACGCATTTTGCTTTTGATGTTAAAGAAGGCGATTTCATTAATCTAAGTCAACGGATTATCGATTCTGGCGCGCATATTTTCAAATCAAATAAATCTGAAGGTGCATCACTATATTTTTGTGACCCAGATGGGCATAAGTTAGAACTACATGTTGGTTCATGGCAAACTCGACTTGCTAGCAAAAGGAATGCTTCCGGCAGTTGGGAAGAAGTTGAATTTTTTATCGATGAATAAATGCTTCAGATAAGTAGGAATTTACAAACTAAGCTTAGTCAGATCGGGATTAACAATCTTGATGAGTTAATGGCTATTGGTTATTTGGAAGCCTTTAGCCGATTAAGATTAATATTATCCGGAATAAGCTTTAAGGAATTATTTTTACTCTATTCTCTGGTTAAGCAGATTGAATATAAAGATCTGACTAAAGATTTGAAGTCAGATTTGATTAAAGAGTTTAGAGAGTTACCACCACGTCATAAACCACTTGCTGTTGAAATGATTAATAACTATCTTGCAATAGCCGAGGAATTGGCATATCAGGCAAAAAGTACGGGTGAAATTCCGATTGGTGCGATTATTGTTGAGAATGATCAGATTATCGGAAAAGGCTTTAACCAAACCCGTAACCATAATGATATTCTTGCTCATGCAGAAATTCAGGCTATCCGCGAAGCACAGAAACTTAAACAAAATTTTCGCCTGAATGACTGTGACTTATATGTAACCATTGAACCATGTCTGATGTGTAGTGGTGCAATAATTAATAGCCGAATTCGTCGCTTGGTATTTGGAGCGAAAGAACCCAAAACAGGTGCCTGTATAAGCCAGTTTCAATCATTTAATAATATTAAGGTCAATCATCACTGTGAAGTAATTGGCCCGGTTGATCAGGATAAATATAGCCAGCTACTAGCAGATTTTTTCAATAGCAAGCCGAGAAACGATAGGCATTAGCAGAAATTTATAATTTTGGGTTAGCTAATTAGTCTACAAAAGAGGTTTACTATACTCAATCAGATTCGAAATACTGGTAGGCGACAAGCGCCGCCGCCTACAACTAGTAAGCAAGAAGCTTGGCAACAACCCAGGATGATGAATCTGTTTGAGTATATACAAATCTGCATAGTTGATATACGAATTTGCAGATTGTCAATTTTTATTTCATCTGTTACAATCTTACATATAAAGATCATCTAGTTATAGTTTTTAAGGGGTACATCATGAAAATATCAGGTATAGCATTAGTTTTAATTGCTGGGTTAGGTGCAATTTCTGCAGCAAATGCAGATGAGGTAGTTGGACTAATCACAAAAAATCAATTTGATGAAATATTTCCCTTATCTAACGGTGAACATTTAAAGACCTTATATGCAAAGTATTACAATGATTTTAAACAACAACAAAGTAAGGCAGCAGGGGCGCATAGTGCCTGCCAGCATTTATTAGCACCAAAGGAAAATTGGAATGCAAAATATCAAAAATGTCTTGATGAAGCAGCACCAGAGCTAGAGCGGGCTACAGCTAACCTAAATAAACTACGTGGTGATTTCCAAAATTGTCCGGCAGTCATGGTTAAAGGTGCAAATGGACAAAAAATTGATTTTAGTGGTGAGGCGCCTAAACCTGAAGCAATAAAATCAATTCAGACGCTTTACACGTATGAGAATTTTGCTCAAACAGCTGAATATTTCCATGGATTCCTTGCGGGTGATCTCACTAATGCTAAGCGGGAGTTAGCAGCATTGCTGGCTAATGTTCAGCAGGAAACGACAGGACTTTGCTTTGCTTCAGAAACTCCGTTTGATATATTAGAAAAACTCAATTCTCCAGCTGACTTTAGCAAAATTACCAACCAACAATTGGCTGCATGGATGAATGATGATGATAAGAAGGCATTAGCTGCACAAGGAGTCACTGATCTTTATGCTCTTAATGATGCGAGTAGAGCAAAAGTTATTAATTATGTGCTTAAACTAAAAAAACCTAAGGGTAAATATTGTAAATGGGATGCTAATCCACAAGGGGAAAAAGATTGCCTTGCTTCATCCAATTATTATTACGGAAGGGGTGCAATTCAGCTTAGCTATCCGTATAACTATATTGCCTTTGGTAGTAGTAGCTTTGTTAAAGATCGTGGCTATGACTTACTTGCGCATCCAGAGCTTGTTACTGCTCCTTCTGCTAATCAGGAGAAACGCAGCAGTTTATTATGGGGTTCCGCTATCTGGTTTTGGATGACACCACAGACACCTAAGCCATCAGCACATGCGGTTATGACTAATCAATGGCAACCAACAGCAGCTGATAAAATTAATAATCGGAAGCCGGGCTTCGGCACTGTAATTAACATAATAAACGGTGGATTGGAATGTGGTAGTTCTCGTGGGGCTGATAAAGATATTAAAGCACAAAACCGGATTGATGCATATAAAAGAATACTAAAAATTATTGGCGCACCTGAGGACAATAATAATAAATACCCATTAGATTGTAAAAATAGTAATAATTTCAATGTTCAATAGATAAAAAAGCTGCTTAACATTTCAGAAATAGATATAAATAACTAAACATGGAAAAATAGAGCCTGTTAAAATAATTGTGTAAATTTTA
>FRDC01004009.1_pt1 | contig 10167 bp, 9 predicted proteins | sample 1106171 | NCBI WGS metagenome assembly FRDC01 (sample SAMEA3930566, study PRJEB13176) | freshwater metagenome | biome: Drinking water system; feature: drinking water; material: water | place: Singapore | collected 2014-12-20
CAAATCCACTCCCTACGCTGCAGGTGATTTATAATGCCTCATCTGAGGTGAGAAACTCGATCGTCTTTGCAACGATCATTGTGGTGCTTGTCTTTATTCCGCTCTTTTATCTGAGTGGGATCGAAGGAAGACTCTTCATCCCATTGGGCGTAGCCTACATCGTATCGCTCCTGGCCTCTCTCCTCGTATCCCTAACTGTGACCCCCATGCTCTGTTCAGTTTTACTCAGTAAAGGAAAACTGATTGAGCATGAGGAGGGAAGATTTGTTCGCTGGCTGAAGCATTGGGATTCGAAACTTCTTCATAAATCTCTCGATCATCCAAAAATGGTCATGGGGATTTCACTTGTGATGTTCCTTGGAGCTTTGTCCTTATTGCCCATGATGGGGCGGGATTTTTTACCTAAATTTAATGAGGGAACAGCCGTGGTGAGCATTCGGGCTCAGCCCGGGATTTCGCTAACAGCTTCAAACGAGCTTGGTACCCAAGCAGAAAAGCTCATCCTCACTGTTCCTGAAGTGAAGTCCGTGGCTAGACGCACGGGGCGTGCGGAGATGGATGAGCACGCCGAGGGAGTACACTCCTCAGAAATCGATGTCGACTTCAAGACGGACACTGCTCGTCCAAAGGAAGTGGTGCTCGATGATATTCGTAAAAAGCTTGATACGATTCCGGGAGTCTTCACCAATATTGGGCAACCGATTTCCCATCGCTTAGATCACTTGCTCTCGGGCGTGCGAGCCCAGATTGCCATCAAGCTTTTCGGTCCCGATCTCACGGTCCTCAGAAGTAAAGCGGCTGATATTCAGCGGAGTATTCAAGGGACGCAAGGCTTAGTCGATCTCCAAGTCGAACAGCAGGTACTCGTTCCTCAGGTTAAAATTCAGCTTCTGAGAGAAGAGGCAGCTAAATACGGAATCGTACTGGGGGATCTGGCTAAGATGCTTGAAATGGCGCTGAACGGCCAGGTTGTGGCCCAAGTTTTAGAGAATCAGCGGATGTTTAATGTTTATATGCGGTTTGACGATAAATCCCGCTCGAATCTCGATTTGATCAAACAAACCACAATTAAGATCATGCCGGATGGAAGCAAAATTCCCGTCGAAAAAGTGGCTGACGTTTTTGAATCCACGGGTCCGAATTTGATCAACCGTGAAAACGTACAGAGACGCATCGTGGTTCAAGCCAATGCGTCGGGTAGAGACTTGGATAGCCTCATCAAAGAGGTACAGTCCAAAATTTCAAGCAATGTGAAACTCCCAGATGGTTACTTCCTCGAGTACGGCGGGCAATTTGCAAGCCAGCAAAAAGCATCGCGCCTCATCTTGGGCCTAGGGATTCTTTCGCTCTTGGGTATTTTCCTAGTTCTTTATGGGCACTTTAAATCAAGCTTCATTGCCTTTCAAATCATGCTCAATATTCCGATGGCCCTCATTGGAAGTCTGGTTGCGGTCTTCATGTCCGATCGAATTCTATCTGTCGCGAGTCTTGTAGCCTTCATCACCCTCTGCGGGATCGCAAGCCGCAACGGGATCATGATGATTTCCCATTATTTGCATTTGATGAAATTTGAGGGCGAGAAGTTTTCCAAAGAAATGGTGATCCGAGGATCTCTGGAGCGATTGGTCCCTGTTCTGATGACGGCCTTAACAGCTGCCTTAGCTCTCATCCCCCTTCTTCTCTCGAAAGGTCAACCGGGCAAAGAGATCTTGCATCCCGTAGCAGTCGTGATTGTAGGCGGGCTCTTGAGCTCGACACTGCTGGATATGTTTGTGACGCCGACCGTGTTCTATCGATTTGGACGACATTCGGCTGAAAAATCTTTAAATGAGGAGAATGAGGTCATTCTCCTTAACCAACCCGAAGGAGGTCATTGATATGACGAAAAAAACGATGTTAGCGGTTCTGATGGGAGTAGTTTTAGCAGGAAGTTCGGTCACTCAAAGCTATGCGCACGAGGGGCACGATAAGACCCCGGGTTCCGTGCAAGCTCCCCATGGAGGGGTGGTTCAGGGAAGCAGTAGTCTTTATCTCGAGCTCGTGAATGATGCTTCTGGGATCAAGCTCTATCCTCTGACCCATGATCTGGCCCCGATTGCTCTTAAGGATGTGAAGGTCACGGCAATGGCTCAACCACCGAAGAAGGCAAAACTCCCGGTGAAATTCACTGAAGCTGACGATCATTTCGAAGCGAAAGTCGATGCAAAGGGCTCCTATCGATACACGCTCGAAGTGAGTACCGCCTACAAAGGCAAAAAAGAAAAACTCACCTTTCAAGTTGAACCTCAGAGCTAATGGAACGAAAAAAACTCAGTCGAAAGAAATAGGATTTAGGTTATGGCAAAGTGGAGTTCAAAGCGATTAAAGGTCGTAAGCCAGGTGTGGATCAGGCATGTTTTTTTGCTCGGTCTTCTTTCGTCATTTTCTTTGGCTTATCCTCAGACCGAAGTCGGACCCCCCTCCACTCTGCCAGCCTTGATTCAAGAAGCGACTGAGAGAAATCCAGAAATTTTGGAAGCGCAAAAAGCCTACGAACAAGCTCAAGCGAGGCAGAATCAAGCGAGGTCTCCCTTCTATCCTGAATTCGGAGTCGAGGGTGGACTCGAAAGCTACAAGACATCCAGTGAAAGTCTTTCAAACTCCTTTGGCTACGTTTTTGGCAGGTACAACCTCTACCGCGGAGGAAGAGATCGTTACGGACTCCTTGTCCGGACAAAGGAAGAAGCATTTGCCTCTTTTGAACTCCTCAAAACTAAAACACGAATTCAACGAGAAATATCCTCGCAGTACTATTCGCTGCTTTATCTTCAAGAAGCCATCCAGGTGAAAGAAGAGGCATTGAAACTCAACGCCTCTCAAATACAAATGGCTGAAAAGCGTGCTCGCTCCGGGATCACTTCTCAAGTCGACGTGCTTGAGTTTGAACTCAGAGACGCTACTCTTAAGTCGGATATCTACCTTCTCACTCAAGAGCGCGATCAAGCCATGCGAGAAATCAGGCGACTCTTGAATCGCTCGGATGATTCAAAGGTGACCGTTCAAGGAGAATTGGGTCATGAACATTTGAATCGAAATGTTCCCGAACTGCTCGAGCTGGCTCTCAAGGAAAGACCAGATCTGCGCGCTAATGACAAGGATCAAGAGGTGGCATCACTCGCCTATTCGGCTACGCTTGGGGAGTGGCTCCCAAAAGTAGATGCTGAAGTGACTTACGGCACACTCGATAGAAGAAACCGAGTTTTGGATCAAACTCCTTCTTGGGATGCTTTGGTCAAAATCAGTATTCCTATCTTCTCAGGTTTTGATAGTTACTACGGCAGACAAGCTCAGGCCAAAGAAGTAGCCAGGCTCGATGCGCGCGGGACTAAAATCAGGCAGGATGTCAGGACTCAAGTAGAGTCGGCATTTGCACGAGTAAAAGCGATTGAATCTCGAGTGGATCTCGAAGAAAAAAATATTGAACGTGCCAAGCAATATTACAGCATCACCCTTTCAGAATATAAACGTGGGGTAAAAAACTCGCCCGATTTAGCGGGGGCAGCGGAGCGTCTCTTTGATTCGAAGCTCAGAATTCTCGAATTTAGGAAAGAGTTCTATTTGGCACGCATCGGTCTTGCAGAGGCTGTGGGAGTCGAGGGATTTTCTCCATAGGCAGAATCGGGTCTTGTATGAAACGAATTACAAAGTGGATTCGAGACGAAAGAGATTTTCCCTTCATTTGGCTCATTTTATGAGCTCTCTACTTAAATGGTTGTTCTTCGAATAAGAAGTTCAGTGAGTTCTTCGATTTTTTTGTTGGCCTCTTTTGGGTCCTTGTTTCGCATACTCTCCTGAACACAGTGTCGAATGTGCGATTGAAAAATTTCTAATTCTACATTGCGAAGCGCAGCCATTGCCGCACGCATCTGGATCAGGATGTCCACGCAATAGCGACGGCTTCGAATCATCTCCTGAATCCCCCGAGTTTGCCCTTCCATGCGATTGAGCTTTCCTAAGACATTGGAATGATCTGGATGAGGTTTCGAGGAGGAAACATCTGTTTCACAGTGGGAACACTGGTTCTTTGATTTCGTTTTCATTGGTTTCGAATTCTGCCTTAAAACTTGCATGATTTAATTCTCCTTGTGCCTCAATTGTCTTTTGCCCCTTGAGCAATCCAATCTCGAATAGTCTGGATCTCATCAGCATTCAGTGGAGAACCCCTACCGGGCGGAGGCATTCGCTTATCGTCGTTGCGCTGAAGAGCAATTAACAGGCCGCTTTCTTCAACATCTCCCGGAATCACTAATTCTCGAGGGGAAGCCAGAAGCTCCTTCAAATTAATCAGGGGAACTTTTTCAGCAGTTCCTCCGCTAGAGTGACAGCCCGTGCACCTTCGTTCAAAGATTCGCTTGCTGAGGGACGAAAACTTGGGTTCAAGCGGCGGTAGCTCCTTTGAGAGCTTCTCCTCATAAAAATTAAGGCAACCCACCAGAGGACCCATGAGAAATAGTGCAACGATGCCAGGAAGAGATACTCGCAAGATATGCGTTGCTCTATTTCTCATGGTAAAAAGTCTTTATGGAATAGGGACGATCTCAATGGGTTGACCTTTAGCTAAGGTACCATCGAGATTGAGATGAATCTTCAAAGTGGATTTTCCTCCTTCGGCAAGAATCTCAGCCAGAGCTCCGGCTGGAGCACCTGCCGCATCTTTAATCTGGCTCAGGGTGAGATTAAGAAAATCCTGATTGAAGGCGGGTAAATCTGTATTGTCAGCACAGGCACGATTACCATCGATCAGCTCGCCTTCCAGACAATGCATTGCTACTTGCATGAGAGAAATGGAATCTTTTGTTGGCCAAACCGGGGGGGTGAGCGCATCCCCGCCGTCCACCGGCTTGTGAATCAAGGTCTTGCCATCATCATCCATGAAAAGTTTTACGGCTTTTCGGGAGCCGTCTACGGCAGCAACCTGACTTACCGTACCTCCAAAAACAGTACCTGATGGGGCATCTGCATCTACGGGCTTGAGGACTACATTGAGTTGATTGGAGGCAGTCTTAAAGGCAGCATCCACCTTATTTAGGGTGATGAGCTTATCGAGGCGATGAAGGGCCATCTCTCCTGCCTGCCCACGAGTCGTGTTGCCGTGGGCCTGAGCAAGACTAGCCCCTCCCAAAATCAATACTACTACAGTTGTCTTTATTGTTTGTTTCATTTTATTTCCCCTCGCTGTTTTTAATTCCCTTAAAGTACTTCGTATTGACATATACCCCCCTCCAGGTATACGTCAATAGTGATTGTGGTCATTGGGGAACAAATCACATGATCGTTAGAGGGGGAAATTATCGTATGAAAAAGGCTTCATTTGTTTCGACTTTAGTTTTAATGGGAAGTTGCTTTCTTCTTGCCCCGACCTTATTTGCGGCGAATCCCCTGGCCACTCAGCTCTGGGAAGTCGTTCTGGATCAAGGGTCGGGTACTGTTGAATTCAACGCAGTCGGAAGACCCAGTGCGTTGAAGATTCATGGAAAGGGAGAGGCCCCAAAAGGACTCATGAGGATAGAAAGTGGGATCCTGAAAGGTTCGACACAGTTTGCTTTAGACACGCTCGATACTGGAATCCCGCTTCGCAATCGACACATGAAAGAAAAATATCTTGAAACAGGAAAGTTTCCGCAAGCCAAGCTTACTTTTGATCCCGTCAATCTGGGCATCCAGAGAATCGAGGATCTGAAAACGGAAAAGACCGTACCCTTCGAGGGTAAGCTATCGCTTCACGGAGTGGAAAAACCAGTAAAGGGAATTATTAAGGTGTCCCTAGACGGCAACAAGGCCTCGGCACGCACGGAGTTTGCGCTTAAAATCTCGGACTTTCAAGTTCCGACCCCCGGTTTTGCAGGAATCACAATGGCCGAAGATGTAGGAATTGTCGTTGAAAGCAAAGCTCCACTTCGGATGAAAACTCCCTGATTGCGAATCGTATGTACCGCATTCGGCTTATCCCTCTCAGCGCTTTAATAGTGATCCTTTCACCCGGTACGGGCTTCGAGAGTGCTTGGGCTTATCCTGAAATGGTCCGTCATGGGTATGTCAACTGTACGTCTTGTCATGTGAGTCAAACCGGGGGTGGAGTTCTTACGGAGTATGGAAGAGAACTCTCCAAGGAAATCTTGAGCTTCACTTCACGTGAAGAAGAGCAGAAATTCATCTATGGATTAGTGACCCCTCCTTCTTGGCTCACCATGGGAGGAGATTTTCGAGAGATCTACGTTTATAAAAACTCTGAGTTTGCGAAAGAGGGGCGAGCGATCCTCATGCAGGCTGATCTGGAAGTTTCTGCTCAAGTCGGTAAAACAAGATTTGTTGCGTCGGCTGGCTATCAAGATCTTAAAACAGCCGTCACTTTGGCAGACCAGTTGATTTCAAGACGTCACTACCTCTCTTATCAGCTGAGTGATGAATGGGCCGTGCGAGGAGGAAGATTCCTACCTGCCTACGGGATCAATACACCTGATCATGTGATCACCATCAAGCGTGGTCTTGGATTTGATCAAGGACAAGAATCTTATAACATTGAGGCAAGCTACATCGCGGAGAAGTTCAATATTTATGTAACAGGCATCTTCGGGCGGCCCGACGACTTGAGCTTGAGCAAAGAAACGGGAATAGCCCTCTCTGCAAGTCGACCTTTTCTTTTAGAAAACTCGAAGTGGGGGGCGAGCTACCTTTTTGGTTCGAAGCGTTTTCAGCCCGCTCGCCATATCTTTGGTCCCTTTGTCCTTTTGGGACTCTCAGAAAAATGGGCTTTGCTTTCAGAATTTGATTTTCAATCTCAAGGTGTACCGGCTAACGCGCCTTCTCGTTTCGGCGCACTGAATTATCAAAAACTTTCCTATGAGCCGATGCGAGGGCTTTGGGTTTATTTTACCCAGGAATGGTCAAGGTTGGATTTTTCAAGAGAAGACACGCTTTCTACTGCCTATACTTTAGGGGTCCAGTTTTTTCCGCGGCCCCATTTTGAACTCAACGTTGCGTGGCAAAAGCTGCGAGTGGCTTCAGTTTCGAAAGAGTACATGGATTTAGCGTGGCTACTCCTTCATTATTACTTATGAGTGAGGACGATGGGGAAGTAACAACGCGCGATAATTTTATTAAAAGGGGGAATCGAAGATGAAATTCATTTATATTGTAGCGATTGGGATTTTAGTAGGAAACTCTAGCCAAGCTGAAACTGTGACTTGTAAGGGAAAAGACTCAACGGGGGTCACGGTCGAACTCAAGATCGAAGAATATAAGCCGCTGGGTTACGGCGATCCAACCCTGTTGAATGTCAACACAACGGTGGGCATGCCCGGAGCATATCTTCAAGGTTACTATAACTTCCTCAAAAGAAAAACGACAGCGACAGGTCTTCGTTATCAAGATCGGGATGATCCACGTGGGTTTGATCTGCTAGTCACCACGACATCCTCACCCACGGCTACTCTGACTCTCGACGGTGGAACCATAATCGAAAAAAAATTCTCAAACCTCGCATGTACCGTTCGGGGAACGCTCAATCCTCCACCCTTTGTTTGCCCGCAGGGTGGGAAAGCTGCCTGGAATATGGAGCTGATCAGGGCCGCAAGACACGGTTCACCTGACCTTCTTGAGAACTTGATTGATTGCGGAGCCAATGCCGATTTCCGCGACTCGAACGGATGCTCCTCACTTCTTTATGTAACGGAAGGCTCCTGCGGATATCATCCGCAAGTAGGAAACTCTGATCCTAGTGATCCCCTCAATTCTCCATCACCAGAGTTAGGAAGCCGATCGGTCATTGTTCTTGGAAAGTTCATTTCGATTCTTTTAGATCGGGGTGTCACCGTGGACGCGAAAGATCCTATCACTGGGCGAACCGCTCTAATGAACCTCCTGATCCAGGGACACGAGTCTGAAGCATCTGATTTGGTCGCATTTGGAGCCGACGTCGATGCACAAGACAAAGACGGAATGACCGCTCTCATGTACGCTGCCCAACGCGATAGCCTCTCCGAAGTTCGCACGCTTTTACCTGGAAATCCGAACCGACTTTTGAAAAACAACGAAGGTGATACGGCCTACGCGATCGCAAAGAAGCTTGCCTTTGAGGATCTCCTTTCTCTGCTCCAACCGGCGTCTCGGAGCATCACTGTGACTGGAAATACCGATGGAACTTGTACTCCGGCTGAGATCCAGCTCACATTAAATGAAGCAGCGGAAATTGTCCTAAAACCCGAGAAAGCGATGTTTCTTCTCAAGGCCACTGCGTTTGATCTGGAATTAATGGCCTCCCCTGGCGAAACGGACCGGAAGGTCATTGCTCCGGATCGAGTGGGAAAGTTTCCCTTCACTTGTGGAGCCCACGGCTCGGCGGGTATCCAAACTCAGGGATCCTTTATTGTGGAGTAAGAGTTGAAGCTGAGTGTTGCTGTAGATTTAGAATAGTGACCAGATTCGACTGCGGTATTACTCTTAATGGCCATGAATAAGGAATTCGCGAAAATACCGAGAACAATTTGGGCGCTTGGTTTCGTGAGCCTTTTGATGGACACCTCGAGCGAAATCGTGCATGGGCTTTTGCCAGTGTTTCTTGTCACGGTTCTCGGGGCAAATTACTCGACGGTAGGGTTTATTGAAGGTATTGGTGAGGCCACAGCCTTGCTTTTAAGAGTGTTCTCTGGGCCGTTCTCCGATTGGTGGGGAAAACGAAAGCCTTTCGTGCTTTTGGGCTATACCATGGGAGCTCTCAGTAAACCCCTATTCGCCATTGCCCCAACGCCTACGCTAGTCCTTGGTGCCAGACTTTTTGATCGTACAGGAAAAGGAATTAGGGGTGCTCCACGTGACGCATTGGTGGCCGATACAGTACCCGCAGAAATTCGGGGTCAAGCATTTGGCCTTCGCCAAACACTCGACACAGTTGGAGCATTCTTAGGCCCTCTCCTTGCTATTCTTCTGATGTCGTTGACCCAAGGAAATTACCGGCTGGTTTTCTGGTTTGCTGCGGTTCCCGGACTTCTTTCTGTTGTCGTGCTGATATTTGGAGTTCAGGAACTAGAATCTACAAAAACAAATCAACAAAAACGCCTATCGTGGGGCACAATTCGGGAATTTCCTTCGATTTTCTGGATAGTCATCGTGGCTGGCGCAATCTTTCAATTGGCAAGGTTCAGCGAAGCCTTCCTCATCTTAAGAGCTAGGGACCTTGGCCTCTCATTCGCACTAGCACCTATCGTCCTCGTTGCTATGAATATAGTGTATTCATTGTCAGCTTATCCCATGGGTTGGCTTTCGGATCGAATTCGGCGTGAGTGGATCTTGCTTTCTGGCTTCGGCGTTTTGATCCTGGCTGATTTTGCGTTGGGCTTTGCAAGCACTCTCACTCACGTCTTCCTAGGTGTTTTACTCTGGGGCCTTCACATGGGATTTACGCAGGGTATTCTTGCCGCACTCGTCGCTGATACTTCGCCCTCATATGTCCGGGGAACGGCCTACGGCCTATTTAACTTGCTAAGTGCGGTAGCCCTGCTGTTAGCGAGTGGCATCGCGGGGATCTTATGGGATCAGCTGGGACCCAAAATGACGTTCCTGGCTTCAGCTATGTTTTCTTTCAGCGGAATAGTTGTCTTGAGCATAGTGTACGCAATCAAACCTGATCTTCTGGTCCGCGCACGGAGGACTGGACCCGATCTTAGCCTAAAGTAAATTAACCAGTGCCATCCTGAACAACGCCCGGCCTAGGTCGCTTCGAGGGCTTGATGCGCGAAGGGCGACTGCCCAGTGGGCAGTCGGGTACAGGATATACCTGACTGCGGCGGGAAACGCGAACCCGGAAGGCGAACCTCTTCGGAGGTTAGTCATCCTCACTGCAGCTGTCAAACTTTCGGTTAAATCCGTCTCAGATGGATCTACATCCGAATTTGGATTTAAGACTGCTCAAAACCTCAGAGGTTTTTTCGGAATCCCATTGACCAATCGAGCATGAGTCACCTTGAGCTGAACATCCGAGAACCGGTTTCCCATCCACCAATAAGGTGGGTGATGAATAGTTCCTTCGAGGATCGTTCGCAGGTAAGACATCGCGAATCACTTCCGAGTAGATGATACCGGCCGCGTTTAGCGCATTTTTGGCGGTCAGTACGGATGGACAACCTTCAAAAT
>FRDC01004529.1_pt1 | contig 10167 bp, 8 predicted proteins | sample 1106171 | NCBI WGS metagenome assembly FRDC01 (sample SAMEA3930566, study PRJEB13176) | freshwater metagenome | biome: Drinking water system; feature: drinking water; material: water | place: Singapore | collected 2014-12-20
GCAGTTTCTCCCGCATCGGCAGCCAGGGCGTGAGTGCGCAGCAGGCGCTGATCAGGCGCTACCGCCAGGGCAGCGAAGCGCCACCATCCACCCCCGGAAACTGAGGCCATGGACCTGATCCTCTGGCGCCACGCTGAGGCGCATCTCCTCAAGGAAGGCCAGAGCGACCTCGATCGAGGTCTGACGCCCAAGGGCGAGCGGCAGGCCGCCCGCATGGCCGACTGGCTCAGCCAACGGCTGACGCAAGGCACCAAGGTGCTGGTCAGCCCTGCCCTGCGCTGTCAGCAAACAGCGAAGGCGCTGGGCAAGAACTTCAAGACCCTGGACGCACTGGCGCCTGATGCCAGTGGCGAAGCCCTGCTGCAGGCTGCACGCTGGCCGGAGTCGCCCGATCCGGTGCTGGTGATCGGCCACCAGCCCACGCTGGGCCTGGTGGCCGCCCACCTGCTGGCCGATGTACCACAGGCCTGGTCGATCAAGAAGGGGGCCGTGTGGTGGTTCCGGCACCGCGATCGTGATGGATACGCCCAGGTGGTGTTGCAGGCCGTGCAGGCGCCGGATTGCCTGTGAGGCCTGACCAGGCCATCTCGCAGCGTGTGCCCTCGAGTCGACAAAAGGCCTGAAAGCGGCCTGGCGTTTCCTGCCGAGAGACACTGGGTCATGAACTGTCGCTGGCTTCGCGCCGCTGTCGCCCTGACCGCACTCGTCGCACCCATGCTGTCGAGTGCCATTGAAGAACCTGCCTATGAGGTGCTGCGCACCCTCGACGGCGTCGAAGTGCGCCAATACGCCCCCTATGTGGTCGCCGAGGTACAGATCGACGCCGGTGCCGACGAGGCCGGCAATCTCGCGTTTCCGATCCTTGCCGGCTACATCTTCGGCAAGAACAAGGGCGAGAAGAAGTTCGAGATGACCGCGCCCGTCACCCAGGTGGCCGCCCCCCAGCGCTTGGAAATGACCGCCCCGGTGACCCAGGCACCCGTGCCGGGGACGGCAGGCCGTTACCTGATTCAGTTCGTCCTGCCCAAGGGTGTGACGCTGGCTTCGGCACCCGAACCGCTCGACCCGCGGGTCATGCTGCGCGAGGTGCCCGCCCGGAAGGTCGCGGTAATCCGCTACTCGGGCTTCTGGTCCGAGGCCAACTACGCCGAGCACCTCGACCGCTTGCGCTCGGTGTTGAAAGCCGCGGCCATCGCCACGGCAGGCGAGCCGGTGTTCTCGCGCTACAACCCGCCGTTCATGCCCTGGTTCCTGCGGCGCAACGAAATCTGGCTGGCCGTGCCATGACCCGACGCGGGTGGCTGCAGCGCCACACCGCCTCATGTCTCCCCGCTTGTGTCGAACTCGTCGTTGGCTGAAGATGACGTCGAGAGACTTGCGACCTCGCCATGAACAACTTCGCGCCCCTGACACGGTGCATCCCCGCGCTCGACAGCGAAGCGCAGCGGCTGGCGCTGCTGCACTCGATGGCACTGCTGGACACACCGGCCGAGACCGCCTTCGATGCCATCACGCAGTTGGCCGCACAGGTGACGGGCCGCCCGATCGCGCTGATCGGCCTGGTCGACGCCGAGCGCACCTGGTTCAAGTCGCGTGTCGGGCTCGAGGCCACGGAGTCTCCGAACGACATCTCCTTCTGCCGCGTGGCCATTGCCTCGGAAGACCTGTTCGAGGTGCCCGACGCTCAGGCGGACCCGCGGTTCAGCGACAACCCGCTGGTCACTGGCGAACCCCGTCTGCGCTTCTACGCCGGCATGCCGCTGCGCGTGGCAGGCTTGCCGATGGGCACGGTGTGCGTGGTCGATCGCGAGCCGCACCAGCTGGACACACCGCAGCGAGACGCGCTGCGGCGGCTCGGCCAGTTGACGGTGGAACTGCTGGAAAGGCGACTGGCAAGCCACGCCAAGACCGAATTCATCGGGCACATGAACCACGAGATGCGAACGCCGATGAACGCGATCCTGGGGTTCGGCCAACTGCTGCAGCTCGAGGTGCGCCCTGGCTCGCGCGAGGCGTCCCACTTGAGGCAGATCGTCGATGCGGGCCACCACCTGCTCGAGCTGATCGATGAATCACTGGACCTGATGCGGGTCGAGGCCGGTGCGATGCAGCTCGAGCTGCAGGCGATCGACCTCGTGCCGATGCTGACCGACGTGGCCGCGTTGCTCAAGCCGGAGGCAGATCGGCATCGGATCACGCTGCACTTCGAATTGCCGCAGGCCCTTTGTGCACGTGGCGATCTCCGGCGAACCAGACAAGTGATGCTGAACCTGGCCAGCAACGCCATCAAGTACAGCCGCGACGGCAGCCAGATTCACCTGAGCGCCGGCATGGCAGACGATGGATCCTCATGGGCCGCGGTGAAGGACGACGGCGCCGGGCTGACCCCCGAGCAGATCGGGCGTCTGTTCAAGCCGTTCGAGCGCCTGGGGCAAGAGCGTGGCCATGTGCCAGGCACCGGCCTCGGCCTGGCGCTCTCGGTGCGGCTGATCGAGGCGATGGGAGGCCACCTCCAGGTCCACAGCGAGGTCGGCCAGGGGACGACGTTCACCGTGACGTGGCCATCCTGCGATCCCGCTCAGGCCACGTTGCCCGAGCCCCATCGGCCGCATTGACACCGCTGGCCCCGGGCCAGTCGCGCCCTCAGGGCTTGGGCAGCAGCACCGAAACGTTGTCGGAACCTGGGGCACCGAAGGCCTGCTCCCGCAGCAGTGCCAGCTGATCGCGTATCCGCGCCGCCTTTTCGAACTCCAGGTTGCGCGCGTGCTCGAGCATCTGCTTTTCCAGCTGTTTGATGCGCTTGCCCAGGTCTTTCTCCGACATCGCCTCGACCTCGGCCGAGCGCAGCGCGTCCTTCTCGGCCCCCTTGTCCGACTTCTCGGAATACACGCCGTCGATCAGCTCCTTGATCTTCTTGCTGATGGTGCGCGGCGTGATGCCCATGGCCTGGTTGTGCGCGATCTGCTTGTGGCGCCGACGCTCGGTCTCGTCGATGGCCTTGCGCATCGATTCCGTCACCTTGTCGGCGTACAGGATCGCGCGGCCCTGGGCATTGCGTGCGGCACGGCCGATGGTCTGGATCAGGCTGCGCTCGGCGCGCAGGAAGCCTTCCTTGTCGGCGTCAAGAATCGCCACCAGCGACACCTCGGGGATGTCCAGCCCTTCTCGCAGCAGGTTGATCCCCACCAGCACGTCGAACACGCCCAGCCGCAGATCGCGCAGGATCTCCACACGCTCCACGGTGTCGATGTCGCTGTGCAGGTAGCGCACCTTCACGCCGTTGTCGCCCAGGTAATCGGTCAACTGCTCGGCCATGCGCTTGGTCAACGTGGTGATCAGCACGCGCTCTGAAGCTTCCACGCGGATGCGGATTTCCTGCAGCACGTCGTCCACCTGATGGATGGCCGGCCGCACCTCGACCACCGGGTCGACCAGGCCGGTGGGACGCACCACCTGCTCGACCACCTGACCGGCGTTCTGCTTCTCGTAGTCCGCCGGCGTGGCCGACACGAACACCACCTGCCGCATCCGGGCCTCGAACTCCTGGAAACGCAGCGGGCGGTTGTCGAGCGCACTGGGCAGGCGGAAGCCGTACTCGACCAGCGTGGTCTTGCGTGCGCGGTCGCCGTTGTACATGCCGCCCAGCTGGCCGATCAGCACGTGCGACTCGTCGAGGAACATCAGCGCGTCTTTCGGCAGATAGTCGACCAGTGTCGACGGCGGTTCGCCCGGCGCGCTGCCAGACAGGTGCCGGGTGTAGTTCTCGATGCCCTTGCAATGGCCGATCTCCTGCAGCATCTCGAGGTCGAAGCGGGTGCGCTGCTCCAGCCGCTGCGCCTCGACCAGCTTGCCCGCACCCACCAGCTCGGCGGTTCGCTCGCGCAGCTCTTCCTTGATCGTCTCGATCGCATTCACCACCTTGTCGCGCGGCGTCACGTAGTGGCTGGACGGGTAGACGACAAACCGCGGAATCTTCTGGCGAATGCGGCCGGTCAGCGGATCGAACAGGCTCAGCGACTCGATCTCGTCATCGAACAGTTCGACCCGGATCGCCAGTTCGGAGTGCTCGGCCGGGAAGATGTCGACCGTGTCGCCCCGCACGCGGAAGGTGCCGCGCGAGAAGTCGGTCTCGTTGCGGGTGTACTGCATGCGGATCAGCTGGGCGATCAGATCGCGCTGGTTCTGCTTGCCGCCGGTGCGCATCACCAGCCGCATCTCAAGGTAGTCGTCGGGCTTGCCGATGCCGTAGATCGCGCTCACCGTGGCCACGATCACCACGTCCCGCCGTTCGAGCAGGCTTTTGGTGGCCGACAGTCGCATCTGCTCGATGTGCTCGTTGATCGCGCTGTCCTTCTCGATGAACAGGTCGCGCTGCGGCACGTAGGCCTCGGGCTGGTAGTAGTCGTAGTAGCTGACGAAGTACTCGACCGCGTTCTTCGGGAAGAACTCGCGGAACTCGGCATACAGCTGCGCCGCCAGTGTCTTGTTGGGCGCGAACACGATGGCCGGCCGACCCATCTGGGCGATCACGTTGGCCATCGTGTAGGTCTTGCCCGAGCCGGTGACGCCCAGCAACGTCTGGAAGCTCAGACCATCGTTCAGGCCTTCGACGAGTTGGGCGATCGCCGTGGGCTGGTCTCCCGCCGGCGGATAGGGCTGAAACAACTGGTAGGGCGAGCCGGGGTGGCTGACAAACAGACCCACCTCGGACGCATCGCTGGATGCAGCGGCACTCAGATCAACGAGTTCGGCCATGGCGGATAAAATCTCAGGGTTAACTCGTGTGCCCGCGGGGCCGAGCAGCTCGAAAGGTTAGCCCAAATCCCGCGCCCACGTGCACCAGCCGCGCAGCCCGCGCGTTGCATTGCTTCTAAAGCCCCCACCACAAGGAATTTCCATGGCATCGCTCTTTGCCGCAGTCGACATGGCGCCCCGCGACCCGATCCTCGGCCTCAACGAACAGTACAACGCCGACCCGAACCCGGCCAAAGTCAATCTGGGCGTTGGCGTGTACTTCGACGAATCGGGCAAGCTGCCACTGCTCAAGTGCGTGTCGGCCGCCGAAAAGTTGATTTTTGAAACCCCGAAGCCGCGCGGCTACCTGCCCATCGACGGCATCGTCGCCTACGACAAGGCCGTGCAGGGCCTGGTGTTCGGCGCTGACAGCGCAGCCGTGAAGGACGGCCGCGTCGCCACGGTGCAGGCGCTGGGCGGCACCGGCGGCCTGAAGATCGGTGCCGATTTCCTGCGCCGCCTGGCCGCACGCAGCGGCAGCACGCCCAAGGTGCTGATCAGCGACCCGAGCTGGGAAAACCACCGCGCGCTGTTCAGCAACGCCGGGTTCACCGTGGAAACCTACCCGTACTACGACGCCGCCAAGCGCGGCATCAACCTCGACGGCATGCTGACCGCGCTGAACACCGCGGCGGCCGGCACCATCGTCGTGCTGCACGCCTGCTGCCACAACCCGACCGGCTACGACCTCACCCCCGCACAGTGGGCGCAGGTGGTCTCGGCCGTGAAGGCCCGCGGCCTGGTGGCCTTCCTCGACATGGCCTACCAGGGATTCGGTGACGGCATCGCCGAAGACGGCGCCGTGATTGCGCAGTTCCTGGACGCCGGGCTCGACTTCTTCGTGGCCACCTCGTTCTCGAAGAGCTTCTCGCTGTACGGCGAGCGTGTCGGCGCCTTGAGCGTGGTGTGCGCCAGCAAGGACGAAATGACCCGCGTGCTGAGCCAGTTGAAGATCGTGATCCGCACCAACTATTCCAACCCGCCCACGCACGGCGCACAGATCGTGGCCACCGTGCTGACCACCCCCGCGCTGCGCACGATGTGGGAGGAAGAGCTGGCCGGCATGCGCGCCCGCATCAAGGAAATGCGCACCGTGCTTCAGAGCAAGCTGGAAGCCGCGGGCGCCAAGCAGGACATGAGCTTCATCACTCGCCAGAAGGGCATGTTCAGCTACACCGGTCTCACCAAGGCGCAGATGGAGCGGCTGCGCAACGAGTTCGGCATCTACGGCGTCGATTCGGGCCGCATCTGCGTGGCCGCGCTGAACCACGGCAACATCGACGCCGTGGTGAAGGCCATGGGCTTGGTGAGCTGAATCCATGGCTGGCTGACACCCGAAAGCCCGGCACTGCCGGGCTTTTTGTCTCGAGCTCCCACGAACTCACCCCCTGGCCATGGATGTACCGGTCTTCCGGGCCTGTTCGGGCACCGATCATAGGGTCTCCGCCCTACACTGTTGCAGTGCAACATTCATACTCTGACCCCGGAAGCCGAAGAATCCATCAGTCCGATGATTGATCGGCGACTTGCATTTGTTGTACCCGTGCCGCCGCCGGCGTCGCGACCGCGTGAACCAGGATTCCGACATGTCGATGCTTTACCAGATCTATGAAACACAGCGTGCGTTGCTGAGCCCGCTGGCCGAGTTCGCGAGCGCGTCGTCCAAGCTGTACAGCCATCCGCTGTCGCCGTTCACCCACACCCCTCAGGCGCCCCGCGTGTCGGCCGGGTTGAGCCTGATGCACCGGCTGTCGAAGGAATACGAGAAGCCCGAGTTCAACATCCATTCCGTCAAGGCCGATGGGGTGGAGGTCGCGGTGCAGCAGCAGGTGGTGATCGAGAAGCCGTTTTGCCGCCTGCTGCGTTTCAAGCGCTTCGCAGACGACCTACCGCTGCTCAAGGCGATGAAGGAGCAGCCCACGGTGCTGGTGGTCGCGCCACTGTCGGGCCACCATTCGACCTTGCTGCGCGAGACGGTGCGCGAGTTGCTTCAGCACCACAAGGTCTACATCACCGACTGGACCGATGCGCGCATGGTGCCGGTCGAGGTGGGTCCGTTCCATCTGGACGACTACGTGGCTTACGTGCAGGAGTTCATCCGCCACATCGGCCCCGAGGTGCATGTGATCTCGGTGTGCCAGCCCACGGTGCCGGTGCTGGCGGCGATCTCGCTGATGGCCAGCCGGGGCGAGAAAACCCCGCGCACGATGACGATGATGGGGGGCCCGATCGATGCCCGCCTGTCGCCCACCGCGGTCAACAACCTCGCGATGAACAAGAGCCTGGAGTGGTTCGAGAACAACGTGATCTTCCGCGTGCCGACCAACTACCCGGGCAGCCAGCGCCTGGTGTACCCCGGGTTCATGCAGCACACCGGCTTCATCGCGATGAACCCGAGCCACCACGCTCGCTCGCACTACGACTACTTCATGGATCTGGTGCGTGGCGACGGCGAAAGCGCTGACTTCCACACCAATTTCTACGACGAGTACAACGCGGTGCTCGACATGCCGGCCGAGTACTACCTCGACACCATCAAAACGGTGTTCCAGGATTTCGCGCTGGTCAACGGCACCTGGGTAGTGAACGGTGAACTGGTGCGCCCACAAGACATCAAGACCACGGCCCTGCTCACCATCGAAGGCGAAAAGGACGACATCTCCGGCGCAGGCCAGACCCGTGCCGCGCACGGCTTGTGCACCGGCATCGATCCGAAGCGCCGCTTCCACCACGACGCGATGGGCGCCGGCCATTACGGCATCTTCTCCGGCCGCCGCTGGCGCGAGGATGTCTATCCGCGTTTGCGTGATTTCATCGCCCAGCACGACGTCAGCAAACCGGCAGCAACGAAACGGACACGTGCCCAGCCGGTTGCGGCTGCGAAGTCGGTCAAGGGACCCAGTCTGAAGCTGGTGCCCGCCAAGAAGGCACCGAAGGCCTCACCGAAGCGCCAGCAGGTCAAGTGATCTGATGGCGGACCGTGCGGCAGGGAAGCCGCCCTCGCAGGCATCCGTCGACGACATCGACCGCGCGTTGCCGCAGACGCAGTGCACCCGCTGCGGCTACCCCGATTGCCGCCATTACGCGCAGGCCATCGCCGAGGGCAGCGCACCGATCAACCGGTGCCCGCCCGGCGGTGCCGAAGGCATTGCGAGGCTGGCCGCTCTCACCGGCGCGGCGATCGAGCCACTCGATGCATCGCATGGCATCGAGGGCCCGCGGCGCCTCGCGGTTATCGACGAAGCTGCCTGCATCGGCTGCACGCTGTGCCTGCCGGCCTGCCCGGTCGATTGCATCGTGGGTGGCCCGAAGGCGATGCACACCGTAATGGCCGCCCTGTGCACTGGCTGCGAACTGTGTGTGCCGGCCTGTCCGGTCGATTGCATCTCGCTGATCGACGTGACGGGTGAGAAAACCGGCTGGGCCGCGTGGAGCGCGCCGCAGGCCGCAGAGGCCCAGGCCCGCTACGACTTCCATCAATTCCGGCTGCAACGTGATAGCCAGGAGCGCCATGCGCGGCTGGAGGCACGCGCGCTGACGCTGACGCCGCTCGTGACCGACACCGCACCAGACGCCGCAGCCCTCGCGGCGCAGGACGCTGCCGCGCCCGGGCCAGACCCCAAACGCGCCGTGATCGACGCGGCGATGGCGCGCGCCCGGGCCGCGCGGCGCAGCGGATGACAGGCGCATCCGACGCGCTGCGGGTGCTGTCCGTCATCCCGCCGATGACGCAGCTCAACACGCCCTACCCGTCCACCGCGTACCTGACCGGGTTCCTGCGCTCGCGTGGCGTCGAAGCGGTACAGGAGGATCTGGCGCTGGCGCTGGTGCTGACGCTGTTTTCTCCCGCCGGTTTGCAGGCAGTGCACGCGCAGATCGAGGCATCACCGGCTGGCCAGCGCAGTATGCGCGTATCGGCATTTCTCGAAGCCTTCGACCGCTATCGGGCCACGATGGCGCCAACGCTGGCCTTTCTGCAGGGCTGCGACCCCACGCTGGCGCACCGCATCGGCAGCCGCACCTTCCTGCCCGAAGGCCCGCGCTTCGAGTCGCTCGACGTCTACGTCGACGACGACGGAGGTGACCCGCTGGCCTGGGCCTTCGGCGCGCTCGGTGTGCAGGACCGGGCACGTCACCTCGCGACGCTGTACCTGAACGACGTTGCCGATGTGCTGCGCGACTCGATCGACCCGCGCTTCGAGTTCGTGCGCTACGCCGAATCGCTGGCGCAGAGCCAGCCCACCTTCGACCCGCTGGCGCAGGCGCTCGCCGCGCCGCTGAACCTGATCGACCAGACGCTGGCCGAGCTGACCCGGCAGGCGCTGCAGCACCACGCCCCGCGGGTGGTGCTGGTCTCGGTGCCATTCCCTGGTGCGGTGTACGCAGCGTTCCGCATCGCGCAGACGGTGAAGGCGCACGACCCGAGCATCGTCACCGTGCTGGGCGGCGGTTACGCCAACACCGAGCTGCGCCAGTTGCGCGAGCCACGTGTGTTCGACTTCTTCGATCACGTGACGTTGGACGCTGGCGAACGCCCGCTGCTCGCGCTGCTGGAGCACCTGCAAGGCAGGCGCTCGGCGCAGCGCCTGGTGCGCACCTACCGGCGCGATCCCGACGGCCAGGTGCAGTACGTGAACTGGATCGAAGCCGACGTGGCTTTCGCCGAGGTCGGCACGCCGACCTGGGACGGCCTGCCGCTGAACCGCTACCTGTCGCTGCTGGACATGCTCAATCCGATGCACCGGCTGTGGTCGGACGGTCGCTGGAACAAGCTGACCGTGGCGCACGGGTGCTACTGGAAGAAATGCAGCTTCTGTGACGTCAGCCTGGACTACATCTCGCGCTACGAGGGGGCCTCGGCTGCGACGCTGGTCGACCGGATCGAAGCGATCGTCAAGGAAACCGGTCAGACCGGCTTCCATTTCGTCGACGAGGCTGCGCCGCCCAAGGCGCTGAAGACGCTGGCGGCCGAGTTGCAGCGTCGGCAGTTGTCGATCTCGTGGTGGGGCAACATCCGTTTCGAAAAGTCGTACACCCCCGAGCTGTGCCAGCAACTCGCCGACAGCGGCTGCATCGCGATCTCCGGTGGGCTCGAGGTCGCGTCCGACCGCCTGCTGAACCTGATGAAGAAGGGCGTGTCGGTCGAGCAGGTCGCGCGCGTGACCAAGGCCTTCAGCGACGCCGGCGTGCTGGTCCATGCCTACCTGATGTACGGCTTCCCGACGCAGACGGTGCAGGACACCGTGGACGCGCTGGAATACGTGCGCCAGTTGTTCGAGCAGGGCTGCATCCAGTCGGGCTTCTTCCACCGCTTCGCCTGCACGGTGCACTCGCCGGTCGGTCAGAACCCGCAGGAATACGGCGTCACCTTGC
>FRDC01000621.1_pt1 | contig 10155 bp, 7 predicted proteins | sample 1106171 | NCBI WGS metagenome assembly FRDC01 (sample SAMEA3930566, study PRJEB13176) | freshwater metagenome | biome: Drinking water system; feature: drinking water; material: water | place: Singapore | collected 2014-12-20
TTCCGAAGTCCGTCATCGAGCAATGCCACCTGCACGGAGCCGTTGACCTGGAAATCCAACAGGGGCAACTGGTCATTCGCTCAGCAGCCAAACCGCGAGCCGGATGGAACGAGGCCTTCGCGCAGATGCATCGCCATGGAGACGACCGCCTGAAGGATCAGGAATCGGCCGCCTGGGATCTGAGTGAGTGGACATGGTAGCGCACTTCGCCATCCATCTCGGCTACCCCTAATAACGCAGGTCCTCACCCTCCTCACCGAACTCTTCGCCCCATAACCGCTCCACAGCACGCACGCAGGAAATAACGCAGCACCTTCCACGGCAAGTCTCGCTGTCATCATTTCCCTTCGACCCGCATGGCGGGAACAGAGAAAGTAGACACAGCGCTGGTCAAGGCAAGAAGTGCTCAGCGGAAGATCGGCTCAGCATTCAGGGCCCAGGACTCAGCACGTCCGTCGAGCCCTCAGCACTGACAGGCTCTATTCGGTTACTTGTTCTTGGAAGACGTGGAGGAGGGACCATGTGGCCAGTCGGGGCGACGATGGAGTTCGCGCAGTTCCCGATCTGCACCCATGAAGGGCGTGAGGCAAGTCGGCTGAGGCCGCGCCCGTTTGCGGCACTGTTTCCAACGAAGCAGAAGCGCCGCCACGCGGGCGACAAATCCGATCAATGCCCCAACAACGACTTCCATCGTGACACCTTCAGAGAGATGACCGGCAGTGAGCGCGGGCTACGGATGAAGTAACCCTGCTTCTTTCTGACTTTCAACCTAATCAGGCTTGAGGATAACAGGCAGTCCGCGAAGGATCAATTTGGACCGATGCCACAGCACAAGAGCAAACCATTGGCGGCGTGGTGGGAGTTGGAAAGTGGATGCGGGCGATGCGTGGGGTGATGTGCTAGCGAAAAAATATCCCGTTTAACCAAGCTAGCCCATTTTCTTTCTTGATTGATTAATTCGAGAGGCTCACTTGGTTATCCACGCAAGCTCATGAAGACGCTGATAAGCAACGCGGATATGCTCGGCACGAAACATTTTCTGCTTTCTCTCGTTCCATCCATGCACTGACTCTATAGCTGCCTCTGGCTTAGTTGCCTTTGGCTTATTATGAGTACAGACCCAATGGACAGACGATAGAAGCTCCATACCATAAGGGGTCTCGAAACCTTGAATAAGGTCGCTAACTCGATTCACTCTCGCGATCGGAAGTGGATGCTCCTGCAAGAACAAATTCGCTTCTTTTACCGCATCGGGTAATAGTTCGATTTCTGTATCAGGTTTCTGACTGTCTCCATAGCCACGAATTAGATGGCCTTCCATTCGCTCCAAGACCTTATTAAGATTCGGAGCATAGGGGCCATAAAGCCCAGCCCCAAATCGAAGCCGCATTGGCTCTCCAGCCTCCTGAAGGAAATACATCAGCTTTTGAATTTCAAGAAGCGTCAGACGGTAACTGAGAGACTCGTATTGATGCATAACTTTCACAAAGAGGGCACGACTAACATTCATCGACGGCCTGCTTGTGTTGACTGGCATGGACTTCGCCTCTGGTGCACCTAAAGGACCGAACAAATGCACCTGCGTGTCTGGCAGCTCAGCGAAAGCAGCTTCGATGAGTGGGCGGACATCTTGCCAATCTAAGCCGCCATTCCCACAACCTAACGGTGGCACTGCGATCGAGCGGATTCCCAGCCGACGTACATCTGCGACCAACGCATGGAGGCCATTTTGGATATCCTCAATGCGGGACTTTTCTCGCCAGTGCCGCTTTGTCGGGAAGTTAATAATGTATCTGGGGTTCATCATACGGCCAGATTCCCATATACACATCTGTCCTTGGCGAACCTCCTTTGCACGGCACGCCTTGGCATAGGCCTCAAAGTTCTCGGGCCAGGCTTGCTTAAATTGTAATGCAATGCCTTTACCCATGAACCCGTCGCAATTGACGGTATTGACGAGAGCTTCTACATCAGCTTGGAGGAGGTTACCTGTCGCGTTCTGAATCATAGGTCACCAATAATACCAAGTCCGATCAACCCTGACTACCCTCCTGTGCTCCTCAGGGAAGGCTGCCTGGATTGCTTCAACTCGTTGCTGCATAACCGTATCAATCACCACAATCTCCTGGATCAGCGACCACGGGCAATATTCGCGAACAAGAAACTCCGCCTGCTTCTTACGCTGTCTATCCATATCATTAATGTCACCCTTCCAATACCGCTGATAGACCACGCTCCAATCTACCTTCTCGAGCTTGCTGAGATCATCGAACCATTCCGTATAGGAAGCAAGCCCATGGCCGTCCGAATAAACAAACTTGATTCCAGCGGTCGCAATGGCTTGGGCGGACGAAACCAAGTAAATTAAAGGATCCTGTCCTTCGCTATAACCTTCCACGCGGCCCGTCTTAAGGTTGAGCATCATCGGCGACAGATAACCGAAATAGAATGGGACGTAGTCGTGAATTGTCCCTCCAGGCCCAAGATGTATAGGCACGACAGCACGAGCACTTTGAACCTCCGCGCTGTGACAGAAACGATACGCCAACCCGTCCTCAGGCACATGATTCGGTGCATGAAGCCCACCGCGCCGAATGATCGTGGCGAGATTATCGACGTGGGTGAAACGAAGTATCGGGGTCGGAACGGGAGGCATCTAATCTAAACTCCGAGGCTTCGGTGCCGTGACGAACCTACATCTTGATACAAATACTTCTGAAATCCCGCGAAGACTTTCCCGATCTCTTCCGGCTTGCCCAAGTCGGCCACGGCGTCGGCGATGGCGTTGTGATACTTGAGCTTGAGCAAGGGCGACAGTTTGTCCTGCGCCAGCTCTTCTACGCCGACCTTCACATATTGCGCCAACACGAAATCGAGAAAGGTCTGTTGCTTGCTATTAAAGTGACTCGCGATGTCCGTCCTCGCTCTTTCGGCGCGCTCCTGCCTGGTCAGAGTCGGAAGCGCATACGCCACATGAGCCAGCACATCGAAGAGATCGCTGTTCTCGGCATCGATGATCCGTTGCATCTCGGTCATCTGCTCATGGCCGAAGCCTTTTTCGGCGAGGCCCTGTAACAGTTTCGCTCGCGTGTCGGGCAGGCTCCAGAGTGCGCGGAGTTCGGCTTCATTCTTGAAAAACTCGGGCAACTTCCCAAACAGCATTTCCAGGAATTGCTGCGCCGACATCGGCGTGCCGTCGGGATGCCAGAACGTCGTGACCATCATGTGCTGGATAGTGCGGGCCTTGCCGTCGGCCAGTTTCACTTTAATTTTCTTCTTCCTCACATACTCGTCCGGCTCTTCGCGCACCCGATCAGCAGGCGGAGGGGATGATGGCACCGTCTTGCTGCCTCCCGATTTTGGCTCAGGCTCAATCGGCTCCCCATCCCACTCGGGGTCGCTGAAATGGTGGTGGGCTTTCACGAAGTCGTAGATAGTGAAGTAGTCCTTCCCGTCGTAGAGCCGCGTCCCTCGCCCGATAATCTGCTTGAACTCGATCATGGAATTGATCGGACGCACAAGGACGATGTTCCGTATATTGCGGGCATCGACGCCGGTCGAGAGCTTCTGCGAGGTCGTCAGGATCGTCGGGATCGTCTTTTCGTTGTCCTGAAAGTCGCGAAGGTGTTGCTCGCCGAGTTCACCGTCGTTCGCCGTCACCCGCTGGCAGTAGTTGGGGTCTGCGCTTGTTTTCATCTGGTTGATGAGGTCGCGCACGGCCAGCGCATGATCCTGCGTGGCACAGAAGACCAGCGTCTTCTCCTGCTGGTTGATCTGCCCCATGAAGATCTCGACACGCTTCTTCTCGCGCTCCTTGATCTCGATGATCTTATTGAAATCGCCTTCGGCATAAAGCTTCTTCGCTTCAATCTCGCCTTCGATCAGCTGGTCATCCGGCGTATAGACGTACTCGTCGAGCGTCGTGGAGATCTGCTTCACTTTGAACGGCGTCAGGAAGCCGTCGTTGATGCCGTCTTTGAGAGAATAGATGTAGACCGGCTCCCCGAAATAGCGATAGGTGTCCACGTTGTCTTTGCGTTTAGGCGTGGCGGTCAGTCCAAGCTGTACGGCGGGAGCGAAGTAGTTGAGGATGTCGCGCCAGTTGCTCTCGTCATTCGCCCCGCCCCGGTGGCACTCGTCAATGACAATGAAGTCGAAGAAGTCCGGCGGATACTCCCCGAAATAGGGTGTCTCGCCCGGCCCGCTCATGAAGGTCTGGAAGATGGTGAAGAACAGGCTGCCGTTCTTCGGCACTTTGCCCTTCTTCCGGATATCATCCGGCTCAATCCGCACCAGGGCATCTTCGGGAAAGGCGGAGAAAGCGTTGTAGGCCTGATTCGCCAGAATGTTCCGGTCGGCTAGGAACAATATGCGCGGACGGCGCGACGGTTCGTGGCTCAGGTTCCAGCGGCTGTGAAAGAGCTTCCAGGCAATCTGAAAGGCGATGAAAGTCTTGCCGGTGCCGGTAGCAAGCGTCAGGAGAATTCGCGGCTTGCCCTCCGCCATGGCCTGCAACACGCGCTCAACAGCGATGTCTTGATAGTAGCGGCTGGGATGCGAACCGCCTTTATCCTCAAAAGGGACCGCAGAGAAGCGGTCGCGCCAGACGTTCTGCTTGGCGAAGGTTCTCTCCCACAGATCATCCGGTGATGGGTAAGAAGGTGTCTCGCCCTCCTTCCCCGTCTCCATGTCGATGGCGTAGATGCCCTGGCCGTTGGTCGAGTAGGTAAAGCGAACAGCGAGCTTCCCCGCATAGTCCTTCGCCTGCCCCACCCCTTCAGTGAGTTCTTCGTCCCAGGCTTTGGCTTCAACGACGGCGAGTTTGTGGTTCCGATAGACGAGCACATAGTCGGCGATCGACGGCTTGCTACGCCGCCCAAGCCCTTCGAGCCGACCCAGCGTGATGCGATACTCACGCAGAATGCGAGAGCCCTCGACCACCCCCCAGCCCGCCGCTTTGAGGGCGGGGTCGATATGCTCTGCTCTGGTTTCAGCTTCGTTCATGCGTCGCTATCATTTCCGAGTTGCTGTTCAAGTGATTGTCGGACTAGCCCAATGACGTATGGCAATTCCTCCAAAGTAGCTAACCCTACTTCAACATCCCCCTTGCCCCAGCGGCCCTTCCCTCTACAACTTTTGCATAGTCCCTTGGGGTCGTTTATTTCAGCAAAACTCATATTGAGCACGAGTCGAAGTCGTTTAACCTGAGGGACCGCATCGACAAAATCCTTCTCAGCTTTATACGCAACATAATTCTTCGAGAACTCCTCTGTCACACAGGGGTCAAGCGCCAATACGGTCTTGCGAAATGCTTCAAACACCGGATGGATAGTAGCCGATAGTAACGAAGGATGATCCTCGATTGAGTAATTCCCATTCGATTCCTTGCGAGGCTCATAACCAGCAAGCGCGGCAGGATCAAGGGAAGGTCCAACCCATACTTGTGTAGCCAACCCAGCAAGCTTCACGGCTCTCGCCTTAATCGCCTCTTCAGTCCATTCTTCTAGTTGCCCCAGACCGTCATTGAGTTTCAACGGACTTTGCTTGAAGCCCCCCTCCATGTCTCGTTTTTCTGGAAACGGGCGATCGCTGTATTCGGAGTTATAGCCCGTGAGCGTGAGATTCCCCAACGTGTGGAGCCATGTCTGCTGAATGCGCTTCCAGTCTGAGCCAAGGGCATCACGCCACACAGAGGAAAGGTTCTCGTTCTGCGGCAAAATGTGCTCGATGGTATATTCATCCACCGACGCATGTTCCTTCCGGCCGTGATTCTCAAATCGCCGAAGCCAATAGCTTCGACTGCGAAAGTTATATAGATCCCGAGTCTGAAGATCCCGCTGAAACTCGTCGTCCTTAGGAAACCGGCGATAGGAACGCAACAGGAGAAATTGCGCCTGAACACTTTCTAGATATCGATCCTTCCGCAATGTCTTCCCGAAGGTCGCAAAGGTCTTATTCATGGAATTGGTTGGGATGGCACAGATGGCTCGACGGAACACATAAGATTCAACTAATCGAACACTCCTAGCGAAATCATCTTTGCATAGCAGCCCCGAGATATAGTCGTGATACAGCTCCAGCAAGAACGGATACGCCACATCCACCTTCAGTTCTCGCAGATCGTGAAAAGCTCGCTTGAGATCGGGGTCTGTTTCGTCACCCAGAGCCATCGCACAAAAATGGCGGGCATGGCTTCGAATATCACGAACCAACGTCTCTACATGGGCATTCTCGTCCATAGAGCTATCCCGTGACGAACGCGCATATGACTTGAATGCGTCATAGACTGCACTGATATTTGGAATCTCACCAGTTTTGACCGTCAAATAATGACGCATAAAGCCGTCAAAATGGGTACCGTAGGCTTCTTGTCCAAAGTCCACTTCCATGGGTCGCCAGAACTGCTCATAGAGTCGGGTCTGTAGTTTTGGCTCAAGTCCCATCAGAATGAAGTTGCGAATGAGATCGGCTTGACTCAATTCCTTACCAGTCGAGTTCATGCTTTCAAAGATTAGTTGTGGATTGTCTTGGTCTCGATTGAGGGCAATATCCACAACCACAAGCTTTGCCAGCCCCTTGCAGAGCGGGGTGAAATCCCCATCCATTTCCTTGATCCAGCGCTTAAACAGCGAGTAGTTCTCTACGACACGAACCGACTGCTCCTGGGGCTGTTCATGACTGCCAACGATGGCCGTAAGCGAATCCTTATCAGTCTGTGAGAGCAGGAGCTTAAAATGACGATCGCCCGACTCTTCCGGGTTCAGCAGGTAGTAATTCCTGATTTTACGCTGTGAAAAACCATCGAAGGGCTCACCGTCTGCCACAGATTCGGCCAGAGCTGCCAGCAGAAGGGTCACCGTGGTCAGCCGCTGCTGACCATCGATCACAAGTAAGGGCACCTGATGCGTGACCTGAGATAAACCGCTTTCTACGTATACAATCGAACCAACGAAGTGGACGGTGATCTTTTTGCTGCGTCCACAACGGACAATGTCGTCCCACAGTTGGCGACATTCCTTCTCGGTCCACGAGTAAGTGCGCTGATAGATAGGAATCTCGAACTGGGGCGACTTCTTGAGAAGATCGAGCAGCTTGGCTTCGGTGGCTTTCATCGCGGGTTCCTTTGGCCTTGTTTACAACATGTCTCTACAGGGCACCGCTGAAGGCTTGGTGCAGCAGCGACTTCTTCAACTCGTCCAACGCGGCGAGCTTCTGCTGATAGATGGATTCGAGGCGTTGGGTTTCTTCCGACAAACCATCAAGATTGGTAACAATCTGTCCCTGTTCGGCGAGCGACTTCGGAAACGAAATCTCGATCGTCTTGAGGAGGCTCGCTTTGATACCTTGCACCGTCGCGCCCGTTCCTTTGGTGCGGATACGTTGCTGCACAGGCCGCGAAAGCAGGAGGTATTTCAAGAACGTGTTGTCGAGCTTCGCATAGTTGGGCTGCATGATTATGATGCGCTGGGCGAAGGCTACTTTCTCGTCCGTGTCTAGCTGCGCCACATTGGCGAGCGGTGCTTCTGTCGTGAACAGCACATCGCCTTTCTGCGGAATACCGCGAGTCATCCAGCCTTTGTAATTTGTCGCAGCGATGAACTCCATTGGCGTTTCTTGGAGGTAACCCATCTTCACGTTCTTGGCCGTAATCAATCGGATGCCGCTCGGAGTCTTTACCGGCGTCTTGCCGCGATAGTCGATGAACCGGATTTCCGCACCAATGGTCGAATTCACCCACCCCTTGCCGCGCTGGGTGAAGACGGAATCGAGGCGGCTTTCGAAGAGGGCGCGGGCGTTTTGGAGGTTCTTTTCAGCATTGGCTGTGGCTGTGGCAATGCCCTCAAACGCTTCGTCTAGGATACCGACGATGCGATGCTGTTCCGCCAGTGGGGGGACGGGAATCTGGAGAGACTTCACGAACGGGAGCTTTACACCTTGAACCGTAGCACCAGTTCCTTCCGACACAATTACAGCTGCCATGGTCTTGAGCCACCAAAACAAGAAACGAACCGACAAGGTTTTTGTGTCATGCGGAATGATCCCACGCAGGTCTTGATTGATAGCCGTATCCTGACCAAGCAAGCAGATTTTTCCCAAGCCGACGCGAGTTGCAATAACTACGTTACCTGACGGAATGATGTTGGTCGCACTGCTCTGAACAGCCTCTTTCGTGATGCGGTATTCGGTTTCTGTGATAACTTCATGTCGCATGTCGCGAACCGTTGCCCAAGGAATTCTTCCGGCGTAAAAGGCCGAGTTCTCTTTTGAGGGCGTGCCACCACCAACGACATCACACACGTCACCGAGATTTCGCATCACCCAATCGGTTTTCATAGCAACGCCTTGATATTCCCCAGCACCTTCTCACTCTCTGCATCCAGCGCAGCGATTTCATCCATGATCTCCTGCGGGCTGCGGTGCGTGACTGCTTCGCCGCCGTTTGGGTTCTTCACGGAGAGATCGAAGGTTGTCTGGTCGATGTCTTTCGCGCTCACGCTCCAACTCTTGGGCGAATCGGCTGAGGCCTTTTGCAGCTTGAGGAAGTCCTTCAAGTCGTCGTCATTCAGCGGGTTGGTCTTGCCGAGGTTGCGCCCTGGGTCGAGTTGGTAGAACCAGACCTTTCTCGTCGGCGCGCCCTTCTCGAAAAACAACACGACAGTCTTGACACCCGCACCCTGGAACGTGCCGCCGGGACAATCGAGCACCGTATGCAGGTTGCAGCTTTCCAACAGGTGCTTCCGCAGTCTCACCGACGCGTTATCGGTATTGGAAAGAAACGTGTTCTTAATGACCACGCCGCCGCGCCCGCCCGCCTTGAGCATCTTGATGAAGTGTTGGAGAAACAGAAACGCGGTCTCGCCGGTGCGGATGGGGAAGTTCTGCTGTACTTCCTTCCGCTCCTTGCCACCGAAGGGCGGATTCGCCAGCACCACGTCGTAGCGGTCTTTCTCCTGAATGTCGGCCAGGTTTTCGGTGAGCGTGTTGGTGTGAATGATGTTCGGCGCCTCGATGCCGTGCAGGATCATGTTCATGATCGCGATGACATAGGCGAGGGACTTCTTTTCCTTGCCGTAGAAAGTCTTGTCCTGAAGGGTCTTCAGATCGTTGGTAGTGAGGTTGCCCTTGGCTTTCAGATAATCGAACGCTTCGCACAAGAAGCCCGCCGAGCCGCAAGCTCCGTCGTAGATCTTGTCCCCGATCTGCGGCTTGACCACCTGCACCATGGCGCGGATGAGCGGGCGCGGCGTGTAGTACTCGCCGCCGTTACGCCCGGCGTTGCCCATGTTCTTGATCTTGGCTTCGTAGAGGTGCGAGAGTTCGTGCTTCTCTTTCTGTGAGCGGAAGCGCAGTTCGTCGATGTGGTCGATGATCTCACGCAGGTTGTACCCGCTCTGAATCCTGTTCTTGATCTCGCCGAAGATTTCCCCGATCTTGTACTCGATGGTGTTCGGCCCGCTCGCCTTCTGCTTGAAACTGTGCAGATAGGGAAAGAGCTTCAGGTTGACGAAGTCGCGCAGGTCGTCGCCCGTCAGGGCCTTATTGTGATCGAGTGTACCGTCTTTCCCCTTGGGCGCGGCCCAGTTTTCCCAACGATAGGGTTTATCGAGGATGAAGCTATAGCGCTTCCCCTCCAGCTTCGCCTCATCGGCCTTGTCCTGCTCCAGCCCATCGAGATACTTCAGAAACAATAGCCACGACGTCTGCTCGGTATAGTCCAGCTCGGTCGTGCACCCGGCTTCTTTCCTGAGCACGTCATCAATATTCCGAAACGCTTGTTCAAACATGCAGGATCGCTCCACGGAGTTGCCGAGGATTCATACAATTCGTGCGGAAGAATACCTTTTTTCACCGAGTGAATGCACCAATCCTGAAGAGGGGTTTTGAAGGCCTCGCTGATGAGGCGACACCCCGTAGGACTACTAGGGCCGAGTCGGAAATTTCCTGAGGCCGACGCCTACACGGTGACACAGACAGGTGAACGGCGGGAATGTCCGGACGTGCTGAGGGGAAGTGCTGGGTCCTGAGTTGCGAATGCTGAGGTGCTGAGTGCTGAATGGGTGGACAGGGATGACCTGTACGTTTGAAGGAAACGCGTTTCGCGAAATCGCCGGAGAGGGGGTCGATATGGAATCGATCGGGCTGCCCGTCGAATGT
>FRDC01000370.1_pt1 | contig 10153 bp, 9 predicted proteins | sample 1106171 | NCBI WGS metagenome assembly FRDC01 (sample SAMEA3930566, study PRJEB13176) | freshwater metagenome | biome: Drinking water system; feature: drinking water; material: water | place: Singapore | collected 2014-12-20
ACACGGTAAATGTTTGTAAATTCTCTTGACAACGTGTAAGTCCTTTAGAATCAACGACTTACGAGCTATAGCGGCGCTTATGGGGGGATAAAAAATTTTAATAAAGAGGGTCGGCGCGCAACCCCCCGCATATGTGATAATATGTTTTAATCAAAGTTTTGAATTTCAAAGTCAGCTTCCAGACGATCTATCGTCCGTCGCCCACTTTCCGACCAACATAGATGCGGGCTCGATCGGTAGAGTGGATGGTTGGTGGAGGAGTGTGTTTGTGTGTCGATTGATGGTCTGGTTGGTGGGTGGACGCGCCATCCTGCACAGGTGCAGCGGGAATGGACTGCCCATTAAATTTTTGACTTTCAACCTTTTTTCCTTGACTTCACATCCGGGCTATGGTATGATAAGATATGGGCGAAGTACTGTCAGCCATAACGGTCCCTGATAAACTCTTTTCATCCTCTGTCGATGATGAGGAGAAGCGGACACTACGCTACGTCATCCGTCACGCGGCGTTGTTTCGTTTAGCGATTAGAGGTTATACGGCGAAAGCGGCAGCTAAAGAGGTGGGCTGCTCGCCTTCCTTCGCCCAGATGGTGTTCAACAAGCCAGAGTTTAGGCGGCGCGTGTTACAGTCACTCGATTTTGCGCACGCCGCTACCGATGAACAATGGCTGCAAGAGAAGAAAAGTATTGGCGAGCAGATCGAGGAGAAGGGTCAAGCCGCGTTTGACACTCTCGTAAGTTTGCTTGAAAGCGAAAACACTTCAGACCAGCTACGCGCTAAGATTGCTTCCGATCTGCTGGATCGTAACCAGCAAACGGCAACTACGCATCGGAGTGAGCGCGTATTGAAGGTTGAATCGGGCGTGCTAGAGGCTGCGATTGGTGCGAGCAATACTATGGATCGCTTTATTAAGGAGCATCCCGCCAATCTACAAGTGATGCGCCCAAAGAGAGTTGGTTGATATCGAGTTTGTCCGTCCGTGTCCATGTGAGGGTGCCTTAGAGTGGATATCCTGACACTCGCTAAAACGGGGAACGCAGATGATCTGGTTCGGTCACTCCGAGCCCGTTCGCTGTTTTCCCCGTACTTTTTTACTAAGGTGGTGTTAGGATATACGCAAATGGTCGATCACTTCCACTATGTTGAGAGTGAGAGATTCATCAATGCGTGGCTCAATGGAGTGAATAAGCAGTGGATTGAATGGCCGCGCGGCTTCTTCAAGAGCACTCAGTTCACAATCGGCACTAGCATTTGGATAACCCTACCTGTTTCTACCGAAGATTCACAGTTTGCCATTGAGAAGTTGGGTATACCTGATGATGAGTGGTTCAATCGAGTATCACTTCATAATCAGGACGTAACGCAGCTACTCGCTTTCGAGACAATCGAGAACGCAAAGAAGAAGATTGCCGAGATTAAGTGGCACTTTGAAGAAAACCAACTGTTCCGAAATATCTTTCCAGAGATTGCATACACTGGTGTTGAGAAACCGTGGACCAAGGATTGTCTCAAAATACGTCGTGTAGGCTACGCTCAGCGTCAGGAAGAAGGGACGTTTGAAGCAATTGGAGTAGGTGTCGCACTTCAATCTCGCCACTACGACATTGTATGGGAAGACGATTTGGTAGGCGAACGAGCTATTAAGTCCGAGACAGAGATGAAGCGGACTATCGGATGGCATGAGCGTTTAAGCGGAGCGTTCATTGACGCTGCAAAACAAGTTAGGTTCGGCGTGAGTAATCGGTGGGGCTACCATGACCTCAATTCTCACATTCGGATGCACGAACCAGACTTTGTGTTCCATACACGAGCGGCGCGTGAGCTAGATTCTGAAGGAAAGTTAGTCCCCACTTTTCCAGAGCGGTACTCTCTCCAATCGCTAGATGACATTGCAGGGTCGATGACAGCGTACAATTTCAGCTGTCAGTATCTCAATCGACCCATTCTAGAGACTGCCGCTGAAGTTCCTCTTGCTCGAATCCACCACTACACCATCGACGTGTCGAACGGGCTGATGCGTTGTAGTTGCGGCGAAATTATCGACATTAACTCGTGTACTCGATACATGGCATACGATCCCTACAACGCCAAAAATGCCATGAGTCGCAGCCGTCCCGCCATTGCAGTTGTTGCGGGGGCGCCGAATCGACACTTCCTAGTGCTGGATTATACGGTGCTGCGAGATAGCTACGACAAAATTTTCCAGAAGCTGGTCTCATACAACAACCACTGGCGGCCACATCTATTTGTCTATGAGGATGTTGGAGCGCAAAACATGGTCGAGCATCACCTTCGCACCATCCAGAATACGGCTGAGTTCACTGCCGAGAAGAACAGAAGGTTCCCGCGCATAATTGCGGAGCGTCCTCGCGGGCGCGCCAAAGAAGTTAGGATTCGTGATTACTTCTTGCCAGTGATTACGAACGCCAATCTTGCAATTAGGGAGGAGCACCGACATTTGAGCGATGCTCTCGGCACTTTCCCAAATCCAGTGTTAGATCATGACTACGATCTGCTGGATGCACTTGCGTATCTTGCGCCTCACGTTAGATATCCGTCTGTCGACGATGAAGATAAGAGCGTCGACGAGGCGATGGTAGAGGCGTTAACAAAGTCTTACAGCTACTACAACGAGGTTACTCAATGAAAAAACTGCTGCTCCTAGCAATAGCGGCGTGTATTCCTTCGATGGCGCAGGAATACGTCGCATACTACACATTCACTCTAGCTGGGTCAGCGGGAATTTTCACTATTCAGCAACCAGCCGCCAACGCCAAAACTGTTCGATTCAGTGAGGTATACGTTTCGTGCTCCGCCAGTTGCACTATCACAATGGAGCGCGACGGCTCTGCTGCCTCTACTACCGCCATAACGCCTACCAAGTTGCGCGCTACATACAACAATGCGACGGCGACCGTGTTTAGAGACAGCAATGTGGGTGCGGGAACGGTTATCCAGCCTGGCGTCTTTATCAACGCTAGCGGTGGTGAGAGTTGGACCGTTTTTGACCTGAAAAGCCTCTCATTGATTGGCAATGGGACTGGCAAAAATGTCACTATCAAGACCAATTCGATCACGGCTACCGTCCGAATTTCTGTGAAGTGGAGCGAGCAATGATTAAGGCATCTAAACGCGCTGTAGCTTCACTTTTGGTTCTCGTTCTGGCGCTGTTAGCTCAGAATCCGTTCAAGAACGGTGGCGGTGTAGGTAGTGGTGGGACATCCTATACTGCTGGTACAGGCATCACCATTACAGGTGGCGGAACCGTGCTCAATGTCAACACGGCCACGATTTTGGCTATCGACGACTTTCAGGACGGGAAGACGACGTTTGGAGCGTCCAGCGGAACTAACACATATACCGCTTGCTCGGCGCAGGTGATGAATGGCGCTTACACCGCTGGTATGCTCGTCTCGGTCCGTTTCGTTGCGGCTTCTACTGGAGCGACTACGCTCAACTGGTGCAGTGGCGGCGCTAAGAAGCTGTTGAAATCGGATCGCGCCACTCAGATAGGCAACGGCGATCTGGCTGCCAACTCTATTTACACGTTTGTGTATGACGATTTGGCAGATGCCGCCGCTGGAGCGTTCATTCAGCAGGGAGCGGGCGGGGGAGGGTCAAGGACCGTAACCAGAACCTTTGACCTTGCTCGTTGCACATTTGTTGGTGGGCAAACCCCATTGGTTGATTCTGGATCTGATGTAGCCCTTATCTGTGGAAATCCAGATTACGCATCTTTGGATTTTGCAGCTTCGGGAACTGCTCGATACATCAGGCTAAAGATGCAGTTGCCGAGCAATTGGGATTCGGCAAGTCCGGTAAACATACGCCTAATTACTGGACAAAACGCCAACCCTCCTGGTTCTACCTTTTACAGGTTTCAGGCAGAAACAAAATGCTTTGCTGACGGGGATACTCCAGTAACAACTCCTGATCCGACATGGAATACTGCAGCAAACACTGGTGATATTGCGACTCCAGCGCAGACAGCGGCCAAAATATCAACCATTTCATCCGTGCCAGTAACCGGATGTGCGGCAAACAGTTATCTCAGAATCAAGATTTCGAGAATAGCACCTGCTGGGTCCTCCTGGACCTTTACAGTTTCGATGTTTGCTCTTTCGGTTGAATGGAAGGAAAACTAATGAGTAGAATTCTCACCTTTCTCCTATCAATTGCATTGTGGGCTGGTCAGTCTCTTGACGTTACTACGCAGACGGGGACGTGGACGCAGGGTGCCCGCTCCGATACTCTGCCGTACACTGCCGAGCTGATGGTACACAACGTCAACGCTACTGGTCCCGGCAACTACTCGTTCACGGTTCAAACTGGTGGTATAGGCTTCCAGGTTCAATGGAATGGTGGAGACGGATGGTGGGTGGGTCCCGCTACCCGCACTATTGGGACGCCGTGCACGATTTCTGGCGCAAACTTTGCCTCTGGCCCGATTGTCATTCGGTATCAGTATGATCCGAGTCAGGGGGCGCTCGGCAAAGAGACGTGTGAGTGGTGGTACTACAATACTGGCGTGCGCACCATCAGCACGCAGTTCTATACGTTTACGCTGACTAACACGTCGCCCGCCGTTGTTCAAGGCGCCGTTAACGGCAACTTTCAGCTTGCGTTCCTTCGCGTGTACTCAACGCTGAAGGGTGAAAACGCTCGTATGCCTCTGCCAGCCGACACGAATGGGGATCTGCTCAATTTCAAGTTTGAGGGCAACCTTACGAATGATAGCGGCAGCAACATGACAATGGCTGGTGCCGCTTATACTGCCAGCCCCGCCGTACTTGTACGGAGCACGATTAAGGTTGGTACGCCGCCTGCCGCGCTCAGCTGGATTTCATGCAATTCTGGCGCATCTTGCTCCGTTGATGGATCAGATTCTTACCAGACGGGCGACGCTAGCACAGCGCCAGATTCGTATTTGTGGCAACAGTTGAGTGGTCCTAGTGCAATTCAATGGTCATCTCGCAACACGGCAACGACGAATATTAGCGGTCTGACGTTTGGTAGCTATACCATATCGTTGACCGCTACTTCCGGCTCACTAATACAGACGACAACCATGTCGTTCGGCGCAGTTCCAATGGATAGTAAGGGAGTGGTAGTTCCCCCTACTGACGATGCTGGCTCCATTTTTGGCCCGATGATCGCTTTCGGCAAGAATCCAGTTGCATATGCGACCGAGCGCCACTTCACAGCGGTTGAAAACACTTACACCCGCTACATTACCAACGGAGCGTATGACACGAACCCGCTCCGCTCTTGGAAGACGGGAACTATCGCCTACGATTTTCCTACAAAAGCGTCCGTTGCGCTGACCAATTCGCCAGGAACGTCTGGTACTTCGCTCCAATTTGCAAATCTTACCGCTTTCGATACGAGCGAGTTCCCGTTTATGGTATATACGGGAGATTCGTATAATTCTGGTGAGATCATTGCTATCTGTTCGACTAGCAGTGGCACAACGCTAGTGGCATGTGTTGGCGGTCGGAACAGCTACGGATTTGGAGCGGCTAATCTAACTGCTGGCAACTTCATTAAGCAGGCCCGCATCAAAGGGACTGGCACTTCATTCTTGACGCAGTTGTGTTCTGCCGGATTGGGAATGGCTGGTCGAATTATCTACCAGTCGTCTAATGTGACTGCTACTAACGGGTCGACTGCCCTCGTCAACAACGTAAACTGGCCCACTGAAACATACTGTGAGAACTGTTTCATCACAGTGGTAGGTGCGGGCCTTGACGCTGTTACCGGGCGGTGGTTCGGTCGATCGGCTGGACTTGCCACAACTACGATGACGCTAGATCGAGCGTATCCCGGCACCACTGGTACTGTGACGGTCTACGTCATTAGCGGATACATTGATGGAGTACCAGCGATGGAAGGCGACTCCGTTGATTTTCCAAAAGGTACTGGACCTACTCCCATTGAATCGGAAATGGTTCACTCAAACTATGGATTTTGTGGGACCAATACGATGGCTTCGTTTTGGGGCGGCGCACTCGCCAAGTGGGGTACGTTCTCCGTTACTGGCGCCCGCTACACCACGCAGAACATTACAGCCGTTAACAACGTCTACGCTCTCAACTACTACGACGAGATTCTCGGTCTTTATTCGCAATACTACTCGTCTGGCAATCCTAAAGCCCTGTCTGCCGCTAGAGCGTTGGGAGACATTTGGATCACTGCCGACGATTATGGTTCGTGTTGCGGTCAAGCGATGCTTCTTGGCGCGATGGTGAACGCGACAATAGATAGTCGATACACCACTGCACAATGGAAGAAGATTCGTAGATTCTTGACTGGTCTGACGTGGAATTCTACCTATTGTCAGTCCCCTAAAGATCAGAGAACACTTCTCGGCTATCAAATGATGTGGATGGCTGCCGCCTCCATCCTAGATCCTGATGGCACCAATCGGGGGACGTGGGCCGGAAAGCTGCAAGGCATGTACGATGCGTGGTCCGCTTGCGCTGGCGTTGACTATTCATACAAGCAGATGGTCTACTACGGCGGTGAGCTTACTGGCGGTACTGCAACAAACGGCTCTCCCACAGTCACATTCCCCGCTACGTTTGATACGACGTGGTGTGGATATATTGGCGAAGGAGTGGCGCAAGTATCTGGCAACAAGCGCACGGTCACCAAAGTTAGTGGAACTGATTGGGATGGTCCGTCGAATCGTGCGGTAGTCTTTATCGGCGTTAAGAGTGGCAAGCCTTGGTACGCAAACTACACTGGGACTGGCTCTACTATTACGCTGGCAGAAGATTATCCATTTACGACTGGACAGAACGTCTCGTATTGGATTTACAATACTGCTCCAAATCCGTTTGGCGCTGGCTATTTCCCATTCTACATTCGAGACACGACAATCTCGAATCAGACGCTGCAACCTACATCCTCATATTTCTGTCGCGGAGTGTCATCCTCACAACTTACGCTCGATAGAAACTTTGAGGGTGCAACGATTACAGGCAATGCTGGCGTCGCTCCATATATTACAGCTGGTATATCGTCTCAGCCTGTTATGGTGGGACTAATTGCTACAGCGCAAGTCTACGCTGAAGCGGGAGCACGAAAGGCAGGTAATACAACACTCGCCAACAATCTCCGTACACTTCTAAAAAACACAGTTGATTGGCTCACTGCGCAGAACGGTACTGGCGGTTGGAGTACAGCATACAAAGGAGTCTACTACCAACGTGGAGGTATCTGCGACCCTGTTCCGGTTCCACTAACTGGTGGACCGTGTGGTGACGTTGCCGAGAACTCGCGCATCAATCAGACTGAGACGTTTCTCGGTTTGTCGCTGCGATATATGTGGAATCAGACGGCTCCTAATCAGACGGCGGGTGACACTATTTACATGGCGACGTACAATAGGCCGGGAGATCCCGCCGTTTGGGGAATCACGCCGGACGCTGTGTATCCGTTGAGCATCTTCGACTTTCTGACGCCGCGTCCCTTTACTGGTAACATTATTGGGATGGGCTTCGGCAGTTCATGGCCCGCCGCGCGACTTGGCGGTGTCAACTCCGAAGCGCTTGCCACATTCTCAATTACGATTGAGAAGCCCGCATGGGTTAACAACATGCTAATTACGGTAACTCGCCCCAACGGAGTTGCCGTCAGTGGAACTTGTTCAACAACGACGTGTACCGTGCCGTCTAGCGTTGATTTGCGACAGGGCGCACACAACGTAACAATTGACTATCGGGACGTTGGCAACAACGTACTGAGAACCGCTCGACTCATTTACTAGAAAGGACACGACATGGAAAAGCAACTGCTTACAGCAGAAATCTATTGGGCCGCTCAGAACCCAGAAGTTGGCGGTCTAAGAACTGCTCCACCTGACAATGTGGTTGATCTGGCTTTGTTACTCGCAAAACGCGGTCACATCATCGACTACTACATCATGGTATTGCAAGGTGATCCGCTCTTTACGATGCAGCTCCGTAAGGACTATGGCTACACATGGGTTCCGTCACTGTTGCAGGCACCGCCAGCCGTCGCTCCAGGCCTTTGGTTTCCCGGCGTTCCGTCATACGATCCTGACAATCCGCCTAAGGGTTCGATCAAGGTTAGTATCTATGCGGAGGACTATCCTCCGTTCATCACTCCCCCACCGCCAGTAGTTGAGCCAGCCGTTATTGTCGGCAGCCCCGTTTTTGCTAACATGACAGGCATTGGCAGTATGTGGTATTCTGCTCGTGACGACAAAATGACTATCGGGGCGATTCACAAAGACCAACGCGGAACGTTTTTGAAGCGTTCGCAGGTCATGATTGGCGGATCATCGAGTATTTGGTGGGAGCGCACAGCATGATCAAGGCTTCCTACGATTCCATTCGTCCGATGATCAGACAGGGCGACGTTTTCGCCTTCAGTGGTGACGTGTTTATCTCGAATCTTATCAAGTTTGTCACTCGTAGTCAGATTTCACACGTCGGAGTTGTGAAGTTCTCTGATACTGCGTCCGGGCGTATAGACTTGATTGAGAGCACCACGCTTTCAGCTGACAGGATGAGTGGGGTCAGGACGAGGCGGTTGTCAGAAGTGATAGCCGCCTCGAAAGGCTCAGTTCTGTGGCTTCCGCTTAAAACGGACGTTCGACTCGATTTCAATGAGAAGCGATTCTTTGACTACCTGCTAACGCAGGAGGGTCGTCCATACGGATACTTTCAGGCGATCATGGCTGGATTGCACATTCCGACGCCTGAACTGGACGCGCATCAGTTCTGCTCCGAGCTTATCGCTTTCTCGTTTGAGCGGGCTGGAATTCTTCGCGGTATCAACGCGAGCGATACAACGCCCGTTGAGCTTTGCAAGTTTCCGATATTCTCTGAACCAACACTGGTGAAGGGGAAAGAGGTCAAAATCTAATGGACTGGCTCGAGGATTTGTGCTCAGCAATTGCGACGATGGAGGGCTTCTTTAAGCCGGGTAGTCTCGCGCAAGTGAATAACAATCCTGGTAATTTGCGACCTTGGTGGCCCGCTGACCAAACTAGCGATATTGCTAAGAAGCGCGGATTGGGCGATACTAACACACCGTCTGGACGCTTCATCGTGGGAATCAAGCTGTCAAACGGAATCGGCGCTCTGTACTGCGACGTAATGCTAAAGATTGCGGAGGGAGTGACGCTTCGACAGCTGTTAGAGCGTTGGGCTCCTCCATCTGACGGCAATAACACTCAATTGTACGTCAGCTTCGTATCTCAGAGGACTGGAATTCAACCGGATCAGGTGTTGCGGGACCTGCTCAAAGTTCGGAGGGTATAGTGAGTCTACAAGTAAGAGATATCGACCTTCCAACCGACTCCGATAAGTGGAAAGAGATAACCATTTATCTGTTGGACCATCTTGAAAGAGGTATGAACGCGCAAGCGGAGCAGCGCGACAAGATGGTGACGTGGAATCGCAACTATCGGGCCGAGCCGTTCGAGAAGGTGCGCACGCTTCCGTGGCGCGGAGCCAGCAACTTTGTTGTGCCAGTCATTCGTATGTTCATTGATACGCTGGTAGCCCGCACGCTAAACATCATTGCGTCCACCAATCCGTTGTATACGCCGGACTTCGTTCCGCGCGACCAACGTGAGTCGGTCCAGCAGTATTTGCACAAGAAGGCGTTTGGAGTGTGGGACCATTACACGGTAATGCGGGAGATGCTGAGTCGTGGCTCAAAGCAAGGGACCGCTTTTATCAAGATTCCGTTCGTTGATAAGTCCAGCGTCTCGGTCCACTTCGAGAATGGCGGCTTCGTTGAGCGCGACGTTAGAGAGTATTACGGTCCCCGCGCACAAGTCATCCCGTTTGAAGATTTCGTCGGATATCCAGTTACCGTCAGCAAGATGGAAGATTTGGAGATCAAGTATCATCGCGTGCGAATGACGAAAGAACGAGCAGAGCGGGAGATCCTTCAGGGGAACTGGCCCAACCTCACTAAAGAGGATATCATGGCGGGTCTGAATCCCGTTACTGATCTTAGACGGCAAGCGGACGCCGAGAACGCGGGTATCTCTCTCGCATGGCTTAACGAGATGGAGATTTGGGAAGCCGAGTTCAATTACGAGTTGGACGGCAAAAACTACAAGCTGATCGCTCTCATTTCCCCTGCGCTTCAGCGCATGTTGCGCTGCTA
>FRDC01002180.1_pt1 | contig 10144 bp, 10 predicted proteins | sample 1106171 | NCBI WGS metagenome assembly FRDC01 (sample SAMEA3930566, study PRJEB13176) | freshwater metagenome | biome: Drinking water system; feature: drinking water; material: water | place: Singapore | collected 2014-12-20
ACGATGACACGTTCGAATTCCGCCGGTTTGACTACCTTCGCTTGCACAGCTGCGTCAATGGTTGCTTGCAGCAGCTTTTCGACACCGGACTCACCAATCGCAGTGCGGAAGCGGCCTATCTGAGTAGCATCACAGGGCAGCTTCGGTGTGTAGTACGCCTGCCCGCTGAAATATTGCCAGACCACATTCTCGGACCAGCGAATCACCAGTTCTTCATCACTCAGATTGAATGCGTGCTTCAGATACAGCAAGGAAGCCATCAACCGGATCGGCAAACGAGGCCGCCCTGCAGCACTCACGCTCCCGCCGGAAATCGCCAATGTCGCGCCAAAAAGATCGCTGGTCTCCACCACTTGACCTTGACGATTCTTGCGTTCGAAAGCTGGTGCAAGGGCTGCTTCAATATCGGGCCACGGCAGTCGATTTGCCAATACCGCCAAGGGATGGTGCAGATCGATCATCTGGTCGAGACGTGCACGAAAAAAATCATCAGTCGGCATTTAAATTTCCCCTAATTCCCTCAGGTTTTGATGCCTATATTATGATTTCCCAGGGATCTCAGCGTTTACTAATTCGCATGAATTCCAATATTTATAGGGTCTCCAAGCATTTTGCAGGACTGACGACATAGGAGCGTCAATGCTCCCATTGAAAGCTTGCGGGGATCGTTGAAGGTGGAAAGATTGTATGGAATGCGATTTGAAACACGCCGTCAGGCAATGGATGAAGTGATTGACTGGCTTAACTACTACAACCACAGAAGACTGCATTCGTCATTGAATTACATCAGCCCAATGAAGTTTGAACAAAACTGGCTTGTGGCACAGTTGGAAAAAATCGCATAATGCGCGCGTTAAGATGTACGTATTACCGGGGCAAGGTCAGTAACGCCTATCCTTCGGTTTTGCTGCTTTGATGATTGAATCCGCCAGGTAAATTTTTACTCGCTTTTTTACCCGCTTTACTCAAGGTTGCCAAGGATTGGCTAAATTATCTTAATTTATTTATTCTAAAGGTATTTTTTGGTTTTTCCAGGCAACGTTTGGAGCATATTTGGCGGAGAGGATGGGATTCGAACCCATGTGCCAGGTTACCCTGACCATCTGATTTCGAGTCAGCGCCGTTATGACCGCTTCGGTACCTCTCCGGTATGCTGGAATTAATACACCCGTTTGACTGGTTAACGCCAAACGGGTGCAAAATAGGATTATATCGTTTTTAAACTGCTGACGTCATGCTACCACGCATTTTTTGCAGCGCTTTGGCTTCAATTTGGCGTACCCGTTCCGCCGACACACCCAGTTCTGCAGCGAGATCGTGGAGTGTTGCACTATCTTTTTCCCGTAACCAGCGTGCTTCGATAATGTGCCGGCTGCGATCATCCAGGCATTCCAACGATTGTTGCAAGCTATGTTCGCGCAACTGGGTAATTTGTACATTTTCCAAAATTTGCGATGGTTCAGCGCCGTCGGTCAGATAACTAATCGGACTGAATGTATCATCTTCCTCATCGGAAAGCGGCTCCAAAGAAATATCAGAGCCATTGAAACGTTTTTCCATTTCCACCACTTCTTCCGATTTAACGCCTAATTGCGTTGCTATGGCTTCGACCTCTTGCGGATTCATGGTATCCAAACCTTGCTTCATGCTCCGCAAGTTAAAAAACAATTTACGTTGTTGCTTGGTTGTCGCTATTTTAACCAGCCGCCAGTTGCGCATGATAAATTCATGTATCTCAGCCTTGATCCAATGTACTGCAAACGACACCAGGCGAACACCACGTTCCGGATCAAAGCGCTTGACCGCTTTCATTAATCCGATATTGCCTTCTTGAATCAAATCTGCTTGCGGAAGCCCATATCCCTTGTAGCCGCGCGCTATCGCCACAACGAAACGCAAGTGGGACAGAATCAGCTTTTGTGCGGCTTCGATATCGCCGTGATTCCATAAACGTCGTGCAAGACCTGTTTCTTCCTCTTGTGAGAGAATTGGGAAAGAATTTACAGACTGAATATAACTTTCAATACTTCCACCAACAACCGGTAGTGTCAAAGCATTCGTCATTGTAATAATCTCCTGTAAGGGTATTGTGCGAGCTTCAGATATTTTTTATTTTAGCACTCCCTGAATGAGAGTGCCAAACTTTTGAAAAGTTTCACAACAACAAGCAAGCTTAGCGGGGCTCGATTTGCCAGAGATGATTTGCAACGGAAATGCGTGCACCTAGCCATCCAAGCCAGGCTGAAAACAATAGCAAACTCAAACTATCCTGTAACGACAAATACTGCAGATGAATATCCACTTCATATAATCCAGCAAGCACCCCAAGCTCTTCATTCAGAGCACCAATGAAGAAAGTCACAATCAACCACGCTGCGATACCTCCGGCCAATCCTTGAATAGTGCCAAAATATAAAAAAGGCCGGTGAATAAAACTGTCGGTTGCACCAATGAGTTTTGAAATTTCGATTTCATCGCGCTTAGTCAGGATTTGCAAACGAATGGTATTAAACATAATGGCTATGATGGCGACGCTCAGCAATGTCGCCAACATTAGAATTATCGCGCGTCCCAGTTGAAGCAGTGCGTTAAGCCGTTCTATCCACTCGGAATCAAATTGCACATGGGCTACTTCCGGCCATCTTTGCATCTGCGCGCGCAACTGTTCCAACGCATCAGAAGAATTGTGCTCCAAATGCACAATGAATGCATCGGGTAGCGGATTTCGCACCAATCCTGCCATGACATCAGCAAAACCGCTATCTTGCTGTAGCTGCTTCAACGCAGCTTCTTTGGAAATGAATTGAAAACTTACAATTCGTGATTCTTCCTGCAATCGTTGTTTGACGCGATTGAAATCACTTTGCTGCGCATCCTGTTGCAGAAACAGGCTCATTTGTGGCGCACCGGCTGCCTGCCCGGACATGGATTGCAAGTTTTCCATCAGCACATAAATCCCGGTTGGCAAACTCAACGCAATACCCATTACCGTAATGCTCAGCAAGCTTGTGACCGGTGCTGAAACCAGTCGCTTTAGCGTATGAAAAAATACAAACGCATGTTGTGTCAGCCATGCGTGCATCATGCAGCCAACTTTCCTTGTTTGAGTGACAAAATCCGATGCTGTGTATCTTCCAGCAACGATGCATCATGAGTAGCAATCAGCACGGTAACGCCGACTTGGTTGAATGATGTGAACATCGCCATGATATCGCGGGCATATTCCACATCCAGATTACCGGTTGGTTCATCCGCAATCAATATCGACGGACGATGCACCACCGCACGCGCAATACAGAGCCGTTGACGCTCTCCACCGGACAATGCGATCGGCATGGATTTTTCTTTTTTCAGCAACCCAACTTTATCCAACGCGGCTCGTACCCGGGAAGCCACAGTCTTGCTATCGAAACTAGCAATTTGCAGCGGCAGCAACACATTTTCAAATGCAGTGCGATCGAATAACAACTTATGATCCTGAAAAACAAAACCGATTTTTCGGCGCAGATATGGAATGGCAGCCGGTTTGAGCTGAGCGATATTTTGCCCGCTGATAGAAATCGTACCGGAAGTCGGCCGCTCAAGGGCGGCGATCAACTTTAACAAAGTGCTTTTGCCAGCCCCTGAATGACCGGTGAGAAAAAGCATTTCACCGGCTTGCACTGTCAGATCAACATTATTCAGCGCAACGTAGCCATCTGGATAGCGTTTGCTGACATTTTTAAAAACAATCATGGTCGGCTTTAAATTCTCAGTTTGCTTAATCGAACATCGCTTCGACAAATTCTTTCGCGTCAAACGGCCTCAAATCGTCCACGCCTTCACCGACTCCCACAAAACGCAGAGCCGGGGGATTTTGCGGATATTGCGCGGCAATTGCCGCGACCACCCCGCCTTTAGCCGTTCCATCCAACTTAGTAAGAATCAAGCCGGTTACCTGGAGCGCTTCGTCAAACGCTTTCACTTGCGCCAGCGCATTCTGGCCTGTGTTTGCATCCAATACCAGCAGGACTTCGTGCGGCGCATCGGGCAGCGCCTTAGCGATTACGCGTTTTACTTTCTTGATTTCTTCCATCAAGTGCAATTGCGTCGTCAACCGCCCGGCAGTATCCGCCAGTACGATATCGATACCGCGTGCTTTGGCAGAATTGACAGCATCAAAAATCACTGCCGCCGGATCGCTTTTTTTGTCGGGGTCGCTATCGGGTGCCACGACAACAACATTATTGCGTTCACCCCATGCGATCAACTGCTCCCGCGCCGCTGCACGGAACGTATCGCCGGCTGCCAGCAACACCGTTTTTCCTTGATTCTGGAAGTACCTGGCCAGCTTGCCGATCGATGTCGTTTTTCCCACACCATTCACACCAGTAATCATGACAACGAACGGGCTATGCGAGCTGACATCCAATGATTGTTCCAACGGTTTCAGCATAGCGGTCAAAGAATCCTTGAGCGCTTGCTTCAATTGCGCGGAATCGGTCAGACCATCGCGCTTAACCTGCTTGCGCAAATCCTCAAGGAGCTGCTGCGTTGCGCTGACGCCAATATCGGATGTCAAAAGAATAGTTTCCAGCTCTTCGTATAACGCTTCGTCGATTTTACCACCGCCGAACAGACCGGATAACTGCCTGCCCAAATTCTGCCGGGTCCGGGCAAGACCTTGTTTGAGCTTACTGGCAAAGCTGACGGGTTCTTCCGGGTTGGATTCGGATACCGTATCTGATGGAGCCGGAATTTCAGTTGAATCTGCTGGATCTTTTTTAGATTTAAAAAAACTAAACATTCTGGTAGGCTCTAAGAGTAGTGATATTCTCAAAACGCGATTTTAGTCTGTTTACTCACATTTTGGTTAGTAAAAATGAATTCTGATAACCGTAACTCTTTTTTTAGCGTCTTTTCAATCTACAATTTTCTACTGATCATCAGCCTAACGATCACTTCCAGCGCACTTGCCAATCCGCATGAATTTTTGCTCGACAATGGCCTAAAGTTAATTGTAAAACAAGATCATCGCTCACCGGTGGTGGTCACTCAAGTCTGGTACAAAGTCGGCAGTATCGATGAAGTCAATGGTGTTACCGGTGTTGCGCATGTACTGGAACACATGATGTTCAAAGGCACGGAAAAAGTCCCGAATGGCGAATTTTCGAAAAAAATCGCGGCGGCTGGCGGGCGCGAAAATGCTTTTACCAGTTACGACTACACCGGCTATTATCAGCAATTGCATAAAAAACATTTACCCATGGCGATGGAGCTGGAATCGGATCGGATGCACAATCTGTTGATTACCAAAGAAGAGTTTGAGAAAGAAATCAAAGTCGTCATGGAAGAGAGAAGATTGCGCACCGATGATCAACCGCGTTCATTGTTGTACGAAAAAATGATGTCGGTCGCCTATCAAGCGCATCCTTACAAAAATCCAATCATCGGTTGGATGAATGATCTAGAAAACATGACTATCGAGGATGTGCAAGACTGGTACGATCGCTGGTATGCGCCGAACAATGCAGTATTGGTAGTGGTCGGTGATGTTGATGCCGAAGAAGTACATCAGTTAGCAAAAAAATACTACGGTGCAATTGAGTCTCGCCCATTATTTTCTTTCAATGAGCGAAAACCGCAATCAGAACCGCCGCAACTCGGCTCGAAACGAATAACCGTCAAAGCGCCAGCGGAATTACCTTATCTGATTATGGGTTACCACGCGCCGGCGATTAAAAATACCCAGGAAGACTGGGAACCTTACGCTTTGGAAATTCTGGAAGGAGTGCTGGATGGCAACGCATCCGCGCGACTGAATAAATCTCTAGTGCGTGAAAGCCAAATCGCCAGCTCCGCGAGCGCAGGCTATGGCGCTATGGCGCGTGGGCCGAGTTTCTTTTTCCTTAGCGCGGTACCAAGCGCAGGTAAAACCGTCGCGGAGCTGGAACAGGCATTGCGAGGAGAAATTGAAAAAATTGCTAAAAACGGAATAACCTCAGAAGAATTGTCCCGAGTTAAAGCGCAAGTAATTGCCGGTCATGTTTATCAGCGCGATTCCATTTTCTCGCAGGCCATGCAAATCGGTCGATTGGAAAGCATCGGGCTATCCTATCGAGACACGGATCTTATTTTGGAGAAATTAAAAACAGTCACTGCGGAACAAGTCCGCGATGTTGCTCGAAAGTACTTTAATGATGACAGCTTGACCGTTGCGGTATTGGATCCACAGCCTTTGGAACAAAAAACGCCTTCACGGGCGCCGGTTGGATTAAGACACTAACCGATTTTCAAATTTTGGCAGCGGCCTAAAGGAGAAGAAGAGAAAAAAGCCGCTGCCAAAATCGCTAACACATACTATTTTTTGGTATCGCCATGTGCGTGACCTTTGTTCGTCTGATGGTCGCCATGTTCATGATCGTGTTTGTGCTCTTGCATATGCTGATGCATTTTTTCCATCATGCGATGCATTTCTTCTTTATCAATAAAATCATCCTTATTGATGTCCTTTTTATCAAACATCTGCTCGTGATGTTTCATAAATTCCTCTTTGCTGATCTTTCCATCTTTATTGGCATCAACCGCCACCATGTGCTCGCACTGGTGACCGTCATGCTGATCGTGGCTGTGACCGGATGTTGAGTTACCGTGTCCGTCGTGCTGTCCGCTTTGATGCTGATGGCTATCTGCCTTAGCTGCAAAAGCCGCTGGAACACAGAATGTCAATAGCGCAATAGCAGCCAGAACCCAATTACTTCTTTTATGAAACATTTTATTTCTCCATAACAGTGATTAACCAAAGACCGGCGAAGCAAGCCCGTTAGAAATGAGGGAGTCCATGAAAGTTCATGGGAAATTGCGCCTTAAGCATTAATAAAATGCTGGCGGTAGTATTTGAGTTCATTGATAGAGTCATATATGTCCGCTAGCGCTTCATGCTTACTCTCTTTATTAAAACCCGATGCGATCCCCGGTTTCCAGCGTTTCACCAGCTCCTTCAAGGTACTGACATCGAGATTTCGATAAAGAAAATAAGCTTCCAGTTGCGGCATCGAGCGCACCATGAAGCGCCGATCCTGGCAAATTGAATTACCACACATCGGTGATACACCGGGCGGCACATGCAACTTGATAAATTCCAGCAACTGCGATTCCACTTCCGCTTCATTCAGGCGCGAAGCTTTCACCTTATCGATCAGGCCGGATTTAGAATGTGTCGATTGATTCCATTTATCCATACCGTTTAACACATCATCAGGCTGATGCACAACCAGCACAGGCCCCTCTGCGACCGTATTCAGCTGCGAATCAGTAATCACGACAGCCACTTCGATGATGCGATCGGTATCCGGATTGAGTCCGGTCATTTCCATGTCCACCCAGATGAGGTTATTGTTATCTTGTGCCATAATGTTTATAAAATTTTTGAATGCTAAGCGTTGAATTGTGTCATATCGACGACATACAGTCACTTTTAATCAGACTGAAAATGCAGATTCAAGATTGCAACTCCGCTTGAATCTATCTTGAATTCAAATCAATAAACTTTAGATAATGACTATGCAAACATTTACTTTGATATTCTTATTTGCACTTCTGGTCACCACACTGACGCAAGTTTGGCTATCTTTCCGGCACATCCGCCATGTTCGGGCACATCAGCACAAAGTACCGGAAGAATTTTCCAGCACGATCAGCCTGGCTGATCACCAAAAAGCAGCGGACTACACATGCGCCAAAACCGCTGCCGGATATCCCGGTATCCTTCTGCATGTTGTGCTGCTGCTGGCATTTACCCTCGGTGGCGGTTTGAATGCTTTAAGCGAAATCTGGGCTGGCTGGTTTAGCGATCCGGTCGTTCATGGCATGGCGTTGATTATCAGCACTTTCATGATCATGAGCGCAGCTGAGCTCCCATTAAGCTATTACCGCGTGTTTGTCATCGAGGAACGCTTCGGCTTCAACAAAATGACCCCGCTGATGTTTTTCATCGATTTGGTCAAGCAAACTGCTATCGGCCTGCTCCTGGGTGCGCCGTTGTTATTTTGCATACTGTGGCTGATGGAAAAAATGGGGGATCTCTGGTGGCTGTACGCTTGGTTTGCGTGGATCGTGTTCAACCTCTTCGTGCTGGCGATTTATCCCGCCTGGATCGCGCCGCTGTTCAATAAATTCACACCGTTGCAAGATGCCGCTTTGAAAACGCGCATTGAGCGGTTGATGGATAAATGCGGTTTCACCGCCAGCGGCTTGTTCGTAATGGATGGTTCACGCCGCAGCAATCACGGCAACGCGTACTTTACCGGTTTTGGCAAAACCAAACGCATCGTGTTTTTCGATACCCTGTTGTCGCGCCTCGATCCAGGCGAGATCGAGGCGGTACTTGCGCATGAACTGGGTCATTTCAAACTGCGCCACGTCATCAAACGCATCGCGGTATCCTTCATCATCAGCCTCGGATTCCTTTGGCTATTGGGTTATTCGATGCAACAAACCTGGTTTTACGAAGGATTGGGCGTAGCTGTCGACAGCGTGCCGTCAACCGCGATGGCGTTATTGCTGTTCTTTCTGGTGATGCCGGTATTCACTTTCCTGTTGCATCCAATCTCCAGTCTGTATTCCCGCAAGCATGAATTCGAAGCCGATGCCTATGCTGCGCAAAACGCTTCCGCGGATGATTTGATACATGCGTTGGTAAAACTCTATCAAGACAATGCCGCGACACTGACACCTGATCCATTGCATTCGGCATTTTACGATTCACACCCGCCAGCATCGATCCGTGTCGCGCATTTACAAAACCAGGGACAAGTATGAATACAACCGTATGCGATTTATCATCGAAACAATGTAAACCTTGCGAAGGCGGTGTTCCACCGCTATCCAGCAGTGAAATAGCTACCTTCATGCAGCAAATTGAGGGTTGGCAATTACAGAATAAACAGATCAGCAAAACCCATGCCTTTAAGAATTACTATCAAACCATGGCATTCGTGAATGCAGTTGCTTGGATTTCGCACCGCGAGGATCATCACCCCGATATGCTGGTCGGTTACAATCAATGCATAGTCACCTACACCACCCATGCCATTGGCGGATTGTCTGAAAATGATTTCATTTGCGCGGCGAAAATTGACAAGCTATTCGAAATTTGAATATTAGCCGCGGTCACAAGCAACAACCACCCTGCCAGATCGGGCTGGTTGTTGCTGCATTTGGCAGACACTTTTCAGTTGAAACAGTTAATGGTGAAATTGTCTCTTGTGTCATGCGTGGCAAGAAAAGCGGTGCTACATGCGGTGATCAGGTTGAATACCAATTAACCACCGCCGGACAAGGTGTAATTGAAACAGTACAACCACGCACCTCGCTGCTCTATCGCAGCGATGCCTACAAGGAAAAAATCATCGCCGCCAACGTCACACAAGTCATCATTGTCGTCGCGGCTGTTCCAAGTTTTAGTGAAGAATTGATCAGCCGCTGCCTGGTCGCCGCCGAAAGTGAAAATATCGCAGTATTGATTGCATTAAATAAAGCCGATTTAATAGAACCGACTCAAAACGCACTTGCAACACTGTCGTTGTATCGGGATTTAGGCTACCGCGTTCTGCCGGTCAGCGCTCTACAGGATGTTTCCGTGCTACATCCATTCTTAAAAAATCATTTGAGTGTTCTCGCCGGGCAATCCGGCATGGGTAAATCAACATTACTCAATGCCCTGATTCCGGAAGCACAACGAGCCACTGCTGAGATATCCCTGGCACTGGACTCTGGTACCCACACCACCACACATTCACAGCTCTATCACTTTGATCGTGACAGCGCCATTATCGATTCCCCCGGCTTTCAGGAGTTCGGCTTGAATCACATTAAGGAGGAAAATCTAGCATGGGGATTCCTCGAATTTCACCCCTATTTCGGACAATGCAAATTCAGCAACTGCCGTCATTTCAAAGAACCTGGATGTGCGGTGCTTGCAGCGGTGAAACAAGGAAAAATTACCGAGAGACGGCTAGGCTTTTATCATAAATTGCTGTGCCGGAATCGTTCCGGCACAAGCTTAATTGGATAGGATTTATTATTAAAATGGAGTATCCCCGATCCTTCAGTGATACTCCAAGGCATCTTTAGAACTCTTCCCAATCATCGCCACCGCCACCGG
>FRDC01003077.1_pt1 | contig 10126 bp, 23 predicted proteins | sample 1106171 | NCBI WGS metagenome assembly FRDC01 (sample SAMEA3930566, study PRJEB13176) | freshwater metagenome | biome: Drinking water system; feature: drinking water; material: water | place: Singapore | collected 2014-12-20
GGCGACGTGGCTACCTTCCGGTCCAAGGGCGGATCGTTGGGGTGGAAGTGCACCAGCTACACGAGGCAGGCGGGAACGCCCATCACCATTACCGCGTCTCAAATCCCGAATGACTCAGTCACCTATGCGCGGATGCAGAATGTGTCCGCGACAGCCAGGCTGTTGGGCCGTGCCAGTTCGGGGGCTGGCGATGTTGAGGAACTGTCTGTAGCCGGTGGCTTGGGTTTCTCCGGGACCACCCTGACTCATACCGGCGTTATCCAGACTATCACCGATCGCTACACGACGTACGCCAGCCACACGACAGCCATTCCGGATGACAACTCCATCCCCCAGGTGACCGAAGGGACGGAGGTCATATCGAGGTCGTTCACGCCGTTATCCGCAAGCAGCACCATCAGGATCAGAGTCTCGGTGTTCGGCGGTGGCAGCGCGTCCAACGTGAAGGCTGCTGCCGCCATCTTCAAAGATGGCGCGGCCAATGCAATTGCTGCTTGTTCCCAGGGTGCTGCGGGCACAGCGGTAACGCTCGCGTACAGCTTTGAATACACCGAAGCCTCGGGCTCTACCGCGGCGCGGACTTACAGCCTGCGCGTTGGACCGGACAGCGGCACGTTCTACAGCAACGGTCTATCGACCGGCCGTCTGTATGGCGGGGTCGCCGGCATCACTATGACGATTGAAGAGTACCTGTGATGTCATTGCCCGTCCAAGTCGGCTGTATCAAAACCAGAGGTGGAGCGCGGTCCCATCTTGGCCCTTATCTCTGCGATCTCTCGATCATACTGCTCCCAGAACTGCTGAGACATCTCAGTCTCGGCAAGCCAGTTCTCCCAATCATCCCTGAGGATGGAAACCATGTGGAGATCGAGGAACTTCCCGTCCCTGAATATGTGCTGGCGCAGACATCCGTCCCGGCGCATCCCAAGCTTTTCGTGAATGCGCATGATGGGGTTGTCACCGATCACCTCGCCGTGGAGCTTGTTCAATCCGAGAGTGTCGAAGACGTATCGAATGATCCACTGATCAACGAACGTCCCGACGCCCTTACCGGTCGCGGACTGCTCAGCAATGTAGAAGCCCCAAGAGCAATGTTGGTTGGCGCGATCGATCCGGATAACGGACGCCATTCCGACACCTTGGCCGTCAACTTCGATGATCCAGTACTTGGCGTCATCGCGCGTCAGCGCCTTGGCGAACCAAGCCGCGTGTTCCTCTGGGCCGATAACGTGGTCAGTGAACATGAACTTCCGGACGTGCGGCAGATTCCGCCACTCCCGGAGCTGGTCTCGGTCGCTCTCTACAACCGGACGAAGGGAAATGTTTGCCATGCGTAAATTAATTCTGGCATCGGCCCTTCTGTCAACCCTGTCCCTGCCTGCCCTAGCAGAGGATCCCCCCTGCCTACCTGTAGACCAGCTCGCGGCAAAACTAGCCGCAGAGTTCCGGGAGATAAGCGTAGGGCAGGGCATCGGACAGGATGGGAAGTTCATGCTGGTGATCTTCGCATCCCCGAACGGGGAGACGTGGACGGCTGCGATGGTCAGACCTGACGGGCTGGCCTGCTTTGCGGCGGCTGGTACCGACTGGCAGGAGCGGCATGATCCGGCGCCTGCGGCGGAGGAGGGGTTGTGAGCGACCTCAACGGCGTGTCCGAAGCAATAGGGCAGCTCCGGGCGGATGTCCGGAACCTTGCCCGTACCGTGGAAGCCCTGACGGAGCATGTGGAGGGATTGCGGAAGACATCCTGGACCACCAGGGGATTGATCGCCGGCCTCACCCTCACCGGGGGAGCGATCGGCGGGAAGATTGCGGCACTCTTCGGCGGCTTGCCACCGTCGCAGCATCCCTGATGCCATGACTGCCCCCAAGTGTTCTGACGAAGAGTTCATGCGCTTGTTTCAGACCCTCGGAGCAACAAAGACCGCCGAACATCTCAAGAGTCCCGAGAGGGCTGTCTATGCCCGGAGACGCGGGATCGAGAAGAAGCTGGGCCGTACCCTGACCGCTCCGTCATTCCATGCCCCTGAACATGAGGGCCGTATTCATCGAACCGTGAAGGATGGCGTGATCCTTATTGGATCTGACGCCCACTACTGGCCTGGCATCATCTCGACGGCGCATAGAGCTTTCGTAAGGGCCTGTAAGGAGTTCAAGCCAAGGATTGTTGTGATGAACGGCGACGTGCTAGACGGCGCGTCAATCAGCCGGCACCCGCCAATCGGATGGGAGAGCAGGCCAAGCCTCATTCAAGAAATCGAAACCTGTCAGGAGCGGTTGGAGGAAATCCGCCGCGCTTCGGAGGGCGCCGATCACATTTGGCCCCTCGGAAACCATGATGGACGCTTCTCGCAGAGGCTTGCCATGCAGGCCCCCGAGTACGCGAGAGTCAATGGCACGAAGCTCCGCGATCACTTCCCAGAGTGGGAGCCGTGCTGGTCGGTGTGGTTGAACGAGTCGGTCGTTGTAAAGCACCGGGGCCGGGGCGGGATTCATGCCCCACATAACAATACAGTCAACGCCGGACTCAGCATCGTGACCGGCCACCTGCACAGCCTCAAGGTCACACCTTGGACTGATTACACGGGATCTAGATGGGGAGTTGATACTGGCACACTGGCTCAAGTCTACGGCCCGCAGTTCAATTCCTACATGGAGGATGGTTTTCGCTCGTGGCGGTCGGGCTTTGCAGTGCTGACATTCCACGAAGGCGAATTGCTCTGGCCCGAGTTGGTGCACGTGCGGGACGAAGAGCGCGGAATCGTTGAATTTCGTGGGAAAATCTGGCATGTTTAGCGGACTGACGCACCGCGCCAACGGCGCGCCAGCCCTAACCAGGAAACCGACAGGAGCGGTTCCCATGGCTGATGCCAGCCTATTCAAGGCTTGCTACATCTGCAAGCAGTCCAAGCCTCACGCCGAATTTCGGAGTGTCAGAAAGCGCCGCGATAGCAAGGTGCGGTTGATGCCGTACTGCCTGCCGTGCGAAGCCGAATACAAGAAGCAGCACTACCAAAAGAACAAGGACCACGTTCGAAGGAAGTCGCGCGAGTGGATGAATGATGAGCTTGAGATTGAGGCGGTCGAAGAAGATGCCGAACCAGAGCGTGAATACTTCGTGGACAAGATCGATCTGCCGGAGCTGCGCCGCTACGTCTGCCTTGACCTGGCGAGAATGTGCGGACCCCTCCCCGACAAGACTGTAGACCTCGCGAAGAAGATGGAGGCCTTCCTGCTTGGCAAGGGGCCGCGTGCCGTCAATGAGTAAGCCCATCCCCTACGCCATCCAGACCTTCCCCGGAGAGCAAATCTACCTCCGCACCGGGAACGATGAGCCTCTACCGATCAGCGATATGCAAGCCCTGTTTCTGTCCTTCCAACTGATGGGGTTTGTGCTGGGGAACATGCAAGTGAAGGCGAGAGCGAATGGCCATTGACCCTAAGCACCTCCGAGACCTCGTTATCAAGCCGGCCTGCGAAGCTATCGGGCTGTATTCGCTTGCGGCAGAAGAATTGTTGCTCGGCACGGCCTGTCAGGAGTCCAAGTGCGGGACGTTCCTGAAGCAGCTCGGCAAGGGCCCGGCGCTGGGCATCTTCCAGATGGAGCCGCGCACATACCACGATCACTGGTCGCATTTTCTGGTGGGCAGGGAGCTTGGCCAGAAGGCGGGAGCGATGGCGTATTGGGGATCAACCGACGCACACCCCGCACCGGAGCAGATGATCTGGAATTTGCGGTTCGCTGCAGCGATGTGCCGCATCCATTACTACCGTGTGAAAGACCCGCTTCCGGCAGCCGGTGACATCCCGGCGCAGGCTGCCTACTGGAAGCGGTTCTACAACACCCCGAAAGGGGCCGGGACCGTCGAAGAGTATCTTAACAACTGGAGAAAATTGTCATGAATGACGTTGTTGCCTGGGTTGTCGGCCATGCCGGCGACCTCATTCTGGCGGCGACCGCGACCGTTGCTGCGGCCTCTGCCATCGCGAACCTGACGCCCACCGATGCCGATAACAAGGCCGTCGCTTGGGTTGCCAAGGTCGTGAACTTTCTTGCGTTAAACTGGAAGAAGCCCGCGTGAACTGGCTGGCCCTCATAACCGGCGTCATCAAGCTTGTCTCCGCGCTGGCTGACTACCTGCGGGAGAAGAAGCTGATGGACGCCGGCGAGGCGCAGGCAATTGTGGCAGGCAATGCGGAAACCCTGAAGAGGCTGGAAGATGCGCGCAAGGGCCGGGATGCGATGCAGGCTGGCGACGGCGATAGCGCTGAGTGGGCTGAGCGGGTGCGCCGCAAGTACCAGCGCGACTGATTCGTTCTGCCAAGCCTACCAACCGATCTATTACAGCGTATCAGCCACCCCGGTTGATGTGCAGAAACAGATCGACGCCAACAACGGCGCCTATGAGTGCGCCTGCAACAAGGATTGCCCGCAATGAGCAGCCAATGCCCGGTGTGCGGGGCGGTGATTGCTGATCCGGAGGATTGCGCCAGTTCTAAGGAGATTATCGAGAAAAAGATAAACTCTGTAGAACCCAACCCCTACGAAGGGGCCTACAGCAAATACCCGGTCATAGATAATGCTGTGCTGGCGTTGGTCCGATGATCTGCCTGGCCATCCTCTTTCTGATAGCTCTCGGCGCCATCGCCCTGTCTGGGGTGTTCTGGTGGCTGGAGAAGAACGGGTATATCGGCGGCGGGCCGGGGGTGGAGTGATGGCGTTAACTACTAGTGACTACCGATCTAGTAGTTCAGTCATGCGCCTAGCCCTCCTTATCCTGCTCAGCATAGTGGCGGTGATGGCCCTACTAGCTGCGGCGAAGGAGGGGATTCTGGACCCGGAGACGTGGTGACGGGTGGGGATTTGTGAAGTTTCCTGGAAACCGACGCCAACTAACCATTTGATCCAAAAACCCCTGCAGTCCAGCGCTTGCAGGGCGGGCACGTATAGAATCAAAGACTTAGGGCTGGCAACTCAGCGGTTTCCAGTCCGGTTTCCAAAGGCGATGACCTGGGGCCGCTGGGCAATGTATTCTGCCCACTTTTGGTAGGCGTGCAGGGCGAGCTGCTTGGACCGGGCCGCATAGTCACCTAGCTTCGTTCCTGGGCCTATTGAGTGCCCTGTGATGGCCGCAACCTCAGCGTCGGTGCAGCGGGCCTCTAGGAGCCTCGTGGTAGCCGTCCCGCGCAGATCGTGCCAGTGCAGGTCCTCGTCCCGCAGCGGGCTTCTGGACAGGGCTGTGCGCCACCGGGAGCGCAGGCAACCGACATCGGGAAGCATCAGGGCGCCAGACCTGTCCAGGCCCTCTACAAGCTCATGGAACGGGGGCAGGGCGTAGACCGGGAGGTATACCCAGGCTCCGGTCTTGCCTTGCTGATAGGTGATCCAGCCGTCCTTGTAGGCCGACGATCTCAGGGCCACCAAATCAGACAGGCGCATGGCCGAGAACAAGGCGAACCGGAACGCTTCGATTATGACCGGCGGGAAGGTGGCATAGACGATCGCCTCGTGGTCCTCGGTCCACACAATGTCGTTTCGGCGCTTCCCGGACTTGGCTAGGTGCGGGATGCCCATCGCGTGATTGTAGGAAATGCGGTTGCGTTCGTATGCCCAGCCTAAGAGGCCCTTCAGGCTGTCTATCAGCTTGTCGGCCTTGTCCGGGGTCTCCGCGAACTGGTCCCGCAGCTCATAGAAGTCGCCGCGGCACTCCCGGTCGTTAAGGTCGTCAATGGTCAGCCAGTCCAGCTCGTCCTCAAGGATGCCCAGGTAGTATTTGCGGTTGGCCTGCCACCGGGCCGACAACTTGGAGAACTCTGGGGATCTGACGTAAAGCTCGGCAATCTGCCGAATGGCCCCGTGCTGCTTCATCTTGACTTTCCGGGCGCGGGTCCGGTCGTAGGTGTATTCTTTCACCGTGCCGTCAGCCAGCCGCTTGCGCACGGTCTTTACGCGCTCGCCAAGCTGCTTTTCTGGCTTCTCTGTCATTGACCTTGACCTTGATCCCCCGCTCCCGGTCCAGTGCGTCGTCCAGGGCTTTCACATCCCATAGCCGCCTGCGGATTCTCGTCAAGGGGAACGGAGCGGGAAACGTGCCGGCGCGGACCTCCCGGTCAAAGGCGTTCGGTGACAGCCCGACATAGGCTGCGGCCTTCTCGCGATCAAGTAGGCGCCGCAGTTCCATCTTCACCTCTGCTCTTGTGGTGGGGTGGGAGCATCCACATGCTCATGCGCCGTATGGCCCTCTCGGACCTTCAGAGACTTGGTTTCCTCGTCAATTTCATAGGTCTCATTGAACTGCGCCTCGGTGATCGAATATGGCATCCAATGTGACAGATAGTGATAGACGGTTGCGCCGCACTCCTCACAAACGTCCTTCATGAACTTACCGTATTGGTCGTCGGCGCTGACCTCCAGCATGAGCGTGGCCTCGCAGCACGGAAAGACTCCACAGATCATCCCACTCCTCCTACGGCCTCAATCCCACACACTCAGCCACCAGTGTCAGTATCACCCCGATACAGATGAGAAGGGCTACGAACCAGATGGGCGGTTTCATCTCACTCCCTCGTGGCTGGCTGCTGGGCGGCGGTGCGGAGGGCTGCGTCCACGCGGTCTTTCGGCAGCCACAGGACCAGGGCGATGGTCTTGCAGCCGTCAGGGTTCATGATGTCGGCGGGCGTGATGGCATCGGTGTAGAACGTCAACTTCGTTCCGTGCTTGGTCAGGTCGGCATTCAGGTCGCCGTGCATCAGGTTCTGGAAACGAACATGCTCGTCACCCACCGCCAAGATCAGCTCGGACATCTTCATGGTTCTTGCTCCAGCGCCCCCGCAGCGGCAACCGCGCTTGCGAAAGATTCGGATATGGCGCGCACCAGATCGTTGCAAGCTACAGACCATCCGCTGTTGGCTAAGCTGCGTTCAAAATCACGAACCAAAGCGCCAGCTCTCTCTTGTGCGCCAGCATCCCCCGCCACGTCGGGCACGTAGGTAGCGAGCGCGGTGCGGAAGGCGCTCTCTGCCTCTGCGCAGCGCCGCGTGGCGCCCGCTAGATCATGCTCGCAGTAGTGCCAGTCGTCGGTTGCCTTCACCCACGCCTCAGCAAGCCTCAACAGTTCTTCTCTCCCGGTCATCGGTGGGATTCCTCATACTTGCGGCGGTGCGGGGACTTCTGCCAAAGCTCTGATGCAATGGCCTTCATGTTGATCTTGTACTTGCGCTCGAATGCAGATTCTCCGATCTGGTGCTGCTCGGCATGGTGTACCCTGCAGAGTGGCAGGGTCCAGTTATCCCCCGGCTTGAGGGAGGCCCCGCCATCCGTTCCTGTGCGGACGTGAGCGCATTCAATCCCGCCGCTGCATAAGGTGGCGTGGTCTATCGCGCACCAATGGCCCCTGATCCACTGACAATGCTGCGGACACCGTATCTGCGGCGCCTCGCGCACGCCTAGCTTCTGTGGCTTCCTGCGTTTCGGGATCAAGAGCGCACCTCTGCCATCTGGCCAGTGGCGGCCCTATAGTTGCTCTCTAGTGAGTCCCATTTATCAGCCGCCTTCTGAGATGTATCGAGCAGAGAGCGTGACTGGACCCCACACATCCGGCGCACCAAGTGCGCGGCGTCCTCTTCATCGCATTCGCTGCGACCCTCGCTGATCCAATCGCGGAACCGTCTGTCGGTGCAGAGAATCCCAGCGCGCTGAGCCCGCGTGTACTGGCTCCAAGGTTTGTGCGGCTTCTCGGGATCCTTCTGCACATTCATGAGGGCCACGCCGACCCAGGTCTCCCGTCCGGGGACTGGATACCCGAGCCGGCGAAACACCTCCTCTTGCTGCTCCAGGGGCACTTCGAGTACCAATTGCAGACAGTTCCTCGTGGGGACTGGTTTGTAGGTGGACCAAACCGCCTTGATCGCAGCTAAGTCGCTCATGACAAATGACCCCATAGTTTTCCGATTTTGATGCGACGAATATTCGTGTGGCTTACCCCGTAAATCCGACCAAGAGGCCGATTGCCCAGAGGGGAGGTGCGTATGGCAATGATGTCCGACGCCGTAAGTTTCGCGCGACCATTCTTCTCGCCCTGGCGTATCTCTGGATTGATGCGCGCAGGATGGCGGTCCCCGCGGCAGGTAGCCCACGGCTTGGTGTAACGGCCGTTGCGCAGCCCGCGCGGTTGGTTCCCGCGACCCTTGCTCTCCTTGTCGCGAGCATTGTCAAGCGGCGTACCGAGAAATAGATGATCGGGATTGACGCAAGATGTCACATCGCATTTGTGCAGGACATGCAATCCATCCGGGATTGGCCCTCGGTAGATTGTCCATGCCGCGCGATGTGCTCTCCACCCACGACCGAGCATCCGAAACTGGCCGTATCCCCTTGTGCTGCTCCCTCCGGTCCATAGCCAGCAGCCGCATTCGGTCACTGGCATGATAAAAGACTCAAACCGTTCCTTGATTGGCCTGCTGTCGGTCATGGCTCACCAGGGAATGTCGTCTTCGTCCTGCCGCGGACGCTCTCGATTGGTCGTCTTGCCCTTGCCCTCTCGTTCCTGGAATGACAGGGAGAGAAATTTGCCATTCTGCCCCTCCTTCTTCCAAGCCTTGATCCAGACGGGCTTGCCGTTGACCATGCCCTTGCCGTTCCAATCGGCGTGGGTGTCCTTCTCCTTCCTGTCGTTCACGAACAGGACGCCGGAGTTGTCGCGTTCTTCCTTCATGCTGCTTCCTTTGCTCGGCTGTAAATCATCGCAATGCGGTCAACGATATCCTGCCGGCCCTGTTTGACCGCCTTCGCCTGAATGCTCGCCATGGCAAGCTCGTTCTCGTTCCACATCTTCTCGTAGCCGTAGTGATCTGCGGCGTTCTGGAACATGTCCAACCACGCCGTGACCGTCTCCACCGGGTGCGCCTCGCCATCTGGATAGATGAGGTTGATGACACCAGCGGACTTCGGGGCCGGCTCTGTCTGCGGCTTCGCTTCCTTGAAGTCGTCCGCTTCCTCTTCGGAGTAGACAAACCCTGCCAAGCCAACGAGCTTGAGGATCACGCGGTCCTTGGCCCGCTTCTCGGCCATGGCATATGGATAGGCGTTCTTGTTGTTGCTGGGCGCGGCTTCACCGAAGGACCACTCCGACCGCTCGACCCCCATGTGGCCGGTAACGCAGATCACGGCGATCTTGTCGGCGGTCTTGGCCTCCACGATCTGCGGGGCGTCAAACCGGATACCAGCCTTGGCCGCGATGATCTCGCAGTAGCGGTGATACATCACGAACGTGCCGTGGCAATCCCACAGGGCCTCTTTTGGGTCCAGCTCGTAGGTCTTGAGAATGTCGGCAATGTGCTTGGCGACTGGTTTAGGCATTCAGGGCCTCCAATGCCATTTCTTAGTGGCGTCATTCCATCGATAATCCGAAAAGTCCGGAGCGAAGAGCCGCACGGCATCGTGCTTGTCACGAACCCTGCTCAGCAAGTGGCGCACGGCCTTAGCCGAACGGACCAGCGACGCAAGCTCCGTCTCCGCTTCCTCCATCGTCACGGGGTATTGAACGAACCTCTTGGGCGAGACGTAGAGCAGGGAACCGGCGTCCTTGTTCCGGGCCTTCATATACATGCCCAGCTGGGCAACGTGATCCGGCCTTGGCTTCGAGGGGATAGCGAGAGTTGTCTTGAGGTCGTCGATCTGCTCGGGCCATTCAAAATCCAGATACCCGATGACAGGAACCTCGATGCCGTCGATCCACCACTCGCACTTGACTTGGAACAGCGGCTTGAGCGGACCAATACGTTGCTTGTATGCCTCGCAGGCTTGCGCCAGCATCGGTTCGATATGCTGCTTGGCTTCCTCGATTTCGTCCGACAGTTCGCCCTGCGCCTCAATCAAGAAGGCATTTCTGGCGCGTTCCTTGTAGTCGGCGGCGCCGTGCAGGGCGGAATGCAATCCAGCTTCAACCGCCTTGCCGAGCCAGGCCCTTGGCCCCGCAGCATCCCGCCAGCCGAACAGATATTTCCCGCACCACATAGCGGGGTTGCTCTGGTAAGTGATCAGCGATGACGGCGACAGGTGCCGGATGTTATGCTTGGCGAATGGATTCACCGGCCAACTCCTTCCCGATCTGCGCCAGCTCCCGGC
>FRDC01003809.1_pt1 | contig 10119 bp, 2 predicted proteins | sample 1106171 | NCBI WGS metagenome assembly FRDC01 (sample SAMEA3930566, study PRJEB13176) | freshwater metagenome | biome: Drinking water system; feature: drinking water; material: water | place: Singapore | collected 2014-12-20
TCTCGGATTGGGGCCCCTCGGTGCTGCGCGTTGATACCTCTGTCCCCGGAAGCCTTCCGGTCCGCGCCATCGGTACGGGTGTCACGGGGGATAGCCCCAGTGGCGCCCTGGCCTCGGCGGCGCAGTTGGGGAGTATCTCCAGCATGGCCTATGACGCTCCGAGGAACGTCCTTTATCTGGCCGATGCGGGCAACCGCCGCATCCGCAAGGTGGATCTGGCCACGCAGGTGGTGACCAATGTGGCGGGCAACGGTGTCTATGCCTACTCGGGCGACGGCGGACCGGCCACGGCGGCAAGTTTCCGGTCGCTCTATGATGGGTCTCTAGCAGTGGATACGCTGGGGAATCTCTATATAGGGGACTCCGATGCTTGCGTCATCCGGATGGTGAACCTCACCGGCACAATCTCGACACTAGCGGGCAATGGCAGTTGTGGAACGCCAACCAGTGGCGCCCCGGCGGCGGGCCAAGCGATCAGTCTGCCCTCGGGCCTGGCCACCGATGCGGCAGGCAACGTCTACTTCTCTGACCTCTTCTCGGGTGGCGTAATGCGCGTCTCCGTGGACGGGGTCCTCACACGGCTGAATGGGGCCGTTGTCGGTTTCTCGGGCGATGGCGGGCCGTTGTCGGCAGCCACTTTCTACGGGCCTTGGGGGCTTTATGTCAGCCCCAGCACGGGTACCTTGCATATCGCCGACCGCTTTAACCAGCGGATACGGGCCGCCATCGGCATCGGGGCGACTACCGGCAACGGCCGATTGTCGCTGGCGAACACGCCACTTCCAGCAGCCAACTTTAACGTGGCCTACAATGGGGCCGTCTCCGCCGTGGGCGGTACCGGGACGGGCCGAACCTTTACCATCACTTCGGGTGCGCTACCGACGGGCCTGTCGCTGAACCCCTCGACGGGTGCCATCGCCGGAACCTCCACCGCTGCCGCCGGAACCTACAACTTCACCGTCCGCGTCTCGGAAACCACGCCGGCGCAAAGCTCCAGCGGCCAGTTCTCGCTAGTGCTCACCGGTGTGCTCGCCCTGCTGCCCAACACCTTGCCCAACGCGGTTGAGGGGCTGCCGTTCAATGCCTCTAACCTCTTCCCGGTGTCGGGTGGAACAGGTATTGGGCGCACGTTTAGTGTCACGGCGGGACTCTTGCCGGCCGGTCTCAATCTGGAGGCATCGACGGGTCGCGTGTTCGGAACACCCGGCGGATTGGTCGACGCCAACTTCCAGATCACCGTCACCGAAACCGGCGGCGCGTCGGCCACCCAGAACTACCGGCTTATCTCGATGGCTCTCGCGAATCCCGTCTGGATCACTTCGCCCGGCAACGCTACCCTCGCGGGGCAGAACCTCACTCTGGCTCCCGTGGTCAGCTTCAATCCCAAATCGCCCACCACCTCGGGCGTGGTGATCACGCTGAGCCTGGCCGGTAACGCCAATGGAGCCGTCCTATCCGGCACCACCAGCGTCGCCACCGATGTCAGCGGCAACGCCACCTTCAGCGATCTCAAAATCGACAAGGCCGGCGATGGCTACACCCTGGTGGCCACCCTGGCCGGAGGCGGGACGGCCATCTCACCCAGCTTCAATGTCCTCGGCGCAACGGGCAGCATCGCCACCGTCGCCGGAAGGCCCTTCATCAATACCGCCACCGGCCCCGCCACCAGCGTGCAAATGACCCCGCAAGAGGGGCTTCTGTACGATGCCGCAACGGACTCGCTGTTGATCTCGGATACGTTCAGCCACCGTGTGGTCTCCGTGGAGATCAACCCCGGTACGCTGACCAACCGGTTTGGGGTCGGTGGCCCAGGCGGCTTTTCCGGCGATAATGGCCAGGCCAGCGCCGCCCAGCTGAACTTCCCGCAAGGGATGACCCGGGACGGAGCCGGCAACATCTACCTGGTGGATGGCGCCGTTCGCATCCGGCGCATCACGCCCGGCGGAGTGATCTCGACGATCGCCGGCAATGGCTCCACTGTGTTTTCTGGTGATGGCGGCCAGGCCACCGCGGCGGGCATCAATCCCACTAGTGTCGCCTTCAGTTCCTCCGCCAATGCGTTGTACATCGCGGACCAGGGCAACCACCGTATCCGCAAGATCGACCTGGCCACGGGCATCATCAGCACGGTAGCAGGCAACGGCACTGCCGGCTTCTCCGGCGACGGCGGCCTGGCGACATCGGCGCAGTTGAACTATCCGGTCTACGTAGCCGTGGATTTGGGCGGCAGCGTGATCATTTCCGACAACGTCAACTCCCGCATCCGGAAGCTGACGTTCCCGGACAACCAGATTGTCACCATTGTCGGCAGCTCTGTCTGTGGCAGCCTGGGCGATGGCGGCGCGGCGGCGCTGGGCAGTTTGTGCTATCCCCGCGGCATCTTCCTCGATTCCGCTGACAACCTCTACATCGCCGACACGGGCTGGAATCGGGTCCGCAAAGTGAGTGCGGGCATCATCACCACCGTGGCGGGCAACGGTGGTGTTGACTTCGTGGCCGATGGCGGACCCGCCACCAGCAATAGCGTCGTGGAACCTCGCAGCATCACCTTGGACAGCCTGGGTCGTCTCTACATCAACGAGGGTGGCACCAACCGGGTACGGCAAGTGGTTTCCGGCAATATCTTCACCGTGGCCGGCACCGGCTCCTGGAGCTTCTCCGGTGATGGTGGCGGGGCGATGAACGCCAGTTTCCGGGCACCGCGCGGCATCACATTCGATTCCTCGGGCAACTACCACGTCGTGGATTCCGCGAACCGACGTATCCGCCGCGTGGTATCAAGCGGAACAGTGAGTACCGTAGCCGGTACCGGCCAAATTGGCTCCTCCGGCGACGGCGGCGTAGCGACGGCGGCCCGCTTTGGTATCGACGCCACCTTCGTGGTCTCCGACGCGAGCGGCCGCCTCTATATCGCGGATTATTCCAACAAGCGCGTCCGCAAGATCGATGGCGGAATCATAACGACCATCGCCGGCGGTGGCGCTTGCTGCGCTGTGGTGAACGACATTGCGGCGACGTCGGCTTTCCTGGATGGCCCGCGCGGCTTGGCGCTCGACCAGAACAACAATATTCTCTACATCAGCCAGTCTGATACCTCACTCATCCGCAAGGTCGATCTCAATACCGGGATCATCAGCGCCGTCGCCGGAATCGCCGGAAACAGTGGGCCTGGTGTTGCTGGTGTCGCCACGTCGTCGCCCGTGGGCAATCCCGAGAACCTCGCGCTTGATCCGGCGGGGAACCTGTATGTCGCGGACCCGACCAATGCCCGGATCTACCGGATCACACCCGGCGGCATCTTGAGCATCCTGGCGGGCAACGGGACAAAGGGTTCGGGCGGCATCGGCGGCCCGGGTCTCTCGTCGCAGTTCAGCTACCCGTCTGGTCTGTATGCCGATGGCAATGGAGCTCTGTTTGTCAGCGACATCGGCAATCAATCGGTGCGGCGTTTGGGTACCGATTCCGCCACCACGGTGACGGCTGTCGTCAATGGCGGCTATGGCTCCAGCGGAGACGGTGGGCCAGCCGCCACGGCTACGCTGACGGAGCCGCGTGGACTAGCGTCCAATGGCGGAGACTTGTACATCGTTGATAGCGGCGTGAACAACATCCGCCGCGTCTACGGCGCGGCGGTGCCCTCGGGCAATGCCCGCCTGACGATCACCACGACAGCCTTCAGCACGCAGTTGGGTGGATCCCCGGCCACCGGCACGGTGCAGGCAGTGGGCGGGACGGGGGCCCGGACCTGGTCCGCGTCGGGACTGCCGCCCGGGATGGGCATCAACATCTCCACCGGTGCGCTGACGGGGACGTTCCCGTCACCCCTCGGCCCCACGACTCTCACCTTCACGGTGACGGTCACCGATTCGCTGGGCCAGACTACCAGCGGTCTGGTGCGGCAGCCCCTGGTGATGCCGTAGGGCGGCGTTGCGGCATCGGCCCGAACCTTTAGCGGAGTGCTTCCCGGGCCCGCGTGCGGATGGTGGCGTCAGTGCTCGTGGCCGCCTTTTCCAAGTGTGCCCGGGCTCCGGCCCGGTCACCAGTCGCCAGCAGCGCCAAGCCCAGCCCCAGGTGCGCCCGGACCGAATCGGGCTGGAGGCGCAACACCTGGCGGTAGCGATCCGCCGCCGCCCCGGCTTGATCCCGGGCCAGCAGCAGGTCACCCAATAGCTCCTGCGCTTCCGCCAACGAGGGATTGGTTTGGACACAGGTCTCCAACTCCCGCTGGGCGTCGTCATAGCGTCCCATCCGCCCCAGGAGCATCGCGTACTGGAAGCGCACCGGAGCATCCTTCGCCCGGAGCCGCAATGCCCGCTCAAAGGACTCTTTCGATTCCCCTAAGCGACCCGCACTGGCCAACCAACTAGCGAGGTTAGCGTGCGCATCCACGTAGTCCGGCTTGATTCGGATCGCCTCCCGGAATGATGCCTCGGACTGCTCCAGAATCCCCAGGTTGTTATGCGCCTCCGGCATCTCCGGATCCTGTTGCAAGGCCCGGCGGAGCGCTGTCACCGCGTCCGCGGGCCGTCCCAGCGATCGATAGGCGAGCCCCAGTTCATGCCAGGTAAGAGCGCGGGCGGGAGCCAGCGCGGTGGCTTGTTCCAGCACGCGCGCGGACTCGGGATAGAACTTCGCGCGGCGCAGCGCGGTTCCCAGGCGTTGGACGGTTGCCGCGGACGAGGCGTCCCGCCGGGCGGCCTCACGGTACCAAGGCAACGCCTTCGCTAACTGACCGTCGTTTTCCAGGGCCTCGGCCAAATCGAGGTACCACTCGCCCCGCGTGGGCGCAGCCTGCTGAATCGCACGGGTCAACCGCGGAATGCCGGCGGCGAGATTGCTTTTCTGCTTCACCTGCGCGGCGGCCAGATAGAGCTCGCTTTCGGGTGTGGCGGGCAGGGTGGCCGGATAGTGAAGCACCACGGGTCCGCGGTATTGATCCCGAATCTCCTTGCGCTCCGCCAGCAGGTCCCCTGTGGGTGGCCGCCGCTGGATGTAGTGATCAGTGGCCACGGCATGAACAACATCCTCTGTCCGCCGCTTGGGCATGTGGCAACCTGCGCAGTTCTGCTTCGCCGTCACATGGCTACCGGAGGGATGGCATTTCCGGCACGCGGTATCTTGCCGCTCAATGGCTTCGGTGCCGCGCGGGGCGGAGTGCGGATCGTGGCAGGTGGTGCAGAGCATTTTGCCGGCGCTCTTCACAAAGCAGGCCGACCGGCGCAAACGGTATGCCGAGTTGACGATCTCGAACTTCTCGTCACGTCCGGTGCCAGGGGCGTGATCAAAGTTGAGAATGAAGTCCCCGAGCGGCTCCCCGGGGCGGAAGGAGAAGGGGCCGCGTTCCAGGCGCCGGATGGCATTGGGGAGAGGAAAACTGGTCGATTCCAGGTGACAACCCATGCAGAGATCCAACTGCCTAGCGGCGGGCAGCCGGGCCGGATTCACAATCGCCTGGCGAACCTGCGGGCGCGGCGTCGCCGGCACGGCGGCCAACTGCGCATGGCGGAGGCCGGGCCCGTGGCAGCGGGCGCAATCGATGCCGGATGGCAGTTCACCGGAATAGACCGAGTCGGAGACCGGCTTGGCGGGAACCGCCGGGTAGGCGTTGTGACAGAACATGCAGTCGTAGGTGACCGGCCGCCGGAAGCCATCGTGGTCCGGCCGGTCGTAGCCCGGGTTCATGGCCCACAAGCCACCCTTTTCCGCATACCAGCCAAGGGGCAACTCAAACAGCTGGCCGCTGGGCGTCCGGTGGAGAAAAGTACGCGCCAGGTGTCCGGAACCCATCACGTAGTGAATCTGCTTTTCCATCACATGGATCTCGCGGCCTGCCGCGTCCACCTGCCAGCGGCGCTGGAAGTGGCTGCCGGCGCGGGTGAACTGGGAAAACCAGCTCTCCGAAGGCGCGTGATAGTAGGTGCCTTCCCCCGTGTTGGCCGCCGTGGCGGGCGCAAAGGAACGCCCCATTCCGGTCCGCTGGTAGGATTCCCAAACAGTGCGATGGCAGCCGGCGCAGACGCGCGCATCTTCTGCCCGCACCGCCGTGGCGGCGATCAATATCGGACCGAGCCAAGCCTTCATAAGCAATCTTCACGATACTAGACCCTTGTGATAACCTTTCCAATACTTCGGCGGCTAAGCTTTCTTTTGCAGCACCGCCGGATTGAAAAGTCAGGGTTCGAGGGTCAATTAATGAAGCTATTACGTGTTGTTTTGTGTGCGGTGATCACCATGTCGGCGCTGCTTGCGCAAAGCGGCGTGGCGACCATTCAAGGCACCATCCAAGATGCCACGTCGTCGGCGATACCCGGCTGTGAGGTCCGGGCGCTGAACCAGGCCACCGGGGTCACCACGGACACCAGTTCCAATACCAGCGGTTTCTACTCCCTCAAAGGTCTGTTTGCGGGAAGCTACCTGGTCACCTTCAGTGCGCCGGGCATGAAAAAGTCGGAGCAGGTGGTCACGCTGCAGAACGGCCAGGTGCTGGTGCTGAACCCGAAGCTCACCGTGGGCGAAGTGACGGAAAAGGTCACCGTCAGCGGCGAGACGCTCCAGTTAGCCACCTATGACAGCGGCACCGTCAATACTCAGCTGGACGCCGCCCGCATCAGCCAGCTTCCCCAGAACGGCCGCAACATTCTGGGCTTGGCTCAGAATACCGTGCCGGGGCTCGAAGCCGGTGGCACCCGCGCCAACGGCCTGATGGGCGAAGGCATGGAGTATTCGCAGGATGGCGCGCCGATGACCAACCGCAACTTCGGCAGCCCCGCCAACTCCGCGCAAGCCATCCTGCCCGACCCGGATTCGGTGCAGGAAGCGCGCTTTGAAACCATGAACTCCAGCGCGCAGTTTGCCACCCCGGCCACCGTCATCCTGACCACTAAATCCGGCACCAACCAGTTTCACGGCAGCATGTTTGAAACCGCCCGGAACAACTATTTCGGTATCGCGCGCGCCCGGCAGGATCCCGCCAACTTCAAGGCTCCGCCACTGATCCGCAACGAATTCGGCATCTCCATTGGCGGCCCCATTCTGTTCCCCAAGCTCTATGACGGCCGGAACCGCTCGTTCTTCTTCGTGGCCTTTGAGCGCTTCTCCCTACGGCGCAGCAGCCAGCAGCTGATGTACGTGCCCACCGTGGCCATGCGCAATGGTGATTTCAGCGGCCTCGTGAATGGCGCCGGCCTGCTGCAACAGCTCTACGACCCCAACACCACGCAGGGCCGCGAGAACAACTACACCCGCCTGCCCTTCGTCAACAATCAGATTCCGATCACGCGCATCAGCCCGCTGGCGAAGACCCTATATGCCGCCACGCCCTTGCCCACCTCGGGCGACAACCCCCTGATCAACTTCAATCTCAACGGCCAGAATCCGACGCAGCAAACGGTGCCCAACTACACCACGCGCCTCGATCACGTGTTCAACGACAAGAACCGGGCCTACTTCCGCTTCACCGAGATCGATCAACAACAGCAGGCGCTCCGCAACTTCCCGTCCAACTCGCCGGCCAATGTGGCCAGCTCGGAATTGGAAGCTGGGGCAACGGGCTATCAACGCATCCCGATTCAGACCATCAGCGGTGCCCTGGGCTGGTCACGGATCTTCTCGCCGACGTTCTTCTCTGAAACCGTGTATTCCATGCAGTGGCAGCGCATGTACGTCGAGGGGAACGAAGCCTCCCGGAAGAACTTTGAGAAGCAGTTCGGCCTTCCCAATAACTTCGGCCAGATCGGCTTCCCCGCCATCGGCGCGAACCTGCTGATGCCCTACGGCGGCTCGCAGTGGAACTACGGCATGAGCCAGCGGGTCAGCACGCTGGATCAGAACTTCAACAAGATCGCCGGACGCCACCAGTTTGCTTTCGGCGCCCGCATCCGGCACGAGAAGTTTGGCTACATGTCGGATCGCTCGCCCAACACCATCGCCTACACCAATCAGGCCACCGGCATCTATGACCCCAACACCGGCCTCAACTTTGGCAACCGCCCCAACTCCGGATTTGCCGACGCCGACTTTTTCCTGGGGGCGGCTTCCAGCTTCACGCAGAATCGCAATGCCCCATTCAACAACTGCTGGCTGATCGAGTACGACTCCTACATCCAGGACAACTGGCGCGTCAATCAACGGCTCACCATCAACGCCGGTGTCCGCTGGGAGGCTCACCCGGCGCCGTATGCCGCCAACGACTATCTGGTGGCCTTTGATCCGAACAACAAGGCCCTGGCCTTGCCCCGGCCGCTCGACTACTACGTCAAGGAGGGCCTGACGCAGGAAACGCTGCTGACCAATCTGCGGAATCTGGGCGTCAAGTTCGAGAACATGCAGGAAGGCGGCATGCCCTCCCGCGGTGTCTTCTCCGCCAACTGGAACATCATGCCGCGCCTGGGCTTTGCCTACACGCCCGCGTTTGGCCGCAACGGCACCGTGATCCGGGGCGGCTTCGGTGAGTACATCTATCCGGTGCCGGTCCGCAACTCCATCCGCTATCTCACCGCCAGCTACCCGTTCACGGCTGGCTATTCGCAAAGCTACACGGCGGCGGCGCAAGCCCCGGATGGGCTGCCGAACCTGCTCCTCCGTTCGCCCCTCACCACCATCACGGGCGTGAACACCACGGGCGTCGTCAACACTAACTCCACCACGGCACTGTTGCCGGGCATCGGCACGGGCACCGTATTGAGCCCCAAGTATCCGCCCGCCCGTGTGCGCGAGGCCAACTTCACCATCGAGCAGCCGTTGCGGGATGGGGCCGTTCTGCGGGCCTCCTACATCTACACCTACGGCACCAATCTCGACCAGAACTTTCTGCTGAACAACGCGCCCTCCACCTACGTGTGGCAGGCCACCACGGGCACCACTCCGCCCACCGGAGCTTTGGCGGGCGTCGCCACCCGGCCCTATGACAATCGGACCTGGGGCGGCATCACTCAATCGACCAAGCTCGGCTTCTCGAACAACACCGCCTTCCAGCTGAACTACCAACGTCCCTTCCGGAACGGCTTCGGCTACCAGATCTTCTACGTCCACTCGCGGGCCTTCCGTGTCGGCGGCAACACCTTCCGCGACAACAGCCTCTATCCGGCGGCCAACTATGCGCCCGGAGCCATCCCCAAGGGCATGGATGTCGGCACCGCGCTCGAGCCTAGCCGCGAGTTCAACCGCTGGCAGAACTACCGCCTGGACACGGCCATCCCCCGCAATCGCATCTCCTTCAACGGCATCGTCGACCTGCCCTTCGGCAAAGGTAAGCACTTCCTGAAGAGCAGCAACCGCTTCGTCAATGCCCTCGTGGGCGGCTACCAGGTAGCCTTCGTCGGAACCCTGGTCTCCCAGGCCTTCCAGGTAGGCACCGGCAACTGGGGCGAAACCAATCCGGTGGAGCTCTACAAGACGTCCCGCAAGGTCACCGATTGCCGCTCCGGCGTCTGCCGCACCGCCTACCAGTGGTTTAACGGCTACCTGCCTCCGAATATCGTCAACGCCACCGCGCGCGGCGTGCAAGGCATCCCCGCTGACTACAAGCCGTATCTGGCGCCCATCAACAACACTCCGGGCACCACGCAGTTCGGCAATAACAACGTCACCATGAGCTTGGCCAATGGCCAGCAGGTGCTCACCGGTTTCAATCCCGGACCGGCCGGCAACCAACCCCATAACGCCCTGGTGCTGCAAGGACCCAAGAACTTCCAAAGCGATGTTTCGCTCTACAAGGAGTTCACCATTACCGAACGCTGGAAGCTCCGTTTCAACGTGGATGCCTTCAATGCCTTCAACATTCAGGGTCTGAACAACCCCAACGCCACCGACGGCCTGATGCAGGTGCAGCAGTCCTACTGGACGCCGCGCCAGGTGCAATTCACCGGCCGCCTCACCTTCTAGCCGCCATCAAGGCTGAAACCAATGCGCCAGCTGCCCCGGATACCGGGCGTGGCTGGCGCATCGACATTTTCAGCCTGGACCGCCCGGTGATGCGCCCATTCGTCCCGGGCTACCGCGCGGCATCCTCCCCAACGGGCACCAGGCTGTTTAGATAGACCTCGAGATTCGTGTAGCCGGACGCCGACAGCCGGGCCCCATCCCTGGGGTCCATGGGGTTCAGCCCATTGCGCCTCTCCC
>FRDC01000456.1_pt2 | contig 10118 bp, 7 predicted proteins | sample 1106171 | NCBI WGS metagenome assembly FRDC01 (sample SAMEA3930566, study PRJEB13176) | freshwater metagenome | biome: Drinking water system; feature: drinking water; material: water | place: Singapore | collected 2014-12-20
AAAAATTTGAGCAATACCAGCAAGAAGCATCGGAAAGGCAAGGCGATTGCCTCGATACTCTTTTGTTAAAAAAGATCGACCAAGTTCAACAGTTGTTGGAAGTTTGGCGATAAGTTTTGGCGTTACGTCGAAAAATTGCTTAGAGTAAACTCCGCTTAAGCCTTGTTGCTCGAGAATTTCTTTTAGCAAACCTGCGCGGTAAGAGCCCATGATTTGTTTTTTAGATTTATCAAAGGCGATGAGGTGATGGTAGTAAGGATCAAAGCGATCGACGTCGCAGCTTTTGCCAGAACCTTCGCCTACTTCGCGAAAGGCGATTTCACGAAGGCGGCCAAGCTCTTGAATGGTTCTATCGATTTTGTAACCTTGAGCGAAATAAACACGAATACCACTGTTTTCATTTTCAGGTTTTGTATCGATGAACACATCCGCATTTTGTTGAAGCTCGTTGAAGATAAGTTCTGCTGGTTGTGGCAGGATAATAGTTTCTTCGTGTCTTGGTGCCTTTTGTTCGCTGACCTCTTTTTTTAACAACAAGCTTCTTGTTCTTAAATAAGAAGCGGCTGTGATTTTACCATTTTGCGGATCGGCTTTATAAATTGATTCAACAGTTGAGTGGGACACGGGTAGACCAATGCTCAAGTCAATTTGTGAGCCCATGTGACTTGCGATTTCTTTCATATTAAAAGCGCCAGTTGCGGTGGCAGCGATCTCTTTGTCGATAGCGTATTTTTTCTTAGATTGTTCTTCTGTCAATTTGCCTTGGTCGACGAGTTGTTTGTATTCTGCTTTTTTTCGTTCTAGACGGGCCCAAAGTTTGCGGGCGTTTTGATAGCCTCGACCGGCTTCGCCTTCAACAAAAGCAGGAAGAATTTGAAGATCTTTGATTGCGGCCTTTTCAATTGTTGAAACTATGCCGTGCTTCCATGCTGGATCTAAAACGCCCCATTCTTCATGGGGAGTTGAAACTTCCCCTGATGGGGCGATCACTAGCAATCCGCCTTGCTGTAAAAAAGCGATCATTTCTTGAATCAACTTTAATCCGCCGCCGCGCTCTTTCATATTGATAAAGAGGGCGTGGCTTTTCATTTCAGGTACTCCATCAAGGGCATCGTTCATCACGATCTTGATATCTTGTCGTTTGTGCGAAGCCACCGCTGCAAGAGAAAGCAGATCAGCGCCATTGATCGGGTGATTGGATACAATGATAGCAGGGCCTTTTTCAGGAATTCTTTTCAGCAGTTCTTCACTGACCGAAAGGTTAAAGCTAAGAGCTTTGGTTAGGCGAATAAAGTACGGAATAGAAAAGTCTTGATCCACGGCTCGCATTTTCACTGCGGCTTCTTGAAGTTTATTTAAACCAAAGAAGTGTTTGGTTACTTGAGTGGCAGCAGCGTTCAGCGCCTTTTCTTTTAGGTTTTTAGGGTCTTTAAAGATATTGATGCTAGCCTTGCCAGTGGCCGCATCGAATTGCAGGGGTGACTTGCTTTCAAGGGCTTTTTTACAAGTGTCACTCGCCAATGCCGCTGTTGGTAAAGCGATAAGTGATAGGGTCAAAGCCAAAGGCAATGCCTGTCGAACTATTTGACTGCCTTTGAAAAAAAGCGGCCCACCCGCAATTAAATCGAATTTAATCAACCTACAACCTCTAGCTATTCGTTTAAAATATCTATTAGGTTACATAGCAAGCCCTGTGCCCGCTTTACGGACGGCTTAGATCTTAAAAAAACAATAGATATTGTTTAATCCGGTATAGATTTAAATGAACTTCGTTCAGTTCTAAAAATTATCCGCCGGTTTGTTCTTCGGCTTGAGGTTCTTCTTTTGGAAGCTCTTTAGCTGCAACGTGGGCTTTAAGCTGTAAAAAGTGAGTCGGGAAGGCCACAGATTTTTTCTCGCTAAAGTACAACTTATAGAAAATGTAGTTGCGAAGCACAAGCTTCACGTAGGATCTGGTTTCTTCGTAAGGGATGTCTTCGATAAACTCGGTGACATCATCTTGATAGCGACTTTTTACCCAACCAAGAACGGCGCGTTCGTCAGCGTTGTAACAAGCGATGGTCAATAGCAATTGATCATCATGCTTTTGCGATAAAGATCTTAATAGCTGAGCACCAATTGGAATATTGAGTTCTGGTTTATAAAGATCTTCGTAAGAAGCAATGGCTCTTCCGTGCTTACGAGATACGATGTTTGCCACCTCAGGCAGCACTTGAAGCAATCCAAAGGCATCCATAGGAGAACGAGCTCGTGGGTTGAACGAAGACTCTTGGCGCATGATTGCGTAAATCAATTCAGGTTCAACTTTATGCTTTGATGCTGCTTGCATCACGATTTCTTTCCATGGATTCGGAAAAAGCAACTCAGGATATTCGTTGATCACTCGATTTCTTAACTTCTGCGGCATGCTGTTGAATTTTTCAAAAGCTAGACTGTAGTTTCCGGTGCGTCCTGCGCAGCGAAGCAGACTTGTCCACTCGTCTATGCTGTCATTTTTAGTTTGCACTAAATTTTGTGACTCTGTTTGGATATAGCTATTGATCAAATCGGTTTCTTGAGTTTTCTCAAGCCAATCACAAGTTGTCACGGCAAACTGAGCTGGCTTGTTCAAAGGTTGATTGCTTTGAATTTCGCGATCCATTTCGTGATTCGCTAACAAAGAGTAAAAATTAAAAGGATCTTCTTCGATCAGCTTTTCATAAAGCTGATTGGACTCTTTGTCTTTTTGTGCATTCTTGTAAGTTTTTGCGAGCCAAAAGTTTGCTCTGGTTTTTATGCTTTGACTTTTGGTTTGATCGGCTAAGGCTTGAAAAGCGGGGATGGCCACATCATAATTTTTTTGCTTTCTAGCACTCCACGCTAAAGACCAACGGATTTGATCAGCCAAATCACCATTCATTTTTAAATTCTGTGTGTGCGAGTAAGCCTCAAATGCTTTGGCCCAATCGGCACGCTCTTCATATATTTTACCTTTTAACCAGTGGGCTTCAGCCAAGGCTACTTTCGTTTTGCTGAAAGACTCGATGGCTTTTTCTAAACGATCCAAAGCTTGATCAGCGTGTCCCAGTGTCCACTCGGCACGAACGATGGCCATGGTTGTATCAAGCAACTGCGCCTTGTTGTCTGGATTGTTTTGTTTGTGGAATTGTAAAATCTTAAGCAGGGTCGCTAAGTGGCGATCATGATTGCGTTGAGTTTTATAGCTTCGGCGAATGCCTTCATAAGCAGAGTTCTTAAGCTCGTATGAAGCATCAGCTGTTTGAATGATCTGTTGGTACAAAGCTCTAGCCTTCTTAAATTGACGGCTTCTTCGCATATCATCGGCAACGCGAATAAGATCGTTGGCCGCCGGATGACTGATAAAACGCGGCGCCACTTGTTCTAGTTTTTTCTGCAATTCTTGATTGTACTCACTTAAGCCAAACTCTTTGGCTTTTTTCTGAGTTTTTTGAATCAATGTGATTTTAGTGCTCGCATTGTTCTGCTGATTGATTAATTTAGTACTTACGTTTTTCCAAACATCCCAATTTTTATTTTCTTCGGATTTCTTAAGTTGAATTTCGTCAACTAAAGAACTCATCCAAGATTCAGGGGCATTTTCGTTAGAAAAATTAGCCCACTCTTTTTGCCAATCTTCAAAAGTGCAAATCTCTTGTGCGCGCAAAGCCGCTAACTTCTGCAGTGGAAAGTTTTTTTCTTGAGCTAATTTTTGAAAGCCAACACAGTCCGAATTTTTTTTGGCTTCAATGTACTGATTCAGCCAATTATTTTCTGGTGGAGTGAAGGCTACATGGGAACTTTTTTTATTCCATGAAGAGCAACCGATGACAAAGAGGGCGCAGGCTAAAGAGAGGCGATAAAATGTGTTAGGCATTCATCTATCTTAGGTTCGTCGCTCGCGAAGCGCAATGATCACTCCAATTACGACGCAAAATGCACCAAAGTAGCCAAGCCAATGTATAGGTTCTGCAGGAATGATCTGGACATCGGTCCAGAGAAAAATCTGAAGGACTAACAAAGTCAAAAGTGGATTGACCGCAATAATCATGCTGACCAAATTTCCAGGGATGCGGTGAAGGGCTTCGCTAAAGGCGCCGTAGGCAATGACAGTATTCAAACCTAAAAACATAAACAGCCAAAAATCAGTCATGTCCATATCCAAAAGTTCGCTTGGATTGCTTGCTGGGAATAAAGCAATAGCCGCATAAAAATAAAGTGCTAAGTTGTATTCTTGCGGAGTCATCTTCTTTAAAGTTTTTTTCTGCAGCAATGCAAAGTAAGCCCAAGTGACAATCGCCACCAGCATCCAGACATTGCCGGTTTTGAATTTTTCAAAGTTGTCCATGGCCATCATAATCTGATCGAAAAAGAAAAATCCAAAACCACACAGTGCCAAGCCGATGCCGATCAATTGTTTACGGTTTAAGTGCTCGCGAAAATAAAAAGTGCTTAGCACGGCAAACATCAACGGTGCCATCTGAATCAAAACTTGGGCACTGCTGGCGGTGGTTAACTCGACGCCCTTCATATAGCCATAGTAATTAACGGCAATAAGTAACGCTGCCGCAATCAGTTCTTTTGGTGGCTGAATAATCACTTTTAAAGCTTTTGGTTTGTAAGCCGCAAAAGCGATCAGCAAACACAAAAAGGCTAGCTCAAGTCTGACCCATACGATGGTGCCTGAAGAGTATTTTTGCACAGCAAACTTTAAGGCAATGGCTAAAACAGCCCAGCAGACAGCGGTGGTGACCGCCATCATAATGCCAATAAATTCAGGTGATTTTTTCGATGCTCTCAAAGTAGCGTTAAGCTACCACAGAATTAAAATGAAAGTGAAGGGCAGAGTTTTCAACCTCAATGCGTAAAGAGCCTACAAAGTCTTCGCTTTGATTAAGTAGCTTTTGTACCAAAGGTTTCTTGACGAACTCGTCAATCGATCTAGCGAGTGGACGAGCACCGTAAGCTGGGTTGAAATCTTTATCCAAGATAAACTCGTTGACCTCTTTAGACCAAGTGAGGTCAATTTTCTTTTGCTTCAGCTGGCCTTTAAGCTCTTTCATAAACTTTTCAACAATGTTCAAAAGAAGTGTACGAGTCAAAGATTGGAATTCAACAATAGCGTCCAAGCGATTTAAAAACTCAGGTCTAAAGCTTTTCTTTAAAGCATCAATAGACAAAGACGAAGCGGCTTCGGGTCTTAAACCCATGGTGCCTTTGGCAGCTTCGTGGGCGCCGGCATTAGAAGTCATGATCACAACCGAATGTCTAAAGTCTATTTGACGACCATTGGAATCCGTTAAGAAACCTGAATCCATCACTTGCAGTAAAATATTAATTAAATCAAAGTGAGCTTTTTCAATTTCATCAAACAAGATCACGCTGTATGGATTTTTCATCACAGCATCGCTTAGCAAACCGCCATCTTCATAGCCCACATAGCCCGGAGGCGCGCCAATCAATCGCGACACAGCATGCTTTTCCATATACTCAGACATATCAAAACGCAAAAATGGGACGCCCATCAACTGGGCAAGTTGACGAGAGAGTTCTGTTTTGCCAACGCCTGTTGGACCAGCAAACAAAAACGAACCACGAGGTTTTCTTTCTCTTCCTAAACCTAAATGAGTGATCTGAATGCATTCGGCCACTTTCTGCACGGCTTTATCTTGACCAAAGATCACTGACTTTAAATCAGTCTCTAAAGACTTCAAGCGCTTTCGGTCTGGAGTGGTCACACTTTTTTCTGGCAACTGAGCAAGGCTTGCCACAATTTTTTCAACCCAGTGATGATCCACAATTTTTTGTCCTTCGATGCGAGCTCGGCTACCGGATTCGTCCATCAAGTCGATGGCTTTGTCTGGAAGCTGTCGGCCAATTAAATAGCGAACGGATAAGTCCACGCAGGCATCAAGGGCTTCTGGTGAATACTCTACCTGATGGAATTCAGAGTAGTGTTTTACAAGACCCTTCATAATTTTTTTGCAGTCATCAACAGAAGGTTCTGGCACATCAAGTTTTTGAAAGCGGCGAGTGAGCGCGCGATCTTTTTCTAGGTGATTGCGAAATTCTTTATGCGTGGTCGAGCCAATGCACTTCAATTCGCCTTTAGCTAAAGAAGGTTTAAGCAAATTCGATGCATCCATTGATCCACCGCTCGTACCGCCGGCGCCAACCAGAGTGTGAATCTCGTCGATAAATAAAATAGCATTGTCGGCTTTATCAAGCTCTGTCATCACGGCTTTGATTCGTTCTTCAAAATCACCGCGGTATTTTGTACCAGCTAAAAGCGAACCCATATCAAGACTGTAAATAGTGGCGCCTTGCAAAACTTCCGGAACTTTCTTGTCGACAATCTTTTGCGCTAAGCCTTCAACCACCGAAGTTTTGCCAACGCCGGCTTCGCCAACGAGCAAAGGATTGTTCTTTGTTCTACGGCACAAAGTCTGAATCATGCGATCAATAACGGCATCGCGGCCAATAACAGGATCCAGTTTTCCCTCTGAAGCTTGGGCTGTTAAGTTCATACAGTACTGTTCAAGAGCCGATGTCGATCCGCTGGCAGCACTCGCACTGTTTTTGCCAACTCCGTGAGAGATGTATTGAATGATATCAATTTGGCTAACGCCTTGTTGTTCTAAGAAATAGCGAGCATAAGACTCGTCCTCATTAAACAAGGCAACTAAAACAGAACCACTCGTCACTTTGTTTTTTCCTGAGCTTTGCACTTGCACGTAAGCTCTTTGCAGTAAGCGGTGAAGAGCTTTGGTCATTTCGGGGCGGCCGTGCCCTGATTGTGGGTCAATCACTCCAGAGTGATTGACTTCAATAAAATCTTCGAGGTCTTGAATCAATGAATCAAAGTCTACGCCGCAGGCTTTTAGAATTTCTTGTGCTTCTTGGTCGTGCGATGCCAAAGCCAGTAGCACGTGTTCAAGAGACACGAATTCAGCGCCATGTTGAGTGGCTAAATCAAAAGCAAAATTAAAAGAGCGTTCAAGTTTTGGATCCAGCATTTTCTTTCTCTATTGTACAACGAAGTGGATATTTATTCTGTCTAGAAAAGTCGTGGACCTGTTGAATTTTGGTCTCGGCAATTTCTAAAGTGAAGATTCCGGCAACCCCAGCCCCTAGTTGATGGACCTGCATCATAATTTGTTGGGCCTCTGGCGGAGTTTTGTGAAAGATATTTTTTAAAATCGCTACGACAAAATCCATAGGTGTGTAGTCATCATTTAATAAAATGACCTTATAAAAAGACGGCTCACCCAACTTTGGTCTAGTGATTGTGGCAATGCCAGTCTCTTCTTGCTCGTTTGGACGAGTTGGAAGCTTTGTGTTTTCAGATCGTATGTTCATTCGTAGCCCTCATTTATTAATGTGTGGCTTAAAATCGTATCGTCAAGAGAAGTGTTGTAATCAACCCTATTCTATTGGATAATTTTAATAAGACAACATTGGGGCAATTTAATTGCGAACACTTCAAGGGGTAATTATGAAAATATTAAAGGGTAACCAGTCAGGTTTCTCATTAATTGAGTTGATGATCGTTGTAGCGATTATCGGAATCCTTGCGTCGGTTGCTGTACCGAACTTTTCGCGTTTCCAAGCGAAAGCAAGACAAGCAGAAGCGCGCACAGTTTTATCGGCGATCTTCACTGCGGAAACTGCTTATCGTAACGAATGGCAGACTTACTTCGCTGACTTCAGAAATATTGGTTACACGCCAACTGGAACATTCCGTTTTGAACATGGTTTTGGTGCTGCTACGACGAACAACTCTGCTGTTTATGTCGGCGCAGGTGTTGCGGCGGGTGGTGCGCCAACAGCTTATAGCACAATCAACTGGACGAATATTGGTGCAGCAGCTGGTGCAGGTTGCGGATCGGCTCCGACGGTATCTCTTGGATGCTCGGTTGACAGACGTGCCGCAACTTGGACAATCGCTGCGGGTAGCGCTGTGACATCAGCAACAGCATTTATCGCTGAAGCGCGCGGTGATATCGATGGTGACGCTTCTCCAGATGTTTGGACTGTGAACCAAGATAAAACTATGGCCAACGGTACTTCCGATTTGATCGATTAATTTACGGATTAAGATTTTCTCATGAAAACAATTGGCGGGTGGAAGCTTAGAAATTTTGAAATTCCATTCGCCATTTTTTTTATTTTCGCAATCAACTTTTATTATCAAAAAAATATTTCAGCCAATTCAGTTAAAACATTTGTCACTCCACCAGAAGAAATAAAATACTTTAATTTTGGTCAATCTATGGTGATGGCTGATCTTTTATGGATTAGATGGATTCAAAATATTGAACAGTGTGATGCCGTTCAAGAAACAGCTTTAGAGCATGGCAAAACAATTCAGTATCCGCTAAAACCTTGCTCTGGTGGTTGGAGCACCCAGATGCTTGATCGCATCACCTTGCTCGATCCTTACTTTAAAAATGCTTATATTTTGGGTGCAACGGTGGTGAGTGTTTTGGTCGAAGACAAGCTTGGCCTTGATAAGGTCTTTGAACGAGGGATAGAGTATTTTCCCAAAGATTGGCTGATCCCTTATCGAGCGGCTTATCATGCGATGGATGTGATGAAAGACAATTCAAAAGCTGCTTACTATCTGGGCATCGCCGGGCAGAATGGGGCCCCATTGTGGGTTTATTCTTTGGCTTCAAGGCTTTACACGAAAGATGGTGCTTACGAACTCGCCGAAAGAAACTTGCAAGAACTGCTTGAAAACGACTCTTTGGATGAGGGATATCGCACTGTCATTGAGGCCCGTCTAAAAGAGCTCAGAGCGAAAAAAAATCAGGAACCTTGACCGATCCCATATCGAGCCCATATTGAATAGGACGATATGGCTAAATCACGTGATTTCTATGAAATTCTAGGCGTCGCTAAAGATGCAAATGCGGACACTATTAAGAAGGCGTACCGCAAGCTTGCTATGCAGTACCATCCGGATAAAAATCCAGGAAACAAAGAGGCCGAAGATAAATTCAAAGAAGCGGCCGAAGCCTATGAAGTTTTGAGTGATGCCGACAAACGTGCAAAATACGATCGTTTTGGTCACCAAGCTTTTAACCAAGGTGGCTTTGGCGGCGGTCATCACTTTCATGATGCCTCTNATATTTTTGAAGCCTTTGGCGATATTTTTGGCGACTTCTTTGGTGGTCAGCAGCAGCGTCGAGGTCAGCAGGCCAATCGTCCTCGCCGTGGTAGCGATCTTCGTTATTTCTTAGAAGTGAAACTCGAAGATGTTTTATCGGGAGTGCAAACTCCGATCGAATTTGAATGTGAAGAAGGTTGTACTTCGTGCTCTGGGACAGGGGCGGCGAAAGGGACCACTCCAGAAACTTGTCCGACCTGTCATGGTTCGGGTCAGGTGGTCAGAAGCCAAGGATTTTTTCAAATGGCAAGCACTTGTCCTCAGTGTCGTGGGCAGGGGCAAATTATTAAAAAACCATGTGCCGATTGCCGTGGTCGCGGTCGTGTGGTGAAGAAAAGAAAGTTGATGGTGAATGTTCCGGCCGGAGTGAACAATGGCACTCAGCTTCGTCTTTCTGGCGAAGGTGAGGCTGGTGATCGAGGCGGACTACCGGGGGATCTTTATGTTGAGATCCGTGTGCGTAAGCATCCGAAATTCGATCGCGATGAAGAAGACCTTTTGGGTTCTTTAAGCGTGAGTTATTTACAGGCTCTTTTAGGGGTTGAAATTGAAGTGGAAACTTTAAGGGGCAAGAAATTAGTGAAAGTGCCTGCTGGGGCCTCTCCTGGGGAAGTTTTAAAGCTGACGGGTGAAGGTTTGCCGACAATTCGCGGTTCTGTGGTGGGGGATTTACTTTTGAAGCTGGACGTTAAGTTCCCGAAAAAATTGAGCAAGCAAGAAGAAAAGCTGCTGCGCGAGATCGCCGAATCCAAAGGTGAAAAAGTCAGTGGTGAAAAGGCTGGATTTTTCAGCTAAAACAGGCCAAAAAACAACCCATGATCTTGACGAATTTAAAAACCGCCACAAATTTAGGGTGTGAGCGAGAGAGATGCTGTATCTGAACGAAGGGTGTCTCAAAGCGAGACAAGTTAGAAATTGATTTTAAGTTTAATAAAGAGAGGAATTTTAA
>FRDC01002634.1_pt2 | contig 10116 bp, 9 predicted proteins | sample 1106171 | NCBI WGS metagenome assembly FRDC01 (sample SAMEA3930566, study PRJEB13176) | freshwater metagenome | biome: Drinking water system; feature: drinking water; material: water | place: Singapore | collected 2014-12-20
GTCTCGAACAGCATCGAGAGCATCTTGCGCCACAGGTTCAGCGCCGGAATGCGCTTGAAGTTCTTGATCCGGCCCTGGTCGGCCAGCGCTTCGTATTCGGCGTAGCGCTTCTCGAACGGCAGGCCGTACAGCTCGTGCAGGTCCGGCGTTTCTTCCGGGCTGAACAGCGTCCACTGGCCTTCTTCCATGACCCGCTTCAGGAACAGGTCCGGCACCCAGTTCGCGGTGTTCATGTCATGGGTGCGGCGACGGTCGTCGCCGGTGTTCTTGCGCAGGTCGAGGAATTCCTCGATGTCGCGGTGCCAGGTTTCCAGGTACGCGCAGACCGCGCCCTTGCGCTTGCCGCCCTGGTTCACGGCCACCGCCGTGTCGTTGGCCACCTTCAGGAACGGCACCACGCCGTTGGACTTGCCGTTGGTGCCCTTGATCCAGCCGCCCATGCCGCGCACCGGCGTCCAGTCGTTGCCGAGGCCTCCGGCAAACTTCGACAGCATCGCGTTGTCGTGGATGGCGTTGAAGATGCCGTGCAGATCGTCCGGCACCTGGGTGAGGTAGCAGCTCGACAGCTGCGGACGCAGCGTGCCGGAGTTGAACAGCGTCGGCGTCGACGACATGAAGTCGAACGACGACATCAGCGTGTAGAACTCGATCGCGCGGGCTTCGCGGTCGATCTCGTTCATCGCCAGGCCCATCGCTACGCGCATGAAGAACGCCTGCGGCAGCTCGAAGCGGGTCTTGTTGCTGTGGATGAAGTAGCGGTCGTACAGCGTCTGCAGGCCCAGGTAGTCGAACTTGGCGTCACGCTCCGGCAGCAGCGCGCGGCCGAGCTGGTCCAGATCGAACAGGCAGAGCTTGGAATCCACCAGCTCCAGCTCGGAGGCCTTGTGGATGAATTCGCGGAAGTAGTCGGCGTAGATCGCCTTCATGTCCTCGAAGGTCGGCCGCGTCTCGGTCATGCCGAGGAAGCTCAGTGCCTCGTGGCGCATCGCGTCGCACAGCAGGCGGGCCGAGACGTAGGTGTAGTTCGGCTCCTTCTCGATGCGGGCGCGGGCGGCGAGGGTCAGCGCCTGGCTCAGCTCGGCTTCGGCAATGCCGTCGTAGAGATCGCGCAGCGCCGAGCCCAGCACCTCGTCGGCGTCGACACCGCTCAGGCCGGCGCAGGCTTCCGTCACCACGCGCTGCAGGCGCGCCTGGTCGAGCGGTAGCAGGCGGCCATCGTCCATCTTCACGTGGAGCGCCGGCGTTTCGATCTGCACCGAACGGGCGGCGGTCTCGGCAGCGCGGGCGCGGGCCCGCTCCTCGCGATACAGCACGTAGTCGCGGGCCACCTTGTGCTCGCCGGCACGCATCAGGCCGAGCTCGACCTGGTCCTGGATATCTTCAATATGCAGGGTGCCGCCGCTGGACAGGTGGCGGGTCAGCGCGGCGACCACGGAAGCGGTCAGTTCGTTGACCCGATCGCGCACCCGGGCGCTGGCGGCCGCCTGGCCGCCCTCGACGGCGAGGAACGCCTTGGTCAGCGCGATGGCGATCTTGTTGGCGTCGAAGTTGGTGACCTTGCCGTTGCGGCGGATCACCTTGATGGCGCCCGGAGCGGTCGCGGCCAGTTCGGCGGCACTGGCGGCCGGTGCGATTTTTTCGTTGCCGGCGTTGGGGTTGGGCGCGCGCGTCGGCGTCGCGGAAACGTTCTGGGTCTGCATGAGTTCGGATTCTCCCCGGGAAGAAGGGCGGCTGCGGCGGTGGGTCTTTGCGACCCGCCAATTATTGGTTTACCCAATATATAGGGGTTCAAACTTCGGTCAACCCCAACATGGTGTGTCCAAAGCTGTGCACAGCCGCCGGCACCGGCGGTGGACAGGCTGTGGACAAGCCACTTAAGCCGCCGTCCTGATTGGGCTTATCGCAAGCCGCAACGGCCGCACTGCGGGGCCGGATCCGCCGCTGCCGGCGCGGCCGCGCCCCAAGTCGGCGCAGCGAAGCCGACGAACGGTCGCTGGCGGCGGTGCAAACTGTCGGCCCCGGCGAGGCCGGCAGCGGCAGGTGGGCGCGAGCACGGTTCAGGTTCGACATGCGGCTGCCATCGGCCGGATCGAGAATGGCGCGGGATTTGCCTCGTACTCGAACTTGGCGGCGGTGACCCGCCGCAGGTCTGATCGTGGCTTCCGTTTGTGACCCCGTGCCGGAAACCCTGCCGGCAATGAATTATGACTACTAGCCCCCGGCCGGCACCGCTTCGCAAAATAGCGTCAGCCGGTCATAAACTTGCTGGCCCAACCCCCGATAAGCATTAGACAAGTTGCATATCCTTCCTCCGGTTTGCCCCGTATCCCAGGAATCGTTCCCATGACGCTGCTGCCTGTCCTTCTTGCCGGTGGTGCCGGCTCGCGCCTCTGGCCACTGTCGCGCGAGCAGTACCCGAAGCAGTTCCTCGCGCTGACCAACGCGCACAGCCTGTTGCAGAACACCGCGCTGCGCACCCAGACGCTCGCCAACGTGGCGCCGCCGCTGGCGATCTGCGCCGAATCGCACCGTTTCATCGTCGCCGAGCAGCTGCGCGCCGTGAACATGATCGGCGCCAAGGTGCTGCTGGAGCCGGAAGGCCGCAACACCGGTCCGGCCACCACCTGCGCCGCGCTGCTGGCCGCCGAGCTGTACGGCCCGGAAACGGTGCTGTTCGTGATGGCCGCCGATCACACGATTCCTGACGAGGCCGCGTTCGCGAAGGCTTCGGCGATCGCCGTCGAGGCCGCCAAGGCCGGCCACATCGTCAGCTTCGGCATCCAGCCGACGCACCCGGAAACCGGCTTCGGCTACATCAAGGCCGGCACGCCGCTGCCGGTCGATGGCGCCCGCCTGATCGCCGAGTTCGTCGAGAAGCCGCCGCTGGCCAAGGCCAAGGAATTCCTCGAGGTCGGCGGCTACTACTGGAACGGCGGCATGTTCCTGTTCCGCGCCGACGTCTTCCTGGCCGAAGTGCAGCGCCTGGAGCCGGAGATGTACGACGCCTGCGTCAGCTCGCTCGCCAACGGCCAGCGCGACGCCGACTTCGTGCGCCTGCACGGCCCGTCGTTCGGCAATGCCCGCAACGAGTCGATCGACTACGCGGTGATGGAAAAGACTGACAAGGCGGCGCTGGTCGTGCTCGATGCCGGCTGGGACGACGTCGGCTCCTGGAACTTCCTGGCCAAGCTGCCGCAGGTCGATGCGCGCGGCAACGTTGCCCGCGGCGACGTCATGGTCGAAGACTGCGACGGCACGCTGGTGCACGGTACCCATCGCCTGGTCACCGTGCTGGGCCTGAAGGACACCGTGGTGGTCGAAACCGTCGACGCGATCCTGGTCGCCTCGCGGGACCGCCTGCAGGACGTCAAGAAGGTCGTGCAGCGCCTGAAGGCGGCCAAGCGCACCGAGGCGCTGGCGCGGCCGCGCGTCTACCGGCCTTGGGGCTGGTACGAAACGATCTCGCTGTCCGACCGCTTCCAGGTCAAGCGGATCATGGTCAAGCCGGGCGAAAAGCTCAGCCTGCAGATGCATCACCACCGCGCCGAGCACTGGGTGGTCGTCAACGGTACCGCCCGGGTCACCAACGGCGAGAAGGTGTTCCTGCTCGGCGAGGACGAATCGACCTACATCCCGCTCGGCCACACGCACCGTCTGGAAAACCCGGGCAAGGTGCCGCTGGAGTTGATCGAGGTGCAGTCCGGCAGCTACCTCGGCGAGGACGACATCGTCCGCTTCGAGGACGTCTACGGCCGCACGCCGGTGCCGGCCGGCATGCCGTAACGGCCTGCGGGCAGGCCCCGACGCCGGATGGCGCGCCTCGATGCGAGGCTGCGCCACCCGGCGTTTTCATCTGTGGTCCTTCAGGCCCGCCGTGGTGATGCGACGGCCCTCGGCATCGATCACCGCTTCGCCATCTTCCTTGCTGAAGGCACCGCGCTGCGCGGCGGTCAGCAGGTCCAGCACCTTTTCCGACGGCCGGCACAGCGCCACGCCGAGCGGCGTCGACACGATCGGCCGGTTGATCAGGATCGGGTCGGCGAGCATCGCGTCAATCAGCTGGGCGTCACTGAGACCCGGATCGTCGAGCCCCAGCGTGGCGTACGGCGTGCCCTTCTCGCGCAGGAAGCTGCGCACCGGCTGGCCGCTGCGGGCGAACAGGTCGACCAGCGTTGCGCGGTCCGGCGGCGTCTTCAGGTATTCGATGACGGTCGGCTCGAGGCCGGCGTTGCGGATCATCGCCAGCGTGTTGCGCGAGGTGCCGCAGGCGGGGTTGTGCAGGATGGTGATGCTCATGTCGGAACCAAGTCGGGACGAGGGGAGGGCCACAGCCAGCCGCCGGCCAGGCCGCCGAGTGTGGCGCCCAGCAGCTGGGCGATGACGAAGCCGCCGACATCGGCGGGCGCGATGCCGGCGAAGCTGTCGGTCAGGCTGCGGGCGAGGGTGACGGCCGGGTTGGCGAAGCTGGTCGATGCGGTGAACCAGTACGCGCTGGTGATGTAGGCCGCGATCAGCAGCGGTGTCCATTGCGGGCGACTGGCGCGGCTGCCGAGCAGCGTCAGCACCAGGCCGAAGGTCGCCACCGTCTCGGCGATCCACAGCCCGGTGCCGTGGCGGGGCTGCTGGCCGGTCTGCAGCAGCGGCAGCGCGAACATCGCGTGGGCCAGCGCCACGCCGGCCGCCGCGCCTGCAAGCTGCGCCGGCAGATAGGCCACGAACCGGCGGGCCGGCAGCTCGCCGCGCAGCCAGCACAGCGCCGACACCGCTGGATTGAAGTGCGCGCCGGACAGCGGCCCGAAGATCACGATCAGCACCAGCAGGCCGCAGCCGGTGGCGAGGCTGTTGGCCAGCAGCGCCAGCGCCAGGTTCCCGCCGCTCAGCTGCTCGGCCATGATCCCGGAGCCGACCACCACCNNCCGCCAGCAGCAGGGCGCTGCCCAGCGCTTCGGCGATCACGGCCCGGGCCGCGCCGGTGTTGCGCATCGCGCCGGACTCAGCCGCAGCAGTTCGGTGCCGCCTTCGGCCCGCAGCTGCTGCGCGCGGCCGGTGCGGCCGTCGTCGCTGCGCCCGCTTCGGCCGACGGCGTGCAGCTGCCGCCCTGGCGCAGCAGATCCGGCCCGGTGCCGCCGAACATCGGCACGCTGCCGAGCGTGTGGAAATTCTCCCAGGCGATGCCCTGCGGGTCCTGCAGCCAGGTCTTGTCGGAGCGCGCATAGCAGCAGGTGGCGCCGTGTTCGGCGACGCCCGCGAGGCCCGCTGCCGCGAAGCGCGTTTCGAGCGCGGCCAGTTCCTCGTCGGAGTCGACCTGCAATCCCAGATGGTTGATGCCGATCGTGCTGCCGCACTGCTGGTGCGAGATCGCGAAATTGATCCGCGGGTCGTCGAGCATCCATTTCGCGTAGCCCGGCTGGCTCACCGTCGGTGCGCTGCCGAACAGCTTGGAATAGAAGCCGATGCTTTCATCGAGGTCCTTCACCGAAACATGGACGTGGAAGCGATTCATTTCAGTACTCCGGGGATGGGCAGGCAGTCAGGAAGACAGCAGGTGCAGCGGTCAGCAGCAGGAATCGGGCGCCAGGCAGCAGCCGGCTGCGTCGGCAGCGGCGCCGGTGTCGGCATTCGCTGGCGTACAGCCGGCGCTGTCGCCTCGGCAGCAGTTCTCGGTCAGGAAGGCCAGCAGCGCGCCCATGCGCGCGAAGTTGGCGGCGTAGATCACGTAACGGCCGTCCTGGCGCGGGATCACCAGCCCGGCGCGGTCGAGTTCCTTGAGATGGAACGACAGCGTCGCCGGCGCCACGCCCAGCGCATCGGCGATCCGCCCTGCCGACAAGCCGTCCGGGCCGGCTACCACCAGCGTGCGGAACACCGCCAGCCGGGTTTCCTGGGCCATGGCGGCCAGCGTTGTCACGGCATCCTTGATTTCCATGTTTAGACAATAATTGAAATATTGAAATATGAGCAAGCGGTTGCCCGCCGTCGCCGATCCGCCACCACCGCCGCCCCTGCGGCTGCCGTTGGCGTCCCTGTCGGCCGGGCCACCGCGCGTGATCGCCCGGCCTCGGTACAGTGCGGCATGCCCGCTCCACCGCTGCCGCTGCCGCCGCCGCCGCCGGCTTTCCATTTCATGCTCAAGCATGAAACGCGGGCGCTGGTGCGTCCGGTGCGGCCCAGCGACCTGCCGTACTTCGTGCGCGGCTTCGCGCAGCTGTCGGCGGAATCACGGCACCTGCGCTTTTTCTCGCAGGCGTCGGAGCTGAGCCCGAAGCAGCTCAAGTTCATGACCGAGCCCGATCATCGCCAGCACGAGGCCTGGGGCGCGCTGGACCTGAAGGGACCGGAGCCGACGGGCATCGGCGTGGCCCGCTATGTGGCGCTTCCAGAGCGGCCGGGCGTGGCCGAAGTGGCGCTGACCATCATCGACGCCTACCAGAATCACGGCGCCGGCACGCTGCTGCACGCCTGCCTGCACCTGACCGCGTCACGCCACGGCATCCACACGTTCTACTACGACGTGCTGTGGGAGAACTCGAAGTTCCTGCGCTACCTGCGCTCGATCGGGGCCCGGGTGACCGGCAGCGAAGCGAACGTTGCCAGCCTCGAACTGCCGGTCTACGCCGCGCCGCGCGACGTGCCGCAGAACGATGGCACCTCGGTGCGCTTCGCCCGTCTGCTGCATGACGTGATGACGGCCACGCCGGTCGATGCCTGAACGCCGGCCTCAGCCGGCAGCCGGGGTCTCGCGCAGCGCCGGCTTGCGGCTCAGGATCATCGACAGCACGATCGCCGGCAGGCCGAGTGCGGCCGTGTAGCAGAAGAACAGCGGGAAGCCGATCGCTTCGATGATCGCGCCGGAATAGCCGGCCAGCCACTTGCACGGCGCCGACCAGAACATGCCGAGCAGCGCGTACTGGGTGGCGGTGTAGGCCGCGCTCGGCAGCGCCGACAGGTAGACGACGAACGCGGTGCCGGCAATGCCGACGCCGATGTTGTCGAAGGCGATCGCGACGGCCAGCCCGGCGAGATCCGGCGGATGCGAGGCGATCCACGAGAAATACAGGTTCGCCAGGCTGACCGTGACCACGCCGACGGTCAGCGTCCGGCCCACGCCCCAGCGGGCAATCAGGCCACCGGCAACGGCGACGCCGGCCATGGTCACCAGCACGCCGAAGATCTTCGAGATGCTGGCGATCTCCTTCAGCGTGAAGCCAAGCGACAGATAGAAGTTGTTGGCCATCACGCCCATCGTGAAGTCCGACAGCCGGTAGACGACGATGAAGGCCAGCACCAGCACGCCATGGCCCGGATGCAGGCGCCGGAACAGGTCGAGGAACGGGCAGACCACCGCGCCGATGAACCAGGCGCCGGACTCGCGCAGCCAGCGCGGCCAGCCGGACCGTTCGTGCAGGAAGGCCGTGACCCGGGCCTCATGCGCGAAGCCGCGGCGTGGATCGGCGGTCGGCTCGGTGATCAAGCAGGTGGTGATCAGGCCGGTGGCCATCAGTGCTGCCATCAGCAGGTAGGCGGTGCGCCAGCCGAACTCGGCCGCCGCGAACAGCGCGCCGGCACCGGCGGCGATCAGGGCGATGCGATAGCCGATCTGGAAGGCGCCGGTCAGCGGCCCGGCGCGGTCGGCCGGCGTCGATTCGATGCGCCAGGCATCGAGAGCGATGTCCTGGGTCGCGGCCGCGAACGCCAGCAGGATCGCCAGCACGGCGACGTGAACCACGTCCTGGGCCGGATCGGCAAGCGCCATCTGGATCAGCGCCAACACCACGGCGAGTTGCGACAGCAACATCCAGCTGCGCCGCCGGCCGAGGCGGCCGAGCAGCGGCAGCGGCAGGCGATCGACCAGCGGCGACCACAGGTACTTGAACGAGAACGCCAGCCCGCACCAGGAAAAGAAGCCGATCGTCGCCCGCTTGACCCCGGCCTGGGTCAGCCAGGCCGACAGCGTGGAGAACACCAGCAGGAATGGCAGCCCGGACGAAAAGCCGAGCGCCAGCATCGCCTGCATCTTCGGGTCGGCATAGGCGCCCAGCCGGGCGCGCCAGCCGCCAGCCGCTGCGGTCACGGCGCGTAGTCCAGCACCACCGGCGCGTGATCCGAGAACTTCACGCCCTTGTAGACATGGGCATCGGTGATCCGCGCCGCCATCGACGGCGTCACCACCTGGTAGTCGATGCGCCAGCCGACGTTGTTGGCGTAGGCATTGCCGCGGTTGGACCACCACGAATAAGCCTCGCCTTCCATCGTCGGGTGCTTGGCGCGGAAGCCGTCGACAAATCCCACCTCTCCGAACAAGGTGTCGAGCCAGGCGCGCTCGTGGGGCAGGAAGCCGGAGTTCTTCTGGTTCGAGCGCCAGTTCTTGATATCGATGTTGCGGTGGGCGATGTTCCAGTCGCCGCAGATCACGTAGTCGCGGCCGCTGGCTTTCCACTCGCGCAGGCGCGGCAGGAAGAAGGCCAAGAAGCGGTCCTTCGATTCCTGGCGCTCCGGGCCCGAGGAGCCGGACGGCAGGTACAGCGACACCACCGACAGATTGCCCTGGCGCACTTCCAGGTAGCGACCCTCGTCGTCGAATTCCGGCTCGCCAAGGCTGTCGAGCACGGCGTCCGGCGCCTGCCGCGCGTATACCGCGACGCCCGAATAGCCCTTCTTGACCGCACTGCGGAAGTGCGACGAATAGCCGGCCGGATGGAACAGCGCCTCGCCCAGGTCCTCGATCTGCGCCTTGGTTTCCTGCACGCAGACGTAGTCGGCATCGACGGTGGCCAGCCAGTCGAAGAAACCCTTCTTGGCCGCCGAGCGGATGCCGTTGGTGTTGATCGAGACGATGCGCATGGGGCGACGGGCGGCGGACGGGATCGTGGAACGGCGAATGCTAGCGCAGCCGGCTGCGGAGGCTTCCGGCCCGTGTGCGAAAATCGCTGCGCCTGGCCGTCACCGGCCCCGTCCTGCCGATGGCCTGACCGCCTCCGCCCGCCCGACCGAATCCGATCCGCATGAAGCCGTATCAGACCACCTTCCTCGACCTCGCCCTGCAAGCCGAAGTGCTGAAGTTCGGCAGCTTCACGCTGAAATCCGGCCGCGTCAGCCCGTACTTCTTCAACCTCGGCCGGATTTCCTCCGGCGCCGCGCTGCGGGCGCTCGGCCGCGCCTACGCCGAGGCGCTGATCGCCCACGGCGTGGCGTTCGACCTGCTGTTCGGCCCGGCTTACAAGGGCATTCCGCTGGCGGCGGCGGTCAGCATCGCGTTCGCCGAACTGACCGGCCGCGACCTGCCGTTCGCCTACAACCGCAAGGAAGCCAAGGACCACGGCGAGGGCGGTGTGCTGGTCGGTGCCGACGTGAAAGGTGCCCGCGTGGTGGTGATCGACGACGTGCTGACCGCCGGCACCGCGCTGCGCCAGTCGCACGAATTGCTGATCGCGTCAGGTGCGCGCCCGGTTTTGGCCATCACCGCCCTGGATCGTCAGGAAGTCGGCGCCAACGGCCGTTCGGCGGTCGCCGAACTGGTTGAAAAGACGGGCCTTCCGGTGATCTCGCTGGTCACGGTCCAGGACTTGCTCGGCTACCTGCATGAACAGGGCGGACGGACGGACATCGTGTCGGCAATCACCGACTACCAGCGGCGCTACGGCGTTGCCTGAACGGCGGCGCGGCTTCGGCGGCGCGGCCCTGCTGCTGGGGCTGGCGCTGCCGCTGGCGGTCGATGCCCAATCCCGGCCCGCATCGCCGGGGCGCAAGGCGCCGGTGCAGTGCTGGACCGATGATCGCGGCCAGCGTGCCTGCGGCGATGCCGTGCCGCCGGCCGATGCCCGTCGCGAGCGGGCGCTGATCGATCCGCGCGGCGTCGTCACCCAGGTGCTGCCGGCGCAGAAATCGCCAGCCCAGGTCGAGGCCGAAGCCAAGCGCGCCCGCGAGGACGAGCAGCGCCAGGCCTATGACCGCTACCTGCTGCAGGCCTATCGCGACGTGCCGGCCATCGAGCGGGCGCGCGACGAGCGTCTGGCCGCGCTCGACGCCCGCCGGCAGCTGACCGAGAAGGCGATCGCCGACACCCGCGCCGCGCTCGCCGAGCTGCGTGGCCGCCAGCCGGCCTCGCCGGCCCACGGC
>FRDC01002591.1_pt1 | contig 10114 bp, 11 predicted proteins | sample 1106171 | NCBI WGS metagenome assembly FRDC01 (sample SAMEA3930566, study PRJEB13176) | freshwater metagenome | biome: Drinking water system; feature: drinking water; material: water | place: Singapore | collected 2014-12-20
GCGCCGATGGATGAGGCACAGAAGCAGGTGTTCGCCATCATGCCATGGATGCTGATGTTCGTGATGGCGCCGTTCGCGGTTGGCCTGCAGCTTTACTGGATCACGTCGAACGTGCTCACCATCCTCCAGCAGCGGCTGCTCTATGCCCGCCATCCGGAGATGCTGGCGCCGGTCAAATGAGTTTTGATGATGACCAGATCGAGGCCGCGCGCAAGCTGTTCGCCGGGCCGATCGCGTTTCTGAAATCGGCGCCGGGGCTGCAGTTCCTGCCCGATCCGGTGGTGCCGGAAATCGCCTTTGCCGGCCGCTCGAACGTGGGCAAGTCGTCGCTGCTGAACGCGCTCACCGGGCGCAACGCACTGGCGCGCACGTCGAACACGCCGGGCCGCACACAGGAGCTGAATTTCTTCGACGTGGGCGGCGACGCGCTCAAGCTGCGCCTCGTCGACATGCCCGGCTATGGCTTTGCCAAGGCGCCGCCGGCGATCGTGAAGAAATGGCGCTTTCTGGTGAATGATTATCTGCGCGGGCGGCAGGCGCTGAAGCGCGCGCTGGTGCTGGTCGATGCGCGCCACGGGCTGAAGCCGGTTGATGCCGACATGCTCGACATGCTCGACAAAGCCGCCGTCAGCTATCACCTGGTGCTGACCAAGGCCGACAAGATCAAGCCGACCGAGCTGGCCAAGGTGACCGAGGCAACGGCGGCCGAGGCCCGCAAGCGCCCCGCCGCGCACCCCCATATTCTGGCAACCTCCAGCGAGACCGGCCTTGGCATCGCCGAGCTGCGCGCCGCCGTTGTCGAGGCGGTGGGCTAAAGCCCCGCTTCGTCGCCCACCGCAGCCATGCAGGCGGCGGCAAAGGCAATGAATGCCGTCACCTTGGGCGCCAGCAGCGCCCGGCTTGGATACACGGCATGCACGGGCTTCGCACCACAGGTCCAACCGGGCAACACGCGCACCAAAGTGCCGTCGCGCAGGCCGGCCGCTGCATAGATGAGCGGCGCAACGCCGATGCCCAGACCCGAGGCGACCAGATCGACCACCACGGCCGGCTCGCCGATCGCAACGCGCGGTACAACCGCCACGTCAGCGGCCGACCGGTCATGATCATGGACCAAGCGAAGCGTGCGCGGCGCAGCCTGGCCGCCTAGCGCAATCAGCTGGTGCCCGGAAAGGTCTTCCGGCTTTTGAAGCGCTGGCGCCGCCGCCAGATAGGCCGGCGTGGTCACCAGCACCAACGGCACGACCGAAAGCCGCCGCGCGATGTTGCCAGAAGGGGGCAGGTCGCCGATCCGCAGCGCCACGTCGATATGGTGCTCGACAAGGTCGAGTATTTCGATGGCCGGAGTCAGCGTTACTGCAATGCCCGGATGCGCTGACAGAAAGGCGTGCAGGCGTGGGGCCAGTGCAAAGCGGACGATCGCATATGGGGCGGTGACTGCAAGATGGCCGCGCGGCGCGGCGCCCAACGCCGCAACAGCCGCGTCGGCATTTTCGAGCTCTTCGATCACGCGCCGCGCATAGCCGAGCAAAACTTCGCCCGCCTCGGTCAGGCTGAGTGCGCGGGTCGTGCGTTGCAGCAGCCGCGTGCCGAGTGCCGCCTCGATCGCGGCCAGCCGGCGCGAGACCGACGATTTGGGCATCGCCAGCGACCGGGCAGCACCGGTGATGCCGCCCTGATCGATGATTTCGGCGAACAGATGCAGATCCTGGGCGGCAAGACGCATGGCGGCGCAATCAGTACCAGTGTTCCACCGCTGCAACAATGTGTTCGCAAATCACCGACTTATCCCGTTCGTGCATCCAGGCTAGTGCGCCCCATCAGCCCGAGGAGGTGATATGCGCCTGATCAACTGCCTGATCGCTCCCGCCATTGTCCTTGCCGCGCTGCCGGCCATATCGGTTGCCGCCCCCGAGCCACGGCGGCTTGCGCTTGCGGCTGACCGTGTCGAAATCGCCGAGCTGGGCGCACGCTTCGACAATGCGCTCGACGCTGAAAACGAAGCGCGCTTTGTGGGCACCTTCACGCCCGATGGCGTGCTCGCGGGCTTCTGGGGCGAGGCGAAGGGGGCACAGGGCATTGCCGGTGCCTTTCGCTTCATGCTGGGGACGTTTGCCCGCAACCGGCACCACGTCGTCACCAACCATGAGATCGATGTGAAAGGCAACGCGGCGACCATGTTCACCTATCTCACGGTGTTCGACCGTGCGACGCTCAGCATCATCGGCACCGCAAGCTTTGAAGATCGGCTGGTGCGCACACCCGCAGGCTGGCGGTTCGCGCGCCGCACGCTGAAGGCCGATCCCAATGTCCAGCCGATCATCGACCGGCTGCCGAAAGGACAATAGCCTTGCCTAACACGGGCGGACGCTTGGCATGAAAGCATGGGTGTATCGCCGCTTTGGCGGGCCGGAGGTACTGGCGCTCGAAACCGTGCCCGACCCCAGTCCGGCACCCGGCGAAGTGGTGGTCGCGCCGCGCGCTGTCGGCCTCAATGTGATCGACAATCGCGTCCGCCGTGGCGCCATGGGCATTCTCGCCGGCAAGAAGTTTCCCCGAACGCCCGGGGCCGATCTGGCCGGAGAGGTGCTGGCGGTGGGCAAGAACGTCACCGACTTCAGCATCGGCGACGCTGTGTTCGGCGCAACGGACGCCATGGCGGGCGGGGCATTGGCCGAGCAAGTTACGGTCCCGGCCCGCCAGCTTTCCCGGATGCCGGCGACCATCGATCATCGCCGGGCGGCCGCGCTGCCCACCGCCGGTCTCGCGGCGTTGTTCGCCCTGCGCCGGCTTGGCCGGGTGCGGAAAGGCCAGCGGGTGTTGATCCATGGCAGTTCAGGTGGCGCCGGCCTGTTCGCCATTCAGCTTGCCAGGCAGGACGGTGCCCATGTCACTGCGGTGTGCGGCACTGATGGTGTCGCGGCCTGCCGCGCCATGGGCGCCGATGTGGTGCATGACTACCGGCAAGGCATCCCCGCCTTCGATGCGCCCTTCGACGTGATCATCAATTTTTCGGGACGGCTGCCCTTTGCCGCAGGTCGCTCCCAGCTAACCGCGACCGGGCGGTTCGTCGAGCCATCGCCCACCATTCCCGCCGTTATCGGCAGTACCGTCGCCAATCTGCTGCGCCGGCACCAGCATCTGATGCTGATGACCGCTGCCAGAACAGCTGACCTGGACATGCTGGCGGGCCTGGTCGCCAGCGATGGCTTGGCAGTGACAATCGCAGCAGACTATCCTTTTGATCGTGCTGTCGACGGTCTTGTTGCGCTGGAAATGGGTGGCGCGGTCGGCAAGCTGATCGTCACGTTCTGAACACGCGCCGGCTGGTTGCCGGTGGTTCCCCAACACGATAAGCTTCGGCCATGAAGCTGATCATCGGCAACCGGGCCTATTCCTCATGGTCGCTGCGCGGCTGGCTGGCGGCGAAGCTGGCTGGCTTGCCGTTCGAGGAAGTGGTGGTGCCGCTTTTCGATGCCGATTGGGAACAGCGCCGCACCGAGCCTGATCTGGCCGCGTCCAACGGCATGGTGCCGATCCTGTGGGATGGTGACATTCCGGTATGGGGCAGCCTGGCGATCATCGACTATCTGGCGGACAAGACGGGTGCCGATCGATTCTGGCCGGCGGACCCGGCGGCGCGCGCGCTCGCCCGCTCAATGGCCGGGGAAATGCATTCGGGCTTCCTGCCGCTGCGCCGCGCCTGCCCGATGCACCTGCGCCGCACCTACCCCAAGCGCGACCCCTCGCCCGATGTCCGCGCCGATCTCGACCGGATCGTGGAGCTGTGGGCGCAGGCGCGGCGGCGCTTGGGCGGCGGCGGGCCCTATCTGTTCGGGGAATTCAACGCGGCTGACATCATGTTCGCGCCGGTGTGCACGCGCATTACCACGCACCAGCTGGCCGTGCCCGACTTCGCGCATGATTATGTCGATGCGATCTTTGCCCATCCCTGGATGGCCGAATGGGTCGCCGCCGCCGCCAGCGAACCCTGGGTGATCGACCGCTACGAACCGACCGAGGCTTAACCTCTTCGCTCAGGTAAGGATCGCGTCACCCCGGACTTGATCCGGGGCCCGGCTACCTTTTCGACCGTTGCTGAAGAAGCGGGACCCCGGCTCGGGGGCCAGGGTGACGGTTTACAATAATCACGCCATCCGTTTGGTGGGATAGGGTGTGCCGTCCTTGTGGAAATAGCCCTCGGCGGTGAACATCATGTCGATGTCGCTATAGCCGCCGCCCGAATCGCGGTTGCCGGCGGAAATCGCGACATAGACGCAATCGGCATCGCTGCGGTTGACGAGATGATGGCCGTTCTCATCCCCCATCGCAAAGGCGGCGACATCGCCCGCGCGCAGCAGCTGCTCGCCGGCATCGTCGATCAGCACTGCCTCGCCCGCCAGCATCACGACCAGCTCATCCTCGCCATCATGCCAGTGGCGCTGGGCGGACCAGCCGCCGGGCTTCAGCACGACATGGCTCGCCCCCATTGCGGTGAGGCCGCCCGCCGGCGCCAGCCGCCGCCACCAGCGCCCCGCGACAGGCGCATCGAAGGGCGGTGGATAGCCGGTCGCGTTGCTTTGCGGGATTGCGTCGAGATCAAGCTTGGGCAAACACCGTCTCCCGATGACCGATAGTTCTTTACCCGATCCGCTGGCGCTGACCAAGGCGCTGATCGACTGTGCCAGCGTCACCCCGGCGCGCGGGGCGGTGTTCGACGTGCTGGAGGCCGCGCTCGTGCCGCTGGGCTTTGCGGTGGAGCGCTTCGTGGCGGGGGAGGCACCCGACGGTCCGGTGGAGAATCTGCTGGCGGTGCGCGGGAACGGCGGGCGGCATTTCGCCTTTGCCGGGCATCTCGACGTGGTGCCGCCGGGCGCGGGCTGGACCAGCGACCCGTTCCGCGCCGAACAGCGCGGGAGCCTGCTCCACGGGCGCGGCGCGGTGGACATGAAGGGCGCGATCGCCGCGTTCGTCGCCGCCGCCGCGCGGATCGACGCCAATGCGGGCACCATCAGCCTGATCATCACCGGCGACGAGGAAGGGCCGGCGGTGTTCGGCACCCGCGCGCTGATCGAGCGGATGCACGCGCGCGGCCTCGTGCCGGACCTGTGCCTGGTGGGCGAGCCGACCAGCGTCAACCGGCTGGGCGACATGGTGAAGATCGGCCGGCGCGGCTCGGTGAACATCTGGATCGAGGTGCCCGGCAAACAGGGCCATGTCGCCTATCCGCACCTGGCCGACAACCCGATTCCGCGCCTGGTGCGTGCGCTGGCGGCGATCGATGATGTGGTGCTGGATGCTGGCACCGACTGGTTCCAGCCGTCGAACATCGAGATTACCGATCTGGAGGTCGGCAACCCGGCGACCAATGTGATTCCAGCGGCGGCCAGGGCGCGGCTGTCGATCCGGTTCAACGCGCTGCACCGGGGCCAGGCGCTGGCGGATCGGATCGCGGCGATCGTTGCCGAACATGCGCCCGGCGCCATCGTCACCCCGCGCATTTCGGGCGAGGCGTTCCTGACGCCGCCGGGCGATTTTTCCGCGCTCGTCAGCGCCGCGATTGCCGCGCGCACCGGGATAACGCCCGAACTGTCCACAACCGGCGGCACTTCCGACGCGCGCTTCCTGTCGGCTTTGTGCCCGGTGGTTGAATTCGGTCTGGTCAACGCGACGATGCACAAGCTGGACGAAGCGGTGGCGGTGGAGGATCTGGCGCTGCTGGCCGACATCTATGCCGACATTGCGCGGGCGGCGCTGGCAGGCGGCTGAGCTAACTCGCCAGCGCGCGCGCCGGGCCGGCAGACCAGGCGAGCAGCGCGTCCTCGTCCATCGGTTGGGCAATCGCAAAGCCCTGGATCACGTCGCAGCCGATGACGCGCAGCACGTCGGCCTGGGCTTCGGTCTCAACGCCTTCGGCCACCGCTTCGCAGTTCAGCCCGTGGATCAGGCCGATCACCGCCTGCACGATGGTGCGCGCCTGCGCCCTGGTGGTGATGTGTTCGATCAGGCTGCGGTCGAGCTTCACCCGGTCGACCGGAAGATCGCGCAGCCGCGCGAGATTCGAATAGCCGGTGCCGAAATCATCGACGGCAATCGTCGCGCCATCGGCGCGCAGCGCGGCAATCGCCGCCAGCGTTTCATCACCGCAATGCATCGCCAGCGTCTCGGTGATTTCCAGTTCCAGCATCCGTGCCGGCGCACCGGCGCTGCGCATGGCTTCGCGCAGCCGTCGGAAAAAGCCGGCATGATCCAGCTGGCGCGGGCTGACATTGATGGCGAGCCGCTGGTCGATGCCGGCCTGGTGCCAGCGCGCAATCGTTTTGGCGACGGTGTCGATCACCCATTCGCCGATTTCCACGATCATGCCGGTTTCCTCGGCGCGCTTGATGAAGCTGCCCGGAAGTTTCAGGCCATAACGCGGATGGCGCCAGCGCAGCAACGCTTCGGCCACCACCATTCGGCCATCGGCCGTTGCGACCTGGGGCTGGAACACCAGCGCGAACTGGTCGCGCGCGATGGCCTCGCGCAGGTCGGATTCGAGCTGGGCGCGGTCCGCCAGTTCGGCGGCCAGGCTTTCGCTGAAATATTCGGCGCGCCCACGTCCGCGCGCTTTGGCGTGGTACATGGCGGCGTCTGCCGCGCGCATCAGGTCTGTCAGCGACACGCCATGCTCGGGCCGCATCGCGATGCCGATCGATGCGCCGATCTCGACCTCGTTGCCGCCCAGATCAAACGGTTCGGACAGCGCGAACAACAGCCCGCGCGCCAGCCGCCCGGCTACCTCGGCCGACCCAATTTCAGCGAAGAAGATCGTGAATTCGTCGCCCGCTAGCCGGCCGATCAGCGGCGGCGGCAGCGGCGCGTCCGGTGGCGCGTCGATCATCACCCGGTCGCTCACCGCGCGCAGCCGGTTGGCGACCATGCCCAGCAGCATGTCGCCCATCGCATGGCCCATCGTGTCGTTGACGATCTTGAACCGATCAAGGTCGATGAACAGCAGCGCGGCGGTCTGGCCCGGCGGCATGGTCGTCAGCTGGCGCTCGCAGCTGCGGCGGAAATGGGTGCGGTTGGGCAGGCCCGTGACAGGGTCGAACATCGCCAGCCGGTGCACGCTTTCCAGATTGGCGCCGATCTGTTCGAACAGCCCCTGCATCGCGCGGCCAAGCTTGGGGATATGCTCGCCAATCACCGGGGGGGGTGGCGCATCGAGATTACCCTCGGCCGCCGATTCGATGCGGGCAATGGCGGCGTCGATCGCGGTCGCCATGGTCGCCAGCTGGCGCTGGGCGCTGGCCCAGCACATCGCGCCGCACACGATTGCAGGGATCAGCGCATGGCTCAGGCTGGTCCAGCTCAGGCTGCGGTCAAATGTGGCCGCCAACGCGAGCACGAACGCCACCAGGCCCGCCCCGACGGCGAACCTGAAAGCGCGGCTCCTGAGCGACGCGGCTTCCATCGATGATGCAAACCCTTGTTTCGCAACCGGACTTAAATGTCGGGTCTTGCTGCGAATCTTGCCCGCAAAAGGTTAATTATTTGGATGATTTGGGCCGGCGGAGAATCAGGTAAAGCGCGCCCGCCCCGCCATGACGCGGGTGCGCACCACGGATTGCCGCGATGCGCGGCGCATGGGGTGATGCCGCCAGCCAGTCGCCAATGCTCGCACGGATGCGACCGCGCGCGTGCGGGCGCTCGCTTTCGGGGCGCGGCGGCCGGCCGGTAATCACCAGCAGCACCCGGTCGCCGCGCCGGATCGCGCGCTCCAGCGCCTGGTCGAGCACATGATGCGCGGTGGCAAGCGTGTGGCCGTGCAGGTCAATGCTGGCATCGGGCACCACGCTGCCGCTCGCCAGCCGCCGGTCCCACCCGCCATCGAGTGTGATGCCGGGCGCGGCGCGGCGCGGGTGATGCTTTGGTGACGGATCAGGCTGGCGCGAAACGGGGCGGACGCGCGGCGGCGCCGCGAGCGGTGCGGCGGGCAAGGCAGGCTCAGGGATGGCAGCGGATCGCAGCGGCACCACGGTGGCGGCGACGCGCCGCCACATGGCGCGCTCCTCAGCGCTGAGGCGACGGTCCGGCATCGGTGCCCGCTTTCAGCCGCGCAGCGGTGCCCTGCGGCAGCAGCAGCCAGGCGCCGCCGCGCGCGCTCATCCCGCCAGCGATGGTGCGCGCCTGCTCGCCCGCGCCCCAGAAAGTGTCGAAGCGGTTCGCCCCTTTGATCGCGCCGCCGGTATCCTGCGCAACCCAGATGCCGCTTGCCTCCGCCCGGTCGAGCGAGAGGAACACCGGCGCGCCCAGCGGCACAAAGCGCGGATCGGCCGCCACCGTCACCCCGCCGGTCACCGCATAGCCCAGCGCCCCCTGCGGCGCCCCGCTGCCTTCGCGGAAGAAGACATAGCTCTTGTTCTCGCGCATCACCGCGGCGCCCTGTTCGGGATTGGCGCGCAGCCACGCCATGATCCCCTGCATCGACGCCTGGCCGGGCGCGAGCAGCCCGCGGTCGCGCAGCAGCGCGCCGATGCCGGTGTAATCGCGGCCGTTCTGGCTGTCATAGCCAAGTCGCATGATGCCGCCCTCGGCTAGCTGCAACCGTCCAGAACCCTGGATTTGCAGGAAGAACAGCTCGACCGGGTCCGCTGCCCAGGCGATGATCGGCGCGCGGCCGTTGAGCGCGCCCTGCTCAATCTCACCGCGCTCATAATAGGGAACGAAGCTCGCGCCATCGACGCGCCCCCTGATCTTCTTGCCCTTATAGGCGTCGGAAAACAGCCCCAGATCGACCTCGATCAGGTCGCTCGGGCGCCCATAGACGGGCACTTCATAGCCCGGTCGGCGGGTGCGCGAGCCCTTGATCTCGGGCTCGTAATAGCCGGTCGCATAAGCGCGGCCGTCGCCCACCTGCACCGCTTCGAACCAGCGCGCGAAAAAGCCCTTGGCGTCGCCGCCGGCACTCGCCGCTGCCGCACAGGCCGGCTGCCAGTCCGCCCCGCGCGTGAGCCCCGAGGCGTCATTGCGGCGAACGAGCGAGGGGCACGAGGTGCGGAACGCCGCCAGCGCCTGTGCCGCCTGGCGCTCGTCGATCGGCAGGGTGGCAATCGACGGGCCGGCCATCACCCCGGCCAGCAAGGCGCTGGCGATGCTGCCCGCCCCTGCCGCCGGCGGCGCGACGGGCGCCGGGGTAACGGTGCGGGCGGGTGCACGCGCGGCGGGGCGTGGCGCTGTCGGGCGCACCTGTGGGCCCGCGCAACTCGCCAGCAGCACCAGCAGCGCCAGGCCCGTCAGTGTCTGCTTTGCGCGCATCGCCGGCTCAGGCGTCGTCGGTTTCGGCGAGCTTCCAGTTCGGGTCGCTGCTCTTCAGCGTGCGCGTGAAGGTCCACAGCTCGTGGCTTGTCATCGCGTCGGTCAGCGATCCAGCAATCACCGCGCCCTCGCGATCGCGGGTAACGGCGGCGATATCGGCATCGATCCGCACAGTGATGCGCGCCACACGGCCTTCAAGCCGGGCATCGGTGATGAGCGCCCGTTCGATCGACACCAGCCGGTTGTCGAGCACCTGGCCCGCCGCCTCACGCTCGGCGATCGCGGCGGCGAAACTGTCGCGCACGCTTTCCTCGCACAGCCAGTCGAGCTGGTCATGATCGCCCTGCCAATAGGCCTCGATGATCATCTTGTACGCGGCCTTGGCGCCATCGACGAAGCGCGCCACGTCGAACGCGGGGTCGGCGGCGATGATCGCGCGCAGCCCCTGTTCGGCGCCGGTGTCGAAGGTGCGCGGGCCCTGTTCGCGGGTTTCCGGCGTTGCTTCCACCGCGCGCGGCAGCGGCGGCAGCGGCAGCTTTTCGTCAGCCGGCTTGGGCAGCGGTTCATGCCCCGTGCGCTTGCCCAGCACGCGGTAGAGCTGAAGCGCCAGAAAACCGGCCACCATGGCGAGCAGAACGAGGGTGTACACTTGGCCTCCGATACCAGCAGTCCTCCAACATAGGCGCAAGCCGCGCCATATTCAAATCACCGTTTGCACACGCGTGCGGCCCATGCGAATTTTTGCACCGGTTGCGGCAATGCGGATAACATACTCAATAACCGTCGCCCCGTGCTTGACACGGGTGTGGATTCA